>Ga0268360_1002154_pt1 | contig 16481 bp, 16 predicted proteins | sample BioMet11_FD_192465 | JGI IMG/M metagenome (GOLD analysis project Ga0268360, IMG submission 192465) | Sewage microbial communities from Oakland, California, United States - Biofuel 11 (Illumina Assembly) | ecosystem: Engineered > Wastewater > Sewage > Unclassified | place: USA: California... | reverse complement strand
CGCGGGCAGATTTTATAATAATAGGACTTAATCCTAATATACAGCAAATTATGAGAAAGTCAAGTTGTTTTTTCCGGCGCCCCCGATTCAGCGCGGCCGGGACATCTCGAGCTCCGAGAGCGTGTCCGTAAGGCGGCTGCGCTTCCCGGTCTCCCGGAAACCGCGGCGAAGATACAGGGCGCGGGCGCCGGAATTGTTCTCCAGCACCCACAGGACGGGATCGCCGGGGCAGAGGCCGGCCGCATGGAGAAGCAGCGCCGTTCCGAAGCCGCGGCGCTGCGCGTCGGGCAGCACGTACAGGTTTTCGATCAGGTTCTCCTTCACGGAGACGATGCCGACCGGCCTGCCCGCGTCGAGCATCATATAGAACCTCTTGCCCTGCGCCATCTCCTCCAGGAGCCGGGCCTCCTGGCGCTCCGGCGTGTGCAGGGCGATGAAATCCGGGGAGCAGAAGCTTCGGTGGGATTCGCACCAGGAAACGGAATGGATCCGGGCTGCGTCCGCAAGGCGGGCCCGGTTCACTTCAACGATCATGGGAGCCTCCGTCGAAATTCCCGCCGTTGCACGGACGGGAAAAGTGTGGTATCCTTTTTGGGAATCCAGCGGGAAGGGCGGTTTAACGATGACGATCTATACGATCCGTCACGGCGTGACGGAATGGAATGCCAAGGATCTGATCCAGGGCAGAGAGGACATCCCCCTCTCGCCGGAGGGCCTCCGGCAGGTGGCGCTGGCGGGAGAGGCTTTCGACGGGATACGGCTGGAATTCATCGTCTCAAGCCCGCTGATCCGCGCCGTTCAGACGGCGGAGGCGGCAACAAAGCACACAGGTGTAAAAATATATACAGATGAGAGGCTGACGGAGCGGGATTTCGGACCGCTTTCCGGCACGTCCATGAAGGTTTTTACGCCCGGGCTGGACAAATGCGGGATGGAGGAGCTCTCCGCCGTCGAGGCGCGGATGCTCGCGGCCGTCACGGAATGGGCCGGAAAGGCGAAGGGCGATTTTGCCGTCGTGTCTCACGGCGGGGCGCTGACCGCGCTCCTCAAGCGCCTGGGCGGCTGGGACGGGCGGACCATCGTGCGCAACGCCGGGATCGGGGCGCTGGCCTGGGACGGCAGGGAGCTCTCCGTCCTGGACTGGAACATGGGGCCGGAGGAGTTCAGGGAAAAATACGTCCGCGCCTGAGGGGGCGCGGGGAATGACGCGGAAAAACCGGGCCGGACATTTTGTCCGGCCCGAATTGTCCGTATCCCCGGGGACACGGCGGGAGAGGAAGGGGAAAGGAAGCCGGGACGCGGTCAGTTGTCCGCGCCGATATAGAGGAAATTCTTCCCGAAGACCTCGTGCGAGTCGCAGACGATGACGAAGGCCTGCTTGTCCAGCTCCCGGACGATCTTCCTGAGCTGGACGATCTGGCGGGGCTTGATGACGCAGAGGATGATCTTCTTTTCCTTTTCCGACCAGGCGCCCTCGCCGTGGAGATAGGTGACGCCGCGGCGCAGCTCCCGGATGATGGCGTCCTTGATGGGCTCGCTGGAATCCGTGATGATGTAGCACACCTTGCTGTCCACCGTGCCGTAAAGCACAAGGTCGATGACCCGGGAGCAGATGTACATGCTGATGAGCGAATACATAACGCTGGTATAGTTGCGGAAGATGACGCCGAAGGCCAGCACGACGAGCACGTCCATGGCCAGGATCAGGGTGCTGAAGTTGATGTGCTGGTATTTCTGGCGAAGGAATTTCGCCACGATGTCCACGCCGCCGGTGGTGGCGGAGGTGGTATAGACGATGCCGAGCCCGGCGCCCTTGATGACGCCTGCAAACACGGCGGCAAGGAGCAGGTCGCCGGTGGCCGAAACGCCCGTGAGGGCCAGCAGATCCACGAAGACGGAGCTGAGCACCATCCCGGCCAGGGAGGAGAGCATGAACTCCGTCCCGAACCGCTTCCACGCCATGAGGAAAAGAGGCACGTTCATGACGATGGTGAGCGCGCCGACGGGCAGCCGCGTCAGATAGTTGACGATCATGGCGATGCCGGCCACGCCGCCCGCCATGATGGAATTCGGGTACGCAAAAAGCCGGAAGCCCGCCGCGTAAACGGCGGAGCCCAGAGCGATCAGCGCGTATTTTTTGACTTTTTCCCTCATACCGCCCTCCGCCGCACAACGCAGTAAAAGCCGCTTCCGCTACCGCGATCATACCGCAAAAAACGGCGGCCGTCAATCACCCGCAAGGTTCGCGCGAAGCCGCTCCACAGCCCGCTTTTCCAGGCGGGAGACCTGCACCTGCGAGACCTTGAGGACGCGGGCGGCGTCGGACTGGGTCATCCCGCGGAAGTAACGCAGGAGGATCACCAGCCTTTCCCGTTCCGGCAGGGCGGAGACGGCCTCCCGCAGAGCGACCTGCTCCACGAGCCGTTCCTCCTGCCCCCAGTCGCCCAGGACGCTCTCCAGCGTGAAGCCCTCCTCGCCGGTCTCCTTCTGGAGCGATTCGGAGGGGCTCACCGCCGTCTCGCAGGAGGCGATCTCCTCCGGCGGGAGGCCTGTCCGCCCCGAGAGCTCGCTGAGCGTGGGTTCCCGGCCCAGAGACTGCTCCAGCTGGGCGCGGGCGGCGCGGATGGAGGCGGCCCGCTCCTTGACGCCGCGGCTCACCTTCACAGGCCCGTCGTCCCGCAGGAAGCGGCGGATCTCGCCGGAGATCTTCGGCACGGCATAGGTGGAAAACTGGGTGCCGAAGGAGCTGTCGAAGCCGCGGACGGCCTTGAGAAAACCCACGCAGCCCAGCTGATAGAGGTCGTCCGGGTCCACGCCCCGGCCGAAAAAGCGGCGGGCGACGCTCCAGATGAGGCCGGAATTGTCCCGGATGAGTTCCCCGGCGGCGGCAGAGTCCCCGCTTTTCGCCGCGTCCAGCAGCGCGGCCGGCACCTCCGTCATTTTCCGGCCGTCTTCCGGGCGATCTTCCGCCGCATGACCACCACGGTGCCGCGGCCCACCCTGGAGCGGACGCGCAGGGAATCCATGAAGCTCTCCATGATGGTGAAGCCCATGCCGCTGCGCTCCTCCCCGCCGGTGGTGAACATGGGCTCCCGCGCCTTCGCCACGTCTCCGATGCCCACGCCCCGGTCCCGGACAGTGAGCTCCAGCGTGTCGCCGCCCAGGATGCGCGCGCGGAGGATCACCTCGCCGATCACGTCGGGATAGGCGTGGACGATGCAGTTCGTCACCGCCTCGGAGACGGCGGTCTTGATGTCGCCTAGCTCGGCCAGCGTGGGATCCAGCTGGGCCGCGAAGCAGGCCACCGCTCCGCGGGCGAACCCCTCGTTGGCGGAGCGGGAGGGAAAACGCAGCTCCATGCGGTTGTCCTCTTTCATATGTAACACTCCTTTCACGACTTCACGCTGATCCCGACCAGCCGGCCGATGCCGGATGCGTCAAGGACGCGCATGGGCTGTGGGGGGACGTTTTCCACCCAGAACCGCCCGTCCAGTTCCTTCATGCGCCGGTAAGTCTTGAGCACGACGGCGATGCCGGAGGAATCCATGAACGAGAGCCCCGTCATGTCCAGCACGCAGTCCCGGGGAAGCTGGGTCTCCAGCTTGTCCTCGATATACGTCACGGCCTCTCTCGCCGCGTGGTGATCCAGCTCCCCGGACAGAAAGATCCGCAGCTTCCGTCCGTCGGCTTTCGATGTGATCGTCATACGCTTCACCTCTCTCGCAAGATGCGCTCTGCTGCGCGGTGCGGACAAAAAAAACCCGCGTACCGCCAGGTACACGGGTATTTTACCTTTTACTTCCTGCGTATCGCGTCGAAACGGGGACGTTACCCGCAGAGGAACCAGCTTATCAGCTCCGGCGCGAAGGAGAAGCCCACCTTCTCCGCCAGCCTGACGGAAGGGACGTTGCCGCAGATGATCTGTCCGTAGGGGACGAAGCCGGCCTCCAGCTGCCTGCAGATGAGGAACCGCTCGAGCTGAGCGCCGATGCCCCGGCGCTTGAAGGGCCCGAGCACCTCCAGGATCCCCATGGAGCCCTCCGCGTGCACGCCGATGAAACCGGCCGCCTCGCCGCCGACAAAGGCGCCGTAGAGATTTCCGGCCCCGGCCACCCCGCGGATGTACTCCGCGCCCAGCCCCAGCGAATAATGCGCGTTCACGAAGTCCGCCCATTCCGCGCCGAGACGCCGTATCTCCGCCGGGCCGGAGGGGTCCGGCGCGCTCCGTGTCCAGACGATCTGAAGGCACGGCCGGGGCGCGAAGCCGGGGCGGGCCCTGGCCAGCGCCGCGCAGGCGGCGGCGCCGCGGCACACCACGGCGCAGTCCTTTTCCGGGAGCAGGGCGATGCGCGCTTCCGCGCCCGCCGCGTCCGCGGCGGCCAGCATCCAGGTATCTTCGTCCCGGACGCGCAGGAGGACGCCGTCCCCGCCGGCGTCCTCGGCGCTGCCGAGCCCGCGGCGGAGGCACTCCGTCATGTCGATGTTCGTCAGCGGATCCCGGGCGAGGAACGCCAGGGCGCGCTCCCGGTCCGTCATTTCAGAGCCGCCAGCGTCTTGGTCAGGTTTTCGATGAGAGCCTTCGCTTTTTCCAGCTTGTCCCGCTCGGCGTTCACCACCGCCTCGGGCGCCTTGGATACGAACGCCTGGTTCGAGAGCTTGCGCTCCTGGTTCGCCGCGTCCTGCCGGGCCTTGTCCAGCGCCTTCCGGGCGCGCTCCCGCTCCGCCGCGATGTCCACCAGCTCCGCCAGGGGCATGAACATCCGGGCGTCCTCGGTGACGGCGGAGGCCATGGCGTCGGCGTTTTCCGGCGCGGCGTCGGAAAGGGTGATCTCGCCGGCGTAGGCGAGCTTTTTGAGATATGCCTTGCCGCCCTCGAAGGCGGCCTTTTTCTCCGTGACGATGATGAGGTGCGGTTTCTTGGAGGACGGCACGTTCATCTCCGCGCGGCGGGACCTTACGGCCTTGATGGCGGACATGACCGTTTCGAAGTCGGCCTCCTCCTGCGGGAAGGCGAGCGCCGCGTCGTACTCCGGATAGGCGGCGGTGATGAGCAGCCCCTCCGCATGGGGCAGCGCGTCGTAAATTTCCTCCGTGATGAAGGGCATGAAGGGATGCAGCAGCTTCATCGTGTCCGTGAGGACGCGCAGCAGCACCTTCTGCGCGCTCACGTCCCCTGCGGCCAGACGCGGCTTCGTCAGCTCGATGTACCAGTCGCAGAAGGAATCCCAGATGAAATCGTAGATCTTCTGCGCGGCGATGCCGAGCTCGTATTTGTCGATGTTCTCGGTGACCTCTTTCACCAGCGTGTTGAGCTTTGAAAGGATCCACTTGTCCTCCAGCTCCAGCTTGTCCGGCAGCTCGTTTTTGTCGATCGTGAGGTTCATCATCACGAAACGGCTGGCGTTCCAGATCTTGTTGGCGAAATTGCGCATGGCCTCGCACCGCTCCACGTAGAAACGGGTGTCGTTCCCGGGGGAGTTTCCGGTGATGATATTGAAGCGCAGCGCGTCCGCGCCGAACTTGTCGATCATCTCGATGGGGTCCACGCCGTTGCCCGCGGACTTGGACATTTTTTTGCCCTGCGGGTCGCGGATGAGGCCGTGGATGAGGACGGTCCTGAAGGGGGCCTCGTGCATGTGCTCCATGCCGGAGAAGATCATGCGGGCGACCCAGAAGAAGATGATGTCGTAGCCCGTGACCAGCACGTCCGTCGGATAGAAGTACTCCAGGTCCGGCGTCTTGTCCGGCCAGCCCAGCGTGGAGAACGGCCAGAGGGCGGAGGAGAACCAGGTGTCCAGCACGTCGGGATCGCGGGCGATGTTCCCGGAATGGCACGCCTCGCACTCCGTGGGATCGGTGCGGGAAACGGTGATGTGGCCGCAGTCGGCGCAGGTCCACGCCGGGATCTGATGGCCCCACCAGAGCTGGCGGGAGATGCACCAGTCGCGCACGCCGTGCATCCAGTTGAGATAGGTCTTGGAAAAACGGTCGGGCACGAATTTGATCGTCCCGTCCTCCACCACGCGGATGGCGTCCTTCGCAAGGGGCTCCATCTTCACGAACCACTGGTCGGAGGCCAGAGGCTCCACGTCGTTGTGGCAGCGGTAGCAGGTGCCCACGTTGTGCACGCAGGGCTCGACGGAGACGAGGTACCCCTGCTCCTGCAGCTCCGCCACGATGGCCTTGCGGGCCTCGTAGCGGTCCATGCCGTCCCACTTGTAGCCGCCGGTGATCCTGCCGTCGCCGTCCAGCATCAGGTACTGGGGCAGGTTGTGCCGAAGGCCGACCTCAAAGTCGTTGGGGTCGTGGCAGGGGGTGATCTTCACGGCGCCGGTGCCGAACTCCATGTCGGCGTGCTCGTCGGCCACGATGGGGATCTCGCGCCCCACGAGGGGCAGCGTGCAGGTCTTGCCGATGAGAGCCTTGTAGCGCGGGTCCTCCGGGTTCACGGCGATGGCGGCGTCGGCCAGCATGGTCTCGGGCCGGGTCGTGGCGATCTCGATGGAGCCGCTGCCGTCGGTGAGCGGATAGCGGATGTGCCAGAAATTGCCCTGCTTCTCCACATACTCCACCTCCGCGTCGGAGAGGGCGGTGGTGCAGTGGGGGCACCAGTTGATGATGCGCTTGCCTTTGTAGATGAGGCCCTTTTCATAGAGGGAGCAGAACACCTCGCGCACGGCCCTGGAGCAGCCCTCGTCCATGGTGAAGCGCTGACGGTCCCAGTCGCAGGAGCAGCCCAGGGTTTTGAGCTGGGTGACGATGCGGTCGCCGTACTTTTCCTTCCAGGCCCACACCTCGTCCAGGAACTTGTCCCGGCCGAGATCGAAACGGGTCTTGCCCTCGCCGCGGAGCTTTTCCTCCACCTTGATCTGGGTGGCGATGCCCGCGTGGTCGCAGCCCGGCACCCACAGGGCCGAATAGCCCTTCATGCGCTTGTAGCGGATGAGGATGTCCTGGATCGTCTCGTCAAAGGCGTGGCCCAGATGGAGCTGGCCCGTCACGTTCGGAGGCGGGATCACGATGGTGAAGGGTTTCTTTTCCGGGTCCCGCACCGCGTGGAAGCAGCCCTTCTCCATCCACATGGCGTAGATCTTCTTTTCGACCTCCTTGGGGTCGTAGGTCTTCGGCAGTTCTTTCATGGTATTCTCCTTCCTGCTGTGCAGGCGATCTCATTTCAGCGTTTTCACGGGGAGGCCGCATTTGAGCGCCAGGTAGTCCCCGAAGCCGGCCGGGTCGCCCTGGGTGAAGGCGGCCGCCGGGAAAAGCAGCGCGTGGGCCTTGTCCACGAACATATACCAGGTGCCCCGCCGGTAGAAAAGCCCGGTGGCGGCGGTGTAGAAATATTTTTCGTCGGCCTTCAGGGTCTTGACGTGCACGCCCTCGTCGTCCAGCCCGATCTCGAGCCGGCCGATGCCCTTCAGGACGCGGGCGCGGGAGGCCAGCGCGCTCAGGCTGCTGGCGAACAGCGCGGAGGCGAGAAAGAAGAGCCCCAGCAGGAGCTGGAGGATCACCGGGACCAGCAGAGACACGCCATCGGCGAGCTCGAAGCCCGTCAGCACCAGGAGCAGCGCGCCGCAGAGCCCGAGAACGGCGCGCAGGCAGACGTTCAGCGCCCGGTGGCGGGTGCGGCTGTAAACCTGGTTGAGGCCGACGAAGTCCCTGTAAGTGTATTCGTAGGAAAGCCGGTAGTCCATTGCTTCGCCTTTCTTCCGTTTTTTCCGCAAAAAAAGCGCCCTGAGGTTTCTCAGGGCGCTTTTGCGCGGTACCACCTGAATTCCGCTTGCGCGGCACTCGTCGCTCTGTAACGGGAGCGCCCGGCGGGGCTTACTCGGTTGGGCCCCGCGGCTCGGGGACGACCTTCGGCGGCGCGGCATGGGGAGCTCCCAGCTCTCGTTCCCCTCTCTGGAATGCGCGTTTTCGCCTACTTCTTCCCGTCTCAGCCGGTTTGACGTTGCTGAAATTATAGTCTACCCCGCGGGGTTTGTCAAGCGCGGCGATCAGCTCAGGAAGCCTTCCACGATCTTGGCTTCGGCTTCCTTCTCGGTGAGGCCGAGGGTGCGCAGCTTCAGGATCTGCTCGCCGGCGATCTTGCCAATGGCCGCCTCGTGGATGAGGGCGGCGTCTCCGTTGTTGGCGGAGAGCTCCGGAGAGGCGTCCACCGTGCCGTGCTCGGCGATGATGGCGTCGCACTCCGAGTGGCCGGTGCAGCGGGCGTTGCCCACGATGACGGAGCGGTACTCCTGATGGGAGTCGCCCCGGGCCACCGAGCGGGAGATGAGGTCCGTTCCGGCGCCGTCGCCGTTCATCTCGACCCTGAACTCCGTGCGGGCGGTCTGGTTCTTCTCGGTAAGGATGCGCTCGCGGATGAGAAGGCGGGCGTTCTTCCCAAGGACGGCGCCGGTCTTGCGCAGGGTCTTGTCCACCCCGCCGATCTGGGAGGTGTCCATTTCCAGGACCGCGCCCTCGCCGAGGGTCGCCTCGGTTTCCGGGTCGATGGAGCGCAGGCCCGCGCCGCGGCCGGTGCCGATGTGCTTTTCGATATACTTCACCTTTGAGTTCTTCTCCAGGAAGAAGCGGTGGATGCCGTTGTGGCGGGCGGGCTCGCCGGTCTCGGTGTGGACGCCGCAGCCCGCGACGATGGTGACGTCGGCGCCCTCGCCCACGTAAAAGTCGTTGTACACCAGGTCGTTTTCATCGCCGTGAGTGACGCAGGCGGGGATGGACACGGTCTCGCCCTTCGTGCCGGGAAGGATGCGGATGTCCAGGCCGGGCTTGTCCTTCTTGGACTCGATCTTGATGTGCTCCGTGGAGACGCGCCCGGCGCAGCAGCCGTCCTCCCGGACGTTGTACGCGCCGGCAAACCTGCCGTCCCAGTCGGAGACGATCTTCAAAAGCTCTTTCGTTACTTCGTTCACTGGTAGAGGGCCTCCTCTCTTACGCAGGCGCGCCCGTCCACGACCCGGCCGGGTCTGCCGGAGGTGAGACGGGAGAGCACGTCGGCGGCGCTTCCGCTGTCCGTGAGGACGCCGCCGGAGATGACGTCGATCTCGTCCGCGATGCGCAGGATGCGCTCCTGGTGGGAGATGACGACCAGCGAGCCGTTGAGCGACTTGCGGATCTCCTGGAAGACGTCGATGAGGCTGCGGAAGCTCCACAGGTCGATGCCGGCCTCGGGCTCGTCGAACACGGAGAGACGCGTGTGCCGCGCCAGCACCGTGGCGATCTCGATGCGCTTTATTTCGCCGCCGGAGAGGGTGGCGTTGACCTCGCGGTCGATATAGTCCCGGGCGCAGAGACCGACGCGGCCGAGGATGGCGCACAGGTCGTCCTCCGAGAGCTTCTTCCCGCCGGAGGCGAGGGTGAGGAGCTGGCGCACGGTGAGGCCCTTGAAGCGAACGGGCTGCTGGAACGCGTAGCTGATGCCGAGCTTCGCGCGCTCCGTGACGTCAAGGCCGGTGATGTCCCGCCCGTCCAGCAGGATGCTGCCGGAGGTGGGCGGCTCGATGCCGGCGATGAGCTTGGCCGTGGTGGTCTTGCCGCCGCCGTTGGGCCCGGTGATGACCACAAGGCGCCCGTCCGGCACGGTGAAGCTCACGTCCTTTACGATCTGCGCGCCGTCCGGCGCGGTCCAGGATACATTTTTAAGTTCGAGCATATGAGACCAGCTTTCAAAAATCAGTACGCGATGGCCCAGACGACCATCTGCTTTGCGGGACGGCCGCAGACGGGGCACACGTCGCCCAGATGCTCCTGTTCGAACGGGATGCAGCGGCTGGATACGCCCGCGCGCTCCTTCATCGCGGCCTCGCAGGCGGGATCGCCGCACCACATCATCTTCACGAAGCCGCCGCGGGCGGCGATCTCCTTCGCCTCCTCCACGGAATGAGCGGCGATCGTATTGCTTTCCAGATTTTCCTTCGCCTTGCCGAAGAGCTCGCGCTGGACGTTTTCCAGAAGCTCTGAGACGGTGCGGGGCGCGTCCTCCAGCGAGACGGTGATCTTGTCGCCGCCGGTGCGCTTGGCCGCGATGCAGACGCCCGCCGCGATGTCCCGGGGGCCGATCTCGATGCGCAGCGGCACGCCGCGCATCTCGTACTCGGCGAATTTCCAGCCGGGGCTCTGTTCGGAATCGTCGCATTTCACGCGGAGGCCGGCTTCGGCGAGGCGGGAGGCAAGCTCGTGCGCCGCCTCCGTCACGCCGGGCTTGCGGGCGGCGATGGGAACGACGACGACCTGCGTCGGCGCGATCTTCGGCGGCAGCACCAGGCCGGAGTTGTCGCCGTGGGTCATGATGAGACCGCCGATGGTGCGGGTGGAAAGGCCCCAGGAGGTCTGATGGGGGTACTTGAGCTCGTTGTCCCGATCGGCGAACTGGATGCCGAAGGCCCGGGCGAACCCGTCCCCGAAATAGTGGCTGGTGCCGGACTGGAGCGCCTTTTTGTCGTGCATCATGCACTCGACGGTGTAGGTCGCTTCCGCGCCGGCGAATTTTTCGGAGTCCGTCTTGCGGCCCTTGATGACCGGCATGGCCAGCCAGTTTTCACAGAAATCGGCGTAGACGTTCAGCATGCGCTGAGTCTCTTCCTTCGCCTCGTCGGCGGTGGCGTGAAGGGTGTGCCCCTCCTGCCAGAGAAATTCGCGCCCGCGCAGGAAGGGCCGCGTGGTCTTTTCCCAGCGGACCACGGAGCACCACTGGTTGTAAAGCTTGGGAAGGTCGCGCCAGGAGTGCACCACGTGCTTCCAGTGCTCGCAGAAAAGCGTTTCGCTGGTGGGACGGACGCACAGGCGCTCCGTCAGCTTCTCGCTGCCGCCCAGCGTGACCCAGGCCACCTCCGGCGCGAAGCCCTGGACGTGATCCTTTTCCTTCTGAAGCAGGCTCTCGGGAATGAGCAGGGGCATGGAGACGTTCTCGTGGCCAAGCTCCTTGAACTTCGCGTCCAGCACCTTCTGGATGTTTTCCCAGATGGCGTAGCCGTAAGGGCGCAGGACGTAAAGACCCTTGACGCCGGAATAGTCCACGAGCTCCGCCTTCACGACGACGTCGGTGAACCACTGGGCGAAATCCACGTTCATGTCGGTAATCTGTTCGACCTTGTTATCGTTCGCCATAATCATGCTCCCCAAACATAGTATTTGAAACAAATTATTCTATCTTTTACGGAGAAAATTGTCAAGAGAGGGGCGGCTCACGCCTTTTTCATAAAGGCGGACGCCGCGCGGAGCATCAGCCGCTTTTCGCCGGCCTTTTCGAAAGTCACGGTGAGAAGCGCGTCGCCCGGCATGGGGACGACGGACTTCACGACGCCCCTGCCGAAGGCGGTGTGCGCCACGGCGTCGCCCGGGGCGAGGCTGAGAAGCGGCGCGGCCTGCTGCGGCGCGCCGGCCGGCGCGGGACGGGAGGCGCGGGGCGGGGCGGAACGCACGGGGCCGCTTTCCCGGGGCGCGTACGTCCGGCTGCGGTCTGCGAAATGCTGCTCCCGCTCGGTCTCCCGGCGGCGGTGCTCCATGTATTCCGGATCGGGCTCCCGGGACTCGCGTTCGAAATCGTAGGAGACGGCCGCGGGGCGCTGCGCCGGCGGGCGGTCGATGTCCTCGGGCGGGATCTCGTCGAGAAAGCGCGAGAGCGCATTGGACGAGGTGTGGCCGAAAAGCATCCGCCGGCGGGCGGCGGTGAGGAAGAGCCGCTTCTTCGCGCGGGTCAGGGCCACGTAGCACAGACGGCGCTCCTCTTCCATCTCCTCCGCTTCGCCGATGGAGCGGAGCGAGGGGAAGATGCCATCCTCCATGCCCACGATGAATACCCAGGGAAACTCCAGCCCCTTGGCGGAGTGCATGGTCATCATCACGGCGCTGTCCGCGCCGGGGTCCAGACCGTCGATGTCGGTGTAGAGCGCGGTCTCGTCCAGGAAGGCCGCAAGGGTGGGCTCGGGCGCGCGCCCGAGGAAGCTGACGATGTTGCTCCGCAGCTCCCGGATGTTCTCGCCCCGGCCCAGCGCCTCGTCGGAGTCGCCCAGGGAGGCGAGGTAGCCGCTCTTTTCCAGCAGCACGTCGTAAAACTCGTCCAGCGGCATGGAGGCCGCCGCCGTCCGCAGGTCGCCGATGAGCGCGGCGAAGGCCGCCAGGCGGGGCGCGGAGCCCAGCCCGAAGCTCTCGGGCGAGCGCATCGCCTCGATAATGGGCCGCTTTGCCGCGGAGGCCGCGGCGCGCACGCGCTCCAGCGTGGCCGCGCCGATGCCCCGGGGCGGATTGTTCACGATGCGGATGAGCCGCAGGTCGTCCTCCGGATTCTGGACGACGCAGAGATAGCTCATCACGTCCTTGATCTCGGCCCGGTCGAAAAACCGCGTCCCTCCGATGACCCGGTAGGGGATGCCGTTGCGCTTGAAGGCGTATTCCAGCCGGTTCGACTGGGCGTTCATGCGGTAGAGGACGGCGAAGTCGCTCCACTTCATGCCGTCCGCCATGCCGCCCAGGATGCGGGCGGCGACGAACGCCGCCTCCTCGTCGTCGTTTTCCGCGACGCACAGGCGGAGCTTTTCGCCCTCTCCCAGGGCGGTCCAGAGCTCCTTGCCCTTGCGCTCGCGGTTGTGCTTGATGACCGCGTTCGCGGCGGAGAGAATGTGGCTGGTGGAGCGGTAGTTCTGCTCGAGCTTGATGGTGCGGGCGTTCGCATACCGCTTTTCGAAGGAGAGGATGTTTTCGATGGTGGCGCCGCGGAATTTGTAGATGCTCTGGTCGTCGTCCCCGACGACGCAGATGTTGTCGTTCCCGCCGGCCAGCAGGCCCGCCAGCAGATACTGCAGGTGGTTCGTATCCTGATATTCGTCCACGAGGACGTAGCGGAAGAGGCGCTGGTAGTACTCCCGGGTCTCCTTGCTTTCCGCCAGAAGCTTCACCGTGAACAGGATCAGGTCGTCGAAGTCCAGCGCGCCGGCGGCGCGCAGACGCCGGGCGTATTCCTGATACGCCCGGCCGATGTACTTTTTCCTGGGATCGTATCCCTTTTCGGCGGCCTCCATGAACGCGTCGGGCGATATGACGGCGTCCTTGGCGCGGCTGATCTCCGCCAGGATCGCCTTGGGCGGGAACATTTTCTCGTCCAGCTCCAGCTCCTTCAGGACGCGCTTCATCACGGCGGCGCTGTCCGACGTGTCGTAGATCGTGAAGGAACGGGGGATGCCGATGGCGTCCCCGCTGCGGCGCAGGATGCGGGCGCAGGCGGAGTGGAAGGTCATGGCCCAGACGTCGCCGGCGGCGGCGCCCAGCATCTTTTCCAGACGGGCGCGCAGCTCGTCGGCCGCCTTGTTCGTGAAGGTGATGGCGATGACGCGCCACGGATCCACCGGCTCCAGCGCGCAGAGGCCAACGGCGCGGGCGCGCCCCGCGTCCGAAGGCGCGGCAAGATACCCCTCCAGAAAGGAGAGGTCGTCCTCCGTCGCGCCGGCCGGCAGCTCGTCCGAGTCGGAGGCCCGGCCGTAGCGCAGAAGGTTCGCGACGCGGTTTATGAGCACGGTGGTCTTGCCGCTGCCGGCCCCGGCCAGAAGGAGCACCGGCCCCTCCGTGGCCATGACGGCCTGGCGCTGCATGTCGTTGAGCGCGGAGAAATCGCGGGCGATGATCCCGCGCCGCGCCGCGAGGTATCGCTTTTTGAATTCTTCATTTTTCATAGCGTTCCGATTATACACCGCTCCGGTCGGTTTGGAAAGGACGAAAACGAAAATGGGGGGCGGGGCGCGAAGTCCCGCGCAGCCGGCGGAAGCCGGCCGGAAACGCGGCTTATCGGCGCAAAGGCATAAAAATGTGACGGGAGCCGCTGCCGGCTCCCGTCATATTGAAAAAGAGGATAAAATGAAAAAGGTGAATTAAATCTTCACGGTACCTATAATAACGGTCAGATGTGAAGAAAGAAACAGGGAGTTGTTTCAAAAGTATTAAAAATACAAGTTTTCAAAAGTTTTTTTCGGTGCGGGCGCCCGTCAGTCGAAGGCGAAGCCGAACCAGGCGCCGTCAGCCTCCGGCGCGGGGCCGGCCAGCATTGCAAAGGGACGGGAGGGGACGCCCGGCCGGACGGGCGTGCGGACCTCGGCCCGGGAGGCGCCTGCGGCGCGGGCCGCCAGGCACGCGGCGGGACGGAGCAGCGCATCGGGGGCCAGCAGCTCCTTGACCAGAGCCGCCGTTCCGTCCTCCGAAAGCTCGACGGCGGCGGCGCATTCCGCGCCGGCAAGCTCCAGCCGGAAAAGCCCGCCGCGTTTTCCGCAGAGAAACTCCTGATAGGCGAGGGCCCTTTCGAAAAAGGCGATGTGGGCCCGGCCGGCCAGCAGCCGCTCCCGCAGCGCGGCGTAGCCGCCGGCGGATACGCGGGCGCTCCTGCCCTCCGGCGCGCCGGAGGGAACGACGGCGGAAAATTCGGAGACGCCGAAATAATCCCTGTACCCGCAGCGGGCCGCATAGTAGCCGAAAAGGGAGGGCTCCGCCGGGCAGATGACGCCCGCGCCCCGCGCAAGGCAGCGCTCCAGCGCGGCGCGGGTCACGTCCGCGCCGGCGCCGCGGCCGCGGTATTCCGGCAGCGTGCCCAGCGCGTAGACCACACAGACGGGGACGCAGGCCGCGCCCGGCGCGGAAAGCCCGCCGAGCTCCGCAACGTACGCCGAGGAAACAAGCCGCCCGTCCGCCTCGCAGACCAGCGCGTCCCCGGGCGCGTACATCCGGCCGAACCAGCCGCCGATATACGCGTCGCCGTCGCCGAATACGGTTTTCCAGATCGCCCGCAGCTGCGGCTCGTCGCCGGGCCGGGAGGGACGAATGAACGCACTCACAGACGCCACACCGCCGTATACTTGTCCACCATGAACTCGGGGTGGTAGGACTCCTTGGCCTTGCGCAGGTTCTCGAAGCCCATGTCCTCCTCCCGGTTCATATATTTCAGATCCGGGTATTTTTCCAGCATGTACGCCGCGAACTGCTGGTTGATGATGGTATAGCCGCCGTTGGCGTGGTGCTGGGCCTTTTCGAAATGAGTGTAGCAGGTGTCGCCGATCCGCTCGCCGATGGTGAAGGCGGCCGCCGCCCCTGCGACGCGGATGAGCCCGCCGTCGAAGCCCAGCTCGAAATAATGCTCCAGCGTCTTGCGGATGGCGCGGATCTCGCTGGTATAGCCGGCGTCCCGCTCCTCGGAGTTGTCGATGAACCACTCCGACGAGAGCTCCTGACATTCGCCGATGTTCGCCGGCGTGATGGGCTCGAAGCTCCAGTCGTTCTCCGCCATGAAGCGGTTGAGGTGGTTCTTCTTCTGGTGCATCTTTTTGCCGGAAAGGGTGGCCAGCGATTCCGCGGAATAGACGTAATCGGAGAAGCGCTTGTCCGTCGTCAGCTCCGGCTCTTTCCCGTACCAGTCCGCGAGCTCCGGCAGGTGCTCCGGCGTGATGCCGCAGATGCACACCGGCGCGCCCAGCGCGGCGGCGTCCTCCCGGATGGCCTCAAGAACGGGCCGCGCGTCGCCGCTGCCCACGGGATAGGAATAGAACACGTCGTCGCTGACCACGTTGCGCAGCAGCAGGCGGTCGCCCACCCGGGCGAGAAACGGGTGCATCATGTCGCTCCAGCAGTAGATGACGCCGAAGCTGTAATCCGCGCTGCGCAGGTTGCTGCGGAGCGCCAGATCTGCGAGCCAGCCCTGATCGGATAACTGCGGCTCGGATAGGTTCACCATATAAAATTTTACCCCTCGTATGTATGTTTACAGGTCTTTTGAACGGCGGCCTGCAGCGCCTTGAGATCGACGAAGGTCTCCGGCCGCTTGCCGGGGTCGCGCAGGAGCGCGGCCGGGTGGTAGAGCGCCATGTACTGCACGCCGTCCTTGTCGAAAAAGACGCCGTGCTCCCGGGTAATCTTGAAATCCTCCCGGATGAGGACGCCGGCGGCAATGCGCCCCAGGCAGACCACGATCTTCGGGCGGATCAGCTCAAGCTGGGCGCGGAGCCAGCCGATGCAGGCCTCCTGCTCCGTATCCAGCGGGTCGCGGTTGTGGGGCGGACGGCACTTGACGATATTGCAGATGTAAATATTTTTACGCCTGTCAAGTCCGATGATCTCCAGCATGTCGTCCAGCAGCTTGCCGGCGCGGCCGACGAAGGGCTCTCCGGTGAGATCTTCGTTCTCGCCGGGGCCCTCGCCGACGAACACGACCTCGGCGTCTTTCACGCCCACGCCGAAGACCACGTTGGTGCGCGTTTCGCACAGGGAGCAGCGGCGGCAGGCGGGACATTCGCTCTCCAGGGTTTCCCAGGTCACAAAAAACAGCCCCTTTCCATGAATGGGGAAAACCGCGGACGGCCGGCTCCGGGCCCCGCCGTCCGCAGAAAAAACCGCAGCGCGGCCTGAGATTTCAGCGCACCGGAACGAAGTGCCGGCGTGCGCGCATAACAGCCGCAACGCGGCTATTACAGCATGATTCCATCATGCTGTAATATGGCCCTGCGCCG
>Ga0268360_1002151_pt1 | contig 16492 bp, 16 predicted proteins | sample BioMet11_FD_192465 | JGI IMG/M metagenome (GOLD analysis project Ga0268360, IMG submission 192465) | Sewage microbial communities from Oakland, California, United States - Biofuel 11 (Illumina Assembly) | ecosystem: Engineered > Wastewater > Sewage > Unclassified | place: USA: California... | reverse complement strand
AGAGCAAATGGCATCTTGGCGTTTTGTAATTTCATGGGAAACTCCTGCCGGTTTAGAACAACTACGGCCCTCTATGATATCGGAATGCCCTGATTTGTTCAACCAAAACCGATCCCAGCGGAAAAAAGAGTGGAAAGTAAAAGATTTTTTGACCAATACAAAAGGGATTTTACTATGTCAATATATCGCTAAATAGCGCGATCGTTTAAGGCACCGGATCCATTATAGGAAGCATCCCAAATCATCGTGGCGAATTCCGGGTGATCGGTGAAGGGATTACGGTTATGCTGCAGGGTATAAAGAACATTGTTGCGTTTCATTTCCCTGTCGGTGATCGGATGGTTCTTATTCCAGTCGTAGCAAAGAGCGGCGCTGGTAAAGTTATCGGCGACGTCATAGTCATAAAGCGTCGAAGCATATAAGGACGCCCGCGCGACTTCTCCGCGCGCCGCATCGCATGGTTCAAAGACGGAACCAACCCGGTAGCATTCAGTGGTATAGCCATAGGAATCCACCACAGGCGAAGCTCCAGAGTGGTTGACCAAACCTAAGACATAGTTGGAACGGGCCCCATTCACTTTGTTATCCGAGGCAAAGACGATATGGTCATCGCTCTTTGAGGCCGAGGTGGCCATCTTCGATTGAGGGAAAGTGTGTTCGCGATTCCAGCCGGTCGAACCACTCACGTGAGCACTCTTCTTTTCGGTGCGGCGAGAATAGATGCAAAGGATGGAGGTAGTGTCCTTAAGATCTTCATCGCAAGCTTCGAAGCGGCTCCAGTCGTAACTGGTGCTGATGCCCGAGGAGATGATGGACTTGAGTTTGGCTTTTAGGGCCGTCCCTTTTAAGCCGCGCGCGCTTTCGTAATAACTACCTTCAGTGGACGGGATGCTTAATGAAGAAGAGGAAGCCGAAGTCCCCGCGGAGGGAGATGAGACGCTCGGAGAAGATGAGGCCGAACTCGACGAGTTAGACGAGGAGGGGTTCGTTGAACCTGAAGAAGACGAACCCGTAGAAGTTAAAGAGGAAGAACTGCCAGGGGTCGAACTCCAAGAGGATTCGGAGGGACTTAAAATGGAAGTCGAACCAGTCGATATACTACTTGGCGAAACGGGGGTTCCCCCGCAAGCGGCTAAGGCCAACGTTAAAAGGACGAGCAGAGGGCCTAGACGTTTCGGAGAGCTGAGATATCCCATAAGGAAAGGCATCTTATTTTACCTTAACTTCCTTTTTGTTTCCGCAAAAAAGTGTCCGAGCCAAGGGAAGGACATCCCTTGATGCCAAAGTGAAAATGGTTCAAGGGAAGGGGGGCCTCATGAAGCATGGGCGGGAGTACTATAAATTCAAAGGAAGGTTGTCTATGGAAAAGAAACAGTCGATTTTTAGGTGGCTGAGCGTCGCATTCTTGGCGGTGGGGTTCTTGACCTACGTTGTCTATCTCTTCTGCCGCAAGCCCGCGGGCATGCAGGGAACCGAGTTTGAGCACATCGGCTGGTTCATCGTGGACGTCTTCATGATCGGCGGAGCCATATTAGGTCTCATCTAGCCGGCGAAGTTTGAAAAACTGGCGGGCTTTTGCATCGTCGGCTTATCCTTTGCTAACCTCGTCATGAGCGCGGTGTCGGATACCGGTCAAGTCTTCTTTATCGGCAATCCGAAGATTCCCGATAAGTTCTACCTCTGGGTAGAATTCTTTGAAGGACTCGTATCCCTGATTGCGATCGTTTGCCTCGTCGTGGCGCTCGCCTTACCGAAAAGCGCAAAGATCTTAGGGCCGGTCGGCCTCTGTGCCTTTGTCGCTTTAGCTTTACTGGTTTTAGTGGAAGGCGTCCGGGTGTTCGCGGTGAAAAGCCAGAGCGGTGCTCGTCCTTGGGCTTGGGGGATTAATCTCTTCGCCGTGACGATCATTCTCCTCGGTTTGGCCTTCGGCTTAATTCGTTACTCTTATTTGCTTAAGGGCAACTTCGAAGGCAAAGAATAAATCGATTGAATAACTAAGAGGCTGGCCTACTAGGCTAACCTCTTTTTCTTTAGGCAAAAGAAAAGCCCGCCATTGCGTGACGGGCTTAAGGTTCGGGTGTGACAGAACAAGTCCGTTTTTCCAAAAAGGGACGCCTGCTGCAAACCTCTCACGCCACGCCGAAAAGGCCGCCCCCGGAAATCCGACTGGCAGCATCCCGACTCAGAACCGACCGATCGCTTTAACTCTGATCCATGGTCATCGAGAGAAGGATCCATCCGACGCCCCGCCCGAGCCCCGAAAGCCAGGCGGCGCAAGGCCTTCCCGCTCCTTTCGACGCCATTATGGGGCCCGACGCCGCTCGTCCCGTACGCCCAGGGAAGACAATAGACAAGGCCGCCGAGAACGCGCGGGACGGACGGCATCAAAAAAAGACCGGCCTTTCGACCGATCTTGATTTCGGGTGTGGACGGATTCCGTCGTCCCTGTTTGGAAGAACGACTTCGTCCTGTCACATCGGGTGTGACAGAACAAGTCCGTTTTTCCAAAAAGGGACGCCTGCTGTAAACCTCTCGCGCCACGCCGAAAAGGCCGCCCCCGGAAATCCGACTGGCAGCATCCCGACTCAGAACCGACCGATCGCTTTAACTCTGATCCATGCTGATTGAGGGAGGACCCCCACTCCGACGCCCCGGCCGAGCCCCGAAAGCCAGGCGACGCAAGGCCTTCCCGCTCCTTTCGACGCCATTATGGGGCCTGACGCCGCTCGTCCCGTACGCCCAGGGAAGACAATCGCCAAGGCCGCCGAGAACGCGCGGGACGGACGGCATCAAAAAAAGACCGGCCTTTCGACCGATCTTGGTTTCGGGTGAGAACGGATTCCGCCGTCCTTGTTTGGAAGAACGACTTCGTCCTGTCACAAAGTCTGTGACAGAACAAGTCCGTTTTTCCAAAAAGGGACGCCTGCTGCAAACCTCTCACGCCACGCCGAAAAGGCCGCCCCCGGAAATCCGACTGGCAGCATCCCGACTCAGAACCGACCGATCTCTTTAACTCTGATCCATATTGATTGAGGGAGAACCCCACTCCGACGCCCCGCCCGAGCCCCGAAAGCCAGGCGGCGCAAGGCCTTCCCGCTCCTTTCGACGCCATTATGGGGCCTGACGCCGCTCGTCCCGTACGCCCAGGGAAGACAATCGCCAAGGCCGCCGAGAACGCGCGGGACGGACGGCATGAAAAAAGACCGGCCTTTCGACCGATCTTGATTTCGGGTGAGAACGGATTCCGCCGTCCCATTTCGGAAGAACGACTTCGTCCTGTCACACGGGTGAAGGTTACTTACCGACTTCCGGTAATAAACCCATGTAGCGAGCGTTTTTGACGGCGCGGGCTAATTCACGCTGATATTTGGCCGAGGTTCCGGTCGAGCTGCGCGGTTCGATCTTGCCATCGGGAGCAATGAATCTTTGGAGAAGCTCCACATCCTTGTAATCGACGTATTTGATGTGGTTCTTCTTGAAGTAGCAGACCTTTTTCCGAGGTCTCATCTTCTTGAATCCCATGTTTTTTATCCTTTCTAGGAAAGCGGATTAGAACGGCAGATCGTCATCGACGACGTCGATGGAATCGAGGTTCTTACCGTCTTCTTTTTTCGCCGGGGCTGCGGCTTGATTTTCCGGAGCGGCTGGCGATTGCGCGTCGGGTTGATAACCACTGTTATCTTGAGCTTTGCCTTTCGGCTCCATGAACTCAACTTGGGTGGCTACAACATCGGTCGACGTGACTTCGACGTTGTCAGTTTTACGGACGTATTTGCGCTGAGTGAGACGACCGACGACTCCGACAAGCGCGCCTTTGCGGGTGAACTTGACGACGGTGTCAGCCGTGTTGCCAAACACGGACACGTTCATAAAGATGGTGACTTTTTCTCCGTTGGGGCCTTTGCGGGAATCATCGACGGCGATGGTGAAGGATGCCACGCTCATTCCAGCTTGAGTCTTACGAAGTTCGGGGTCGCGGGTAAGGCGACCAACTAAGACGACACTATTGACCATTTCTAGTCCTCCTTAGTCCTGATCGATTGTGATCAAGTGGCGGATGACGAGTGGATCGAGTCTGACCAAACGGTCGAACTCAGCTAAGCCTTTGGCCTCGCCGTTAGCTTTGATAACGACGTAGTAACCTTTGGTTTGCTTTTTGATGACGTACGCGAAATCTTTAACGCCCCATTCTTTGACATCGGTGACGGCGATTTTGTTCGCTTTCAGGATGCCATGGAGCTTTTCGATCTCGGCCTTACGGGCAGTCTCATCGAGAGTGGCCTGTAAGATGTACATGATCTCGTACTTTTCCATGTTGCTTGCACCTCCTAGTTTCGGTCTAATGGATCGCCTCGCCTGGCGGCGTGCGACCATAAGAGAGTGTGTTCTATTCCTTCAATAGAGCGCACCTATTATATCGGTGGGAAGGCAATTTATCAAAGATAAAGTAGGTCCGATCCACCGCCCCCGAACGGGTAGACCCATTTGGGTGGGCTTGGCTTGACACTCTGGTAAGCAATTCCGGACTATGAAAAGCTTACGAGCTAGGGACACAGTGTAAGCGCTTACACTGCCGTCAAGACCTAACTCACTTTTTATATAGTCCTCAATTATGACGATTGGACCGATTATTTTTAGATTGACATTCCGTAAAGCAATAAATTCATTGAAAATTCGCACCTATAATATGGTTGTATGAAACAGAAAGTCATGCACAAACCTTTCTTCCATATCAGCGCCTTCGCGATGGTCTTCTTCCTTATCGCGGACGCGTGTGTTGCGTTATCCCTTAAATTAGATAACGTGAACAGCTGGATGATCTACGGGGCTTTCTCGCTTCTCTTCATTGCCGGTTATCTCTTCGGCTTAATCGCCAACAAGACCGGCCGTCCTGTCTTCTGGGCTCTCTCCTCTGCCTTCTATGCTTCTTACTTCGCCGCCTTCTCCATGATGTTCGGTACCGTTCGCACCGCGATCAATGGTGTGGCGGGCGATCCTAACGCCGTTACCACCGGCATCATCGTTGGCGCTCTCTCCTGGGTGGCCATCCTCATCATGTTCTTAGCCATCCTACTCCGTAAGAAACCGCTTCTTATCGTCTCCACCGTCATTCAAATCGGCTTATCGATCTTCTACGTGGTTGACTTCGTGGTCAACGCCAGCACGACCTTCGGTATGGGCCGGGTCGAATGGCTCATCCAAATCGGCGTCCTCTTCGAGCAGATTGCCGCTTGCTTGTTAATCCTTGCCATCATCACGCTCCACGTCACCGAGTTCATCCAAATCGATACCAACTTAGTCGATATGAACGAAGTGGTTGCCGAAGCCGAGAATCACGAAAACGACTTCGATCCGCAGAACCGCTACAGTTGGCATTAATTCGCTTCATCTCCTGGGGAAAAAGAAAGCCCGCTTCCGAAACGTTCGGAGCGGGTTTTCATTTTTAGGATTCTTATCGGCCTTACTTCTCGTCCTTCATGGTCGGGAACAATAAGACTTCGCGGATGGTGTCCTGCTCGGTAAAGAGCATGGTGAAACGGTCGACGCCTAAGCCGATGCCTCCCGCTGGGGGCATGCCGTAGCTGAGCGCATCAAGGAAGCTGTAGTCCATCTCGTTGGCTTCATCATCGCCCCGGGCTTTAGCCGCGAGCTGAGCTTCGAAACGTTCCTTCTGGTCGAAGGGGTTGTTGAGTTCGCTATAAGCATTGCAGAACTCGCCGCCGGCAATGAAGAGTTCAAAGCGATCGACGAAACGCGGATCGGCAGTCTTTTTGGTTAACGGTGAGACTTCGATCGGATAGGTGTGGATGAAAGTCGGCTGAATCAACGTATGCTCGACGAGTTCATCGAAGAAGGCCTGTTGAATATAGCCCACGCTGTTCCAGCTCTTTTCAAGCGGAACATTGAACTTCTTGGCTAAGGCCACCGCCTCTTCAAAACTCATCGGCTGTTTAAAGTCGACGCCACAGACGGCTTTAATCGATTCGGCTTGGTCAACCCAGGCAAAGGGCTTCGAAAGGTCGATATCGTTGCCGTTGAAGTGATAAACGTCTTTGTGGACGACTTCCTTGGCGATGTAATGGAATAAGCCTTCCATCCAGCTCCGCATATCGGAGAGGTCGCCATAGGCTTGATAGAGCTCGATCGTGGTGAATTCGGGGTTGTGCTTAGCATCGATACCTTCATTGCGGAAGATACGGCCGATTTCATAAACGCGGTCGATGCCGCCAACCATGCATTTCTTGAGGTTGAGTTCGGTGGCGATGCGAAGATAGAAATCCTTATCAAGGGCATTGAAGTGCGTGATGAAGGGTTTCGCGGCCGCGCCGCCAAGGATCGGTGAGAAGATCGAGGTTTCGACTTCAACGAAGCCCTGATCATCGCAATACTTTTGGATGCCGCGAACAATGCGCGGACGCATTAAGGCAATGGCTCTGGAATCGTCGTTGACGATGAGGTCGAGATAGCGGCGGCGGTAACGATCTTCCGTATCGGTGAGGCCGTGGAACTTTTCCGGCAATGGTTTTAAGCATTTGGTGATGTGGGTGTACTTGTTAACGCGGATGGTGAGCTCGCCAGTCCGGGAATACATCAACGTGCCTTCTAGACCGACAATATCGCCAAGATCGGCGAGTTTAAAGACTTCATAATCGTGTTCACCGATGACATCGATGCCGATCCAAGCCTGGATCACGCCATATTCGTCTTTGAGGTTCACGAACGAAGCTTTGCCCATGCGGCGAATGGCAATTAAACGTCCCGCCACATTAACGGTGATTTTGTTGGCCTGAAGATCCTCGGGGGTCTTACCGGCAACGGCCTTGCGGATATCGACGATCCGATCTTTCCACGCGTAGCGGGAACCAAAGGGATCCACGCCCAAGGCTTCATATTTTGGGAGCTTGTCTTTGCGAGCTTGCTCCTGGTCAGTCAGTTTTTCTTCTTCCATAAATACCTACTTTCAGTGCGAGAGTAGTCTAAACCAATGGGGGGCAATAAAAAAGTGCGCTCGCGCATTTTGCGCGCACGCACTTGCTTCACTCCTCGGAGGTAACCTTGCCGCCGGTATAGAGCTGATAGTACTTGCCTTTGAGGTCAAGAAGCTGCTGATGGTTGCCGCGTTCGATGATGGTTCCTTTTTCCAAAACCATGATAACATCGGCATTTTGAATGGTAGAAAGTCGGTGGGCGATCACGAATACGGTCCGGCCTTTCATAATCTCATCCATGCCTTGCTGAACCAGTTTTTCGGTCCGGGAGTCAATGGAGCTGGTGGCTTCATCAAGAATCATGACCGGTGGATCGGCAACAGCGCAGCGAGCGATCGAAAGAAGCTGTCGCTGGCCTTGTGACAAAGAGGCTCCGCCAGCTTCAAGAACCGTGTCATAGCCTTGCGGAAGATTGCGGATGAAGCTATCGGCGTTGGCCAGTTTGGCCGCGGCCACCACTTCTTCATCGGTAGCATCGAGTTTGCCGTAACGGATGTTTTCCTTCACCGTGCCCGTGAAGAGCTTAACGTCCTGAAGAACCACGCCCAAGGAGCGCCGCAAATCGGTTTTCTTGATCTTGTTGATGTTGATGTCATCGTAACGGATCTTGCCATCTTCGATATCGTAGAAGCGGTTGATCAAGTTGGTGATAGTGGTTTTACCGGCACCCGTCGGACCGACAAAAGCAACTTTTTGACCGGGTTTTGCGTACAAAGTGATGTCGTGGAGAACCGTTTTGCCCGGAATATAGGCAAAGTCGACATGATCGAAGGTAATCTTGCCTTTGACCCAAACATAAGTGGTCGGGGAGCCGTCCTTATGAGGATGCTTCCAAGCCCAGTGGCCCGTATGTTCCTTAACTTCAATAGGATCGCCATTGGCATCGGCCTTCGCGTTGACGAGTTCTACATAGCCATCGTCAACTTCCGAAGGAGCATCGATGACTTCAAAGATTCGGGTGGCACCCGCTAAGGCTAAAGCCATAACGTTCAGTTGCTGCGAGACCTGGCCAATCGGCTGAGTGAAGGACTTCGAGTAGAGTAAGAACGAGACGATGATTCCGACTTGGAAAACATGGGCCCCAGTGAGGGAATAACCCGTCACGCCTTGAGTAATAGCCAAACCGCCAAGCAAGGCGATTAAGGCATATTGAATGTTACCTAACTGGTTAACGGTCGGCATCAAGATGCTGGCGTAACGGTTGGCTTTGACCGAGTTCGTGAAGAAGGCATCGTTGTGGGCATTAAAGCCAGCGATGTTCCGTTCCTCGTAATTGAAGACTTTAACGACACGTTGGCCGTTAATCATCTCTTCGATATAGCCATTGGTTTTTCCAAGTTCAATCTGTTGTTGGATGAAGTACCGGCTCGAGCGTTTCGCGGCAAATTTCGTGAAGAAGAAGATGAGGACGGCAAACCCTAGAACGACGCCGGTGAGAAGCAAATCCGTCATCAGCATCATAAAGAGACAAGCCACGATGGTCATGATCGACTGGGCAACCATTGGCAAAGCCCGGGAGAGCATTTCGCGGAGGGCGTCGACATCGTTGGTAAAGATCGACATGATGTCGCCATGCCCGCGGCGATCGAAGTAAGAAATCGGTAAGGTTTCAAGGTGATCAAAGAGCTCATCGCGGATCCGTTTCTGGACGCCTTGACCAATAATTGACATCAAGACGTTATAGACGTAAGAGGCAATGAGGCCGGCGAGATAAATCCCCGCCATGATAATGATGGCGACATCAAAGTGAAGACCAGCCGCAAAGCCCGAAGTCGGTACCACCTCCCCGATGTTTTGACCAGAAGAGAGGGCAACATTCACGTAATCATCAATCAGAATGGTTCCTAAGAAATAGGACCCCACCACTCCGACACCAGCCGATAAAATCACGCAGAGGATCACGAGGATAAATTGCCAAGAATAATACTTAAAAACGTAGTGGAGAAGTCGCCCGACCGAATGCATTTTTTGCTTGCGGGAGACTGGAGCCATATTGCGACCGCCTTTTGTGGCACGTAAGTTAATTGCGGGCATCGAAATCACCTCCTCCCAATTGCGACGTATAGAGTTCTTTATAGACCGCGCAGCTCTTGAGCAACTCATCGCTGGTGCCCGAGGCTACAATCTTGCCTTCATTCATGACTAGGATGGTGTCGCAGTCTTTAACCGAGAGGACCCGCTGAGCAATGATGAATTTCGTCACGTCCTTGTGTTCCGTCTCAAGCGCTTGGCGAATGAGGGCATCCGTGTGGGTATCGCACGCGCTGGTGGAATCATCAAGAATCAGAATCTTGGGGTTCTTCAAAAGAGCCCGAGCAATACAAATCCGTTGCTTTTGACCGCCGGAAACGTTAGTTCCGCCTTCATCGAGTTGGGTATCAAGACCATTTGGCAAATCCCCAAGGAAGGAGGTTACCTGGGCCACATCGCAGGCTTCCGCGATCTCTTTGTCGGTCGCATTTGGGTTGCCCCATTTGAGGTTATCGCGAATCGTGCCCGTAAAGAGGGTGTTCTTCTGAAGAACGACCGCGACGGCATCCCGAAGCGCGACCAAATCGTAGGACTTCACGTCAACCCCTCCGACCTTAACGTCGCCTAAACTGACGTCATAGAGTCGGGCAATCAAAGAAATCAGCGTTGTCTTACCTGATCCAGTTGAGCCCAAAACACCGATCATGGCGCCTTTTTTAAAGTGGAAATCGATGTCTTTTAGAACGTATTTATCATCATTGTAGGCAAAGGAAACATGGTCGAAGTCCACGGTGCCGTCCTTTACTGACATAATTGGGTTTTGCGGAGAAACGATATCGGGTTGCTCATTGACGATTTCAGTGATACGCTCAGCCGAATTTCGACCAATAATGATCATGACAAAGACCATAGAAACGAGCATTAACGCCATCATGATGACCATGACATAGGTGATTAAGGTCGAAAGGCCACCGATAGTTAGATCGTTTCCTTTGGTTTCAACGATTAGGCGGGCGCCTAAATAAGCAATGGCCAAGATGGCAGCATAAACCGAGAGGTTAAGCAAAGGCCCGTTGAAGGCCATAATCTTTTCGGCATGGACGAAGTTTTTATAGATGAATTCCGAGATACCATGGAACTTTTTCTTTTCGAGTTCCTCGCGGTTAAAAGCTTTGACGACCCGGATGCCGTCAACGTCTTCTTGAACCACTTGGTTCAAATCATCATAGGTTTCGAAGACCTTAACGAAGGTCGGATGGACTTTAATTGCCAACAAGAAAAGGAAAAAGAGGCAAAGGGGAATAATGATTAAGAAGATCCAAGCGAGCTTAGGCTCAGTGACAAAGCACATGACCAAGGCAAAGATCATCATGAACGGGGCACGAATGACCGCTCGGATGATCTGCATGAAGGCGTTCTGAACATTGGTGACATCCGTTGTCGTTCGAGTCACGATTGAACTGGTCGAAAATTTGTCGATGTTCTTGAACGAATATTTCTGAATTTGAACAAACATTCTAGCCCGAAGGTTCTTGCCAAATCCCGCGGCAGCCGAGGCGGCAAAGATGCCCGCGAAAATACCTGTTGCAGCAGCAATAAGAGCCACACCAGCAATCACGCCAGAGTAGGTATATATCCGGGCGATGTCTTTCGCATGAACCCCATCGATCAAATATTGCATAAAGAAAACGACGAGAACTTCACACACAGATTCCACTAAGACAAATATCCAAGTCAAAATGGTATCTTTCCAATAGCCTCGAACGCTACTAAAAAGAACTTTTAGGACAGAGGAGGTCTTGCCTTTGGTGGCCTTTTTTGCCGCCGAATTGTTTGTCATATTATTTGTCCTCTTCAAAGAAATAGTCCGCGCCAATGTTCGTGGCGATTTTTGTCATCGTCGCCCGATATTGTTCTTTTTCAGCATCGCTCAGGCCTTGCTCAATCTGAGCGTTAATTTTTGTGAAGATCCGATCGAATTCCGCATGCACGTCCTCGCCCTTTTCTGTCGGAACAATCCGCTTCACCCTTTTATCTCTAGCAAGAGGCTCCATCTTAATTAGCCCTTTGTTCTCCAACGAATGAAGAGTTTGGGAACAGGCCGCTTTCTTAACTTTGAAATGATCCATGAGGGTCTGAGCGGTCACCGCATCTTCCGCATGGTGAAAGAGGTAACCGAGGACCATACCTTCAACGCCCGAAAGATTCTCGTTAATTTCCTTGCTCACGCTAGCATCAACGAAAAGCTTAATGGCGTGAGCCAGTTTTCTCGTTTCAAATCCTAAACTACGTTGTGGCATATTTGTTCGGTTACGAACCTTTTAGTTCGATACCGAACATTCTAATGATATTTTTTGAGATGTAAAGGGGAAAAGAATACCCGTTATTACTCCTGAGTTAGCAAAGGACGCCACAATTGGATTAACGTTTCCAAGGAAGTCGCGGCATTCGCAGGGCTTGTTGAGGGGGCTTGAAAAACGGGGATGGCTTGAGAATCCCACCGCTTGTGATAACGTTCAAAATACTTAGCCGCAGTTTTGCCATTGAGAATGACCCGATGGATCCTTCCTTGAGCAATGATGGTTTGAAGGTCAGCCGGCTGAACATTACGAATTGTTGAATCGCTGCTGCCGATGATGGAACAACTCTCGATGACGTCGTAACAAGCAACGTGATGCCGTTTAAGCAGGGATTTCTTTTCGCCAGCTTGCTCCGGAACGTTCTCCCCATACACGGAGGCCAAGACCCGCCAGAAACGATTTTGAGGATGGCCATAGAAGAACTTAGCGGCTCGGCTTTTCACGGAGGGGAAAGAACCAAGAATCAGAATCTCACTATCCGGATACACCAATGGTGGGAATTCGTGGCTGACCTTGCTTCTTTTCATTAGCAACCCTGCCGTTTCTTGATTCCATCAAGCAAAGCTAGGAGGTCCGCTTCCGTATTGATATTCATAGCGATTTCGGCCCGGATTTTTTTATAACCGGGGAATCCCGAGAAGAAATGAGGAACAAGGCCTCGAAGTTCTTTAATGGCAATATATTCGCCCTTCAAGGCAATCAGACGTTTGGAAAAATCAGCGGCGTAACCGACCTGAGTTATGACATCGGGGTGAGGGTCGTAATGCCCGGTATCAAGAATTTGGTTGATCTGAGTAACTAAGAAAGGATTACCTAAGCCTCCCCTGGCGACCATCACCGCATCAGCCTTAGTGATCGTCACGGCTTTTAAGGCGTCCTCCGGACTAAAAATATCTCCCGAAACAATAAGAGGGATCGAAAGGCGATCCTTCAAGGAGGCAATCGCGGAATAATCCGCTTGGCCTTCATAGCCCTGTTTGGAGGTTCGACAATGGACGGTAATCGCGGCCACACCTGCTCTTTCAAGCATCGGAGCAATCTCGAGAACGTTGATCGATTGCTCGTCCCACCCGAGGCGGATTTTCGCGGTAACCGGTTTATGAGAAACTCCGCAAATCTTTGATATGTAGGTAAAAAGCTCTTGAGGCCGTTTAAGCCACGCGGAACCCGCTCCAGTCTTAACAACTTTGTAGACGGGACAGCCTAAATTGACATCGAGAATATCGTATTGGACGTTGGATTCAAGATAAGCAATGGCCTTGATGGCGCTATCCGCGTTAAAGCCAAAGATCTGTAGTCCTACCGGACGATCGAGAGTTGAAGTCTTGAGATATTCGATCGTTTTGGCGTTTCCATAATCGATGCCGCAATCGGAAATCATTTCGCTGTAAGACAATCCCACACCGAAGGGTTTCATGAACTCTCGATAGGCTAAGGTTGTGACTCCCGCCATGGGGCCAAGAACCACCTGGCCTTGGATTTCTAGATCGCCAATTCGCATGCTCTTGTTATACGTGAATCCCTAATCAAAGTAAAAAGAAAAGCCACGCGTGTGGGCGCGTGGCTTGAAGTGTTTTACTTCTTGTCGTCCTTCTTCGGGGCGGCCTTCTTTTTCGCGGGCTTGGCCGGTTCTTCCGGTTTGTTATCCGCAGGAACGGCGGGCTTAACCGCAGGCGCAGCTAGAGCAACCGGGGCCGGATCAACGGCATCGGGGTCCTTGCCTTCAGCAACGGCCTTAGCATCAGCGGCTTCAACCTTATCAAGCAGTGGGTCCACTGGCTTAGCAGGAAGCTTTCCCGTCTTGACCAAGGAATCAATCTCCTCGGCGGTGATGGTTTCTTTCTGCAACAAGGTTTCGGCAATCAACTTAACGTCGGCTTTATGTTCAAGGATGACTTTGCGAGCCTGCTCATGAGCTTCATCGATAATCTGACGAACCGCCTTATCGATTTCGAAGGCGATCTGAGTCGAGAAGTTCCGTTGAGTATTCGCATAATCACGTCCAAGGAAGACCGAGCCCGTATCTTTCTCGTACTGGATGGGGCCGAGATCGGACATACCGAATTCGGTGACCATGAGGCGAGCCAAACGAGTCGCTTCTTCAATATCGTTTTGGGCGCCGGTGGAGACATCATCGAAGAAGATTTCTTCGGAGGTGCGGCCGCCAAGTAACCCGGTGATTTGAGCAATGAGTTCACGTTTGGTGAGCAGGAAGCGGTCGTCTTCAGGAGTCATTAAGACATGGCCGCCCGTGCGTCCGCGTGGGATGATAGTGATCTTTTGAACTTTTTCGCTGTAGGGCAAGTTAAGACCAATAACGGCGTGGCCGGCTTCGTGATAAGCCACCTCACGGCGTTCTTGGGCATTCATGCCTTTACCCGATTTTGCGGGTCCAGCAATACGGCGATCGATGGCTTCATCGATATCAGCGAGGTCAACTTGAGTCTTATTCTCACGGACCGCAAGAATCGCGGCTTCGTTAAGAATGTTCTCAATATCGGCGCCAGAGAAGCCAACCGTCCGCTGCGCTAGAGCAGACCAGTCCAAAGAAGGATCGATCTTTTTGTTGCGAGCGTGAACCTTGAAAATCGCTTCACGTCCCGCCCGATCGGGGAGATTGACGGTAATGGTGCGATCGAAACGTCCGGCGCGGAGAAGGGCCGGATCAAGGACATCGTCGCGGTTCGTCGCGGCGATCACAAGGATGCCGGTGTTGGCCTCAAAGCCATCCATTTCGACGAGCAACTGGTTGAGGGTTTGCTCACGTTCATCGTTGCCACCGCCTAAGCCAGCGCCACGCTGACGGCCGACAGCATCGATTTCATCAATGAAGATAAGGCAAGGGGCGGTCTGTTTCGCGCGTTTAAAGAGATCGCGTACACGACCGGCACCAACGCCGACGAACATTTCAACGAAATCCGAGCCGGAGATACTGTAGAACGGAACCTTGGCTTCTCCCGCGACAGCCTTGGCTAGCAAGGTTTTGCCGGTGCCAGGAGGGCCGATAAGGAGAACGCCTTTAGGTAGGCGAGCGCCAAACTTGGAATATTTCTTCGGATCTTTTAAGTACTCGACGAGTTCGACCATTTCGGCCTTTTCCTCATCGCAACCTGCGACATCGTCAAAACGGACCTTTGAGGCATCTTCGCGGCGAGCCGGGGACTTGTTGAAGTCCATGGCCTGACGGTTGGCGCCATTGACGGAACCGTTCAGACGAACGAAGAAGATAATGCCTAAGACGGTGACGACACCGATCATGATGATCGTCGGGCCCCAAGTATCCCACCAACTGACCTGGAAGGCGTCAACGACAGTGACGTAATAGTTACTACGGTCGCTGGCAGCCGCTTTGGTCTTGTTATCGGCGATGATTTTGGCGAATTCCGAAGAATAGGAGGCGTGGGTAAAGGTGACGACCGTATTGTTACTATCAACGCCACTATAGTCGAAGGCGGTGTTCCATTTGTCTTCTTCAATGACGACGGTATAGCTCTTGGAATCTTTGTTCGAATTGAGATAAGTTCCGGAAACTGTAACCGATTTGTAGCCTTGAGAAACCTTGGCGTTCACCAAAGTGTGGTTGCCATCAGGATCGACTTTAGCAACCCACGAAGTCGAATTGGCTTCATAGGCTCCGATGTAATTATCGAGGTTGCTCTGATTCCAGGATTCGGAGTGATTGATCTGCGAAAGAATCAGCCACACGAAGAGACCGACTGTAACGGCCATGAGGATGTAGGGCAGGATGTAGGTGAATATGTTGCGTTTGGGTTGCTGTCCGTCGTTCATGAAGTGCTCCTTTAATGGGTGCTAATAGATTAAGACTTTGTTGTGGGCTTTTGTTGGAATATGCAATGGCACAATACACCAGAAAGGCTAAAACTTAAAACAATAGTTTTATTTTCCTTCGGACTCTTTGATCTTCAAAACGAATTTGGAGATATGCTTGCCGCGTTCGAGACGATGGAAACGGGGGATGTAAACGATGTGCCCGTCCTTGTTCACGAAAATCGGCCAGACGCAGCGAACGGCAGTCGGCATTTGCCAATCGATGTAGAGACGACGAACCGTCTGGAGATAACCGTGGACAATATACATATCGCCCGGTAAAGCGGTGCGAATGGTTAACGGATAATCCTCGGCTTTAATGCCGCGATCTTCGGCGCCTTTGCTGAAATCGAGAGTGAACTGAGGGGTATTGAGCTTGCCGGGTTTTTCTAGGGTGTAGCAGAAGGGGAGTTCGTCGATGTTGGTGCCAATAGTGAGGACGTCATACTCTTTGATGAGGTAGACGTTCGGGGCTAAGCGCATCGACATATTCGGCTGCGGCGCTAGAGCCATCTTACGAATGTCAGCGATTTGATCTGAGGTCAAATTCACATGCACGGGGGCCTTAGAAACGTATTTGATAATGGTTTCGGCAAATTCATTTAAATCGAGGGCGATGATTTCGCGAATGTTGAGTTCTTCCCCTTGATCAATCGTGGTAGAGAGGCCTTTGAGGAAGCCGGTCTGTTCGGCGTTCTCAGCCCGCATTTCTTCCAAGATATTCTCACGGTCGATTTCCGTCATTTTGTCGATGACTTCGCTGCGGATCGAAGCCCGGGTCAATTTTTCTTCATAGGCCGAGGTATACGCGGAATAAGGCACGTGATTGTCCTTGTCATACTGCAGCAGGTCTTCTTTGGAGAACTGAAGCAAAGGACGGACGACGATAAGACCATCCCTGGTACTGATTTCGTTCCAGCCATACTGACCGCCCTTAGCCTTCTTTTGCTTTTTTTCGAGCAAATAGGTTTCGATGAGGTCATCTTGCTGGTGGGCGACAAAGATTGCCGCGGCGTTGTACTTTTTATAAACGACTTTAAAGAAATCGTAGCGAATACGGCGAGCCCATTCTTTGAAGTCCTCGCCTTTTACGCGGCGTTGCTCAGGAGTTAAATCCTTTTTGGTATCAAAGATCTCGAGAGGTAAATCCCGTCCTTTGCAATAAGAGACAAGATCTTTCTGGTCTTCGTCGGACTCCACGACCTTGTGATAATTAACAAAGCAAACGATCGGCTTAACGCCGTCCTTTTGCATCATGTCGAGCAAGCTCATGGAATCGGGTCCATAAGTGCAAGCAACGAGGTAGTGGCTGTTCGGATCGAATTTGAAGTTAAGCATTGGGTA
>Ga0268360_1002145_pt1 | contig 16601 bp, 12 predicted proteins | sample BioMet11_FD_192465 | JGI IMG/M metagenome (GOLD analysis project Ga0268360, IMG submission 192465) | Sewage microbial communities from Oakland, California, United States - Biofuel 11 (Illumina Assembly) | ecosystem: Engineered > Wastewater > Sewage > Unclassified | place: USA: California... | reverse complement strand
TCCCTGGCCGGCAAGTACGGCATGGAGAAGGCCGCGAAGAAGGGCGCCTGGCACCTGCAGGCCGCGGCCGTGGAGGAAGCCATCGTCAAGGCGGGAGACCCCGCCAAGATCGCCGTGAAGGCCGACGGGACCACCGACGCCATCTCCGGCGCCTCGATGCACATCGCCGCCGTCCCCCTCGCCGTCGAGGCCCTGAAGGCGGCGCGCTAGAGATCGCCCGCGGCGCCCATCTGGGCGCCGGAGACGGGAGAGGCCGCTCGGCGAGAAAGCCGGGCGGCCTTTTTTCTCCTCGGGCCTTGCGCGCCGCGGGCTGGAGGGGAGGACTTCGGGGGGCCTCCCCTTCAGCGCCTCAGCTCAGCGTCCTCGGCCACCACCGACGCTGCGGCAGCTTCGAAGGCGGGGACGTCGTCCAGACTCTTCGCCGGAGTCAGCTCCTCGGGCCGAGCCATGGCCAGCACCCGGGCCCGCCCCTCGGAGGCCAGCTCGGCGTCGACGTTGTCCAGGGCGAACTCGTGGCCCGCCGGGTCGTTGCCGGGTATCTCGTATCCCCTCCCCTCGACCCAATACTCGGAGCGGAAGGCCTCGAGCCTCTTCACGAGGGCAGGAGCGAAGTAGACCCGCACGCCTACGTTGGTGTAGCCGAGCCCCCGCGCCTCGTCCTTAGCGCCGTGGAGCTTCGCGTGGCCGAAGGACCTCGGCAGGCCGCCGGAGTCTAATCCGATGGGATAGGCGGGGGAATCGAGGGGGGCCGCGGGGAGGAGGAAGTCCACCTCGCGACCGGAAGCCCTGAGGGCGTCCAGGGCCAGGAGGGACGTGAGGATGGTCCTGCGGGAGTTCGCGTCCCCGCCGAAGTTGGCCACGACGTAGTCGGCGCCCCGGAGCAGGTCGCGGCACTGCCAGGCAGCGTCGCCGTGGCCCAGGGGTTTCCCGAAGGGCACCTCCTGCGTGAAGAAGCGCCTGTCGGAGGCGCCGATTCCAAGCGGGCCGAGGATCTCGCCGTCGATCTGGGCCTCCCAGCCCCTCACCACTACGAGGTGGGCCCCCAGGCCGTGGACCGCCGCCAGGGCGTAGGCCGCTATTGGGATCCTGCCGTCGGCCCGGGCTCCGAGGCCGAGGAAATCCCGGACGGGGAAGAGCCCCCGAGGCTTGGCGGGGTCGAAGCCCGAGCCCTGCCCCCTCGCCTCGGCGGCGGCCAGGGACTTGACCCAACGGGAGCCCGAGCCGGCGAGGAGGGTGAGGCAGACGGTGCGCCGCGAGAGCTCGACGGCGTAGTCGGGCACCGAGGCGAAGCCCCGGCCCGGCGCCGCGTTGCGCGCCTCGAGGGCCAGGGCCGCGAGCTCGGCCCTGCGACGGGGCGCCGACGCGTAGTCGGCGCTCGATAGCCTGTCTAGGCTGGATTCCATGGGCGGCAGTATAGCCGCCGAGCCCAGGAGAGCCTAGCCGCTCTCCTAGGCCTTCGTGACCCGGTACTTGTTCACGAAGGCGTGGGGGCGGTAGGTCATCTTCGCCTGGCGCAGTCCCTCGTCCCCGAGGTCCTGCTCCCGGTTGATCTGCTTGAAGTAGGCGGGCAGGGCCTGGGCGAAGGCCTGGTTGATGAATTGGTAGATGCCCTTGTAGTCCTCCACCGCCTTCTCGAAGTGGACTGCGAACATCCTGGCTTTGGCGAGGGGTTCGCCGAGGCACCAACCGGCGCTCTTGCCGTCGACGTAGTACACGCAGCCCCGCATGCCGAGGACGTCGAAGAGCTCGAGGGCCTCCTTCGAGGCCTCGTAGTCGCCGTCGTAGCCCTTGGCCTGCCGCCACCCATCGAGGACCGACATGGCGTCGGCCACGTTGTCCTTCGTGAGGGGCTTCTGGGAGTAGGCGTAGGAGTTGATGAAGGCGTTAACGAGGTTCCGCTTCTTGTGGTAAGTCTTGCCCGAGAGCTCCGCCAGGTCGGTGCGGAGATAGAGGTAGTCGAAGTTGTCGCGGTCCTCGGCCACCGAGTAGCCCCAGCTCTCGAGCTCGCAGCGGTGGGCCTCGGCCTGGGACTGAGACAGGTTCTTGAGGTAGTCGTGGCCCGCCATGAGCCGGTCCAGGGCCTCCCGATCCGGCAGGGCGCAGGGCACGTAGAAGAAGGATTTGCCGTTCTTCGAACCCTCTATGACGAAGGTCTTGCCGGGCAGCCGCGAGACCCGATAGCCGTAGGTCTTGCGGAAGAGGTAGAGGTTGGAGAAGGTGAACTCGGAGATCCCGTCGGTGATCATGTTCAGGGCGGGATACAGGTCGTCGCGCATCTCCAGGGACACCGGGGCGAATTCGGGGAAAACCGGAACTGAGGGCATGGCCTATATGATACGGAAGGATGGCTCGTCGAGGCAAGACGAAAGCGCGGGCTCAAAGACGCTATAGCCGCGGCTGGCCGCTACACGGAAGTTCTGTTGCGGCCAAGCATCTTGGCCGCCATGAGGGCTTTCTCGGCCGCGGCCACGAGGCTCTCGGGGCTGCATTCCCCGTCGGGCTCCGCCGAAGCGCAGCCCACGCTGACGGTCACCGCCCCCGAGGCCTCCACGGCCCTCCGTATGGCCTCGGCCTCCGAGAGGGCCCCTACGACCGAGGTCTTCTCCATGACCACGAGGAATTCCTCGCCGCCGAAGCGGGCGACGACGTCGGAGGAGCGCCTAACGCAGGAGGCGATGGCCTGGGCGACGCTCCGCAGGCACTCGTCGCCCGCGGCCCGGCCGAATCGGTCGTTGTAGGACTTGAACAGGTCGATGTCGATCATGAGCACGGCGAGCTCCAGCTTCGAGCGCTCGGCCCGCGAGACGGCGAGTTCCAGGTGCTCCTCGATCTTGCGCTTGTTGGGCAGGCCGGTGAGGGGGTCGACGATAGCCGCGCTCTCGATGGCGGCGCTCGCGGCCACGAGCTTGGCCCGGAGGCGCTCGTTCTCCCCCCGGAGGGCCGAGAGGGAAGAGGCGAGGAGCCTCCGCGCGACGGAGTAGCCGGCCGCGAGGAGGACGAGGGCGTAGGCAGCCAGCGCCGGTGGGCTCGCCCAGGGGAGCCTCCGGACGCGCAGGCCCAGGGAGATCCCCTCCTCGTTCCACAAACCGTCGCCGTTGGCGGCCTTCACGCGGAAGACGTAGCGGCCGCTCGGGAGGTTCGTGTAGTCGGCGCGATGGGCGACGCCGGGGACGGACCAATCCCGATCGAAGCCCTCGAGCTTGAAGGAGTAGAGGCCGCCCTCCGGATCGGCGAGGTCCAGGGCCGAGAACTCGAAGCTCGCGGAGCCCTCGCCCCGTGGCAGGGCCAGGGACTCGAGGCCGGCCAGCGCCCCCGCGCCGAGGTAGAACCCGCCGCCGGACGAGGCCGAGGTCAGGACCACCGCCGGCCTGAGGTCGTCGGCCGAGAAGCCCGAGGCTTCGAAGCGGAGTATGCCCGCGGAGGAGCCGAAGAGCAGGGAGCCGTCGGAGGCGGCGCAGACTCCCGGGGCGAAGGCGAGGGTCCCGGCGCCCGGCGTCCCGACCTTCCGCACGCGCCCCGAGGCGCGGAGGTAGACGGCGAGGCCCGAGGGCGTGGCGATCCACAGGTCGCCGCCCCCGGCCTCGGCGAGGCCGAGGACCTCGTTGCTCTTCAGCCCGTCCCGGGCCGAGAACGGAGCGAAGGAGTCGGTCTCAGGCTCGTAGCGGGCGGCGCCCCCGCCGGCGGTGCCGATCCACAGGTCGCCCCGGGAGCCCAGGAAGATGGCGCTGATGGAGTCGGAGAGGAGCCCCCGATGGTTCGCGGGGTCGAAGCGATAGCTGATGAAACCCGCCTTCCCCGCCGCCCCGGCCCTGCCGCCCGCGAGCCTAGACAGTCCTCGCCGCGTGCCGATCCAGAGGCGCCCGCCGGAGTCTCGGCCCAGGGCGGTGACCGAGTCGTCGGGGAGCGAGTCTCGCCGGCTATCGTCCCGGCGGTAGGCCGCGCTCCTCCCTGCGGAGATGTCCCAGTAGACGAGGCCGCCCCCGTCGGTGCCCAGCCAGCACCCGCCGGAAGGATCGTCGGCCATGGCGACCACCCGGCCGATCGCGGGGCCGGCCGGAGGAGGAGGAGCCGGGACCGAAGCCTCGAGGAAGCGGTCCTGGCCTGGGTCGTAGCGCAGCAGGGTCCCCTCCAGGCCGGCCCACACGATCCCCCGGGCATCCTGCCTCAGGAAGTCGACCCGGCCGCGCCGCGGCGAAGCCGTCGGCCCCTGGCCAGGGGAATAGTAGCGCCAAGCTCCGCCGGAGGCGTCGCGCCCGGCGATGCCCTCTCCCCTGGTGCCAACCCAGAGCCGGCCCCCGCGGTCCTCGAGGATCGCGAGGGCGTCTCCCGCCGCCCCTCCCGCCCCCAAGGCTATCGTCCCCCAGCCCCGGCTCTCACGGCCGAGGGCGCACAGTCCCCTGGCGGTGCCGATCCACAGGTAGCCGGCGGGATCGAGGAAGAGGGAGTCCACTTCGTCGTCGAGGAGTCCTCCGGCCCTGCCGGTGGAGCGATATCTCTCGACCCGCCCCGAGGAAGGATAGAGGACGACGAGCCCGCCGCCCCGGGTGCCCGCGAAGACTCGCCCGTCCGCCGCGACCTCGAGGGAGGAGACCGAGTCCCCCGGGAGGGACGAGGCCCCGAATCGACCGGTCGAGGGATCGAAGGGAGCCACGCCGCCCCCGGCGAAGCCGACCCAGAGCTTGCCCGAAGGGTCCTCCGCCATGGCCGTCGCCGTCCCGGGAGCCCGGTAGGAGACCAGGGAGCCGCGGTCCGCGTCGAGCCGGGAGAGCCAGGCTCCCGCGCCTCCGATCCAGAGGCGCCCTTCCCGGTCGACGGCGAGGACCATCGCCGTGGGCCGCGGCGAGGAGCCCGGGCCGGTTGAGCCTAGGGAGAAGCGGGAGAACCCGCCGCCGGTCTCTTCGAGGAGGTAGAGGCCCGAGGCGGCCCCCGCCCAGAGTCGTCCCCGGCCATCCCTCGCGATGGAGGACACCGACCGGAGCGGGAAAGCGACGGCCTTCTCGGTCGCCAGGTCGAGCTTGGCGAGCCCCCCTTGGGTCCCCACCCAGACGAACTTCCCCTCGACCCGGAGAGCCCGGACGTCGTCGCCCGGGAGGCTGTCGCGGTCGGAGGGATCCCGCGCGAAGGGCTTCGTCGAGACCCCACCGTAGCGGAAGAGGCCCGCCCGGGTCCCGAGCCAGAGGAAGCCCTGCGAATCCTTCGCGATGCACGAGATGGCCGCCGCGGGGAGTCCGCTCGCCCCGCCCGGAGCGATGAACCAGGGAGAGCCGAGGAGGGCGCCGGAGGGGCGCGCAGTCGCGGCGGGCTCGGCGGAGAGCCCGCGCGCGGCCGCGAGGGCGATCGGCGCGAGGAGCGCCAGGAGCAGCCTCGATCCCCGCCGGTACCACTGCATGCCCCGATCATAGCCGCCGCCCGGCGGGTTGAAAAGGTGCCTTGCCTCGCGCGCGCTGGAGCTGCATACTCGTTGGCCATGAAATCCTACTCAGAGCTTCTTTCCAGGCCCTTCGCCCGGGAACTTTCGGATAGGTTCCTCCGCTACGCCGCCATCGAGACGACCAGCGACAGGCACTCCGAGGAGACGCCTTCCACGGCCTCGCAGTGGGACCTCGGCAGGCTCCTCCTCGAGGAGCTCCGCGCCCTCGGCGTGAAGGACGCCGAGCTCGACGAGCGCTGCTACCTCATCGCGAGGATCCCAGCGTCGCCGGGCCTCGAGGGAGCCCCCTCCATCGGCCTCATGGCCCACGTCGACACGGCGAGCGACGTCTCGGGCGCGAACGTGCGGCCCCGGCTGGTCGAAGGCTACGGCGGCGAGGACATACCCCTCGGGAACGACCCGTCCGGGAACGCGATAGTCCTCGACGTCGCGACCAACCCGGACCTGGCGGGCCGCGAGGGCGACACGATCATCGTCACCGACGGCTCGACCCTCCTCGGCGCCGACGACAAGGCCGGGGTCGCGGAGATCGTCACCGCCGCGGCCCTCCTCCTGGGGGACCCCGGGCTGCGCCACGGCCCTATCGAGCTCGTCTTCACCCCCGACGAGGAGACCGGCAAGGGCATGGACCGCTTCCCCCTCGAGCGCCTGAGGTCCAAGGTCTGCTATACCGTCGACGGAGGCAAGGCTGGGGAGATCGAGGCCGAGTGCTTCAACGCCTACGCCGTCAAGGTCGAGTTCTCCGGCAAGGTCATCCACATCGGCTCGGCCCGGGGCAAGCTCGCCAACGCCGTCACGATGGCGGCGTGCTTCGTCTCCATGCTGCCCAGGAGCGAGGCGCCCGAGTCCACCGACGGGTGGTACGGGTACTACTGTCCCCTCGAGATCCAGGGCGGCCTCGAGAGCGCCACGGTCGAAGTGTACCTCCGGGACTTCAGCGGCGAGGGGATGGAGGCGAGGATCGCCGCGGTCAGGGCGATGGCCGCCGCCGTCGAAGCCCAGTTCCCCCTCGGCCGGGCGAGCGTCTCGGTCACGAAGCAGTACGTCAACATGAAGGAGCGCCTCGACGAGAGCCCCGAGGTCCTGGCGCGCCTCACGGAGGCGGCGCGCCGGGCCGGCGTGGAGCCTGCGGTCACGCCCATCCGGGGAGGGACCGACGGAGCCCGCCTCACTGAGATGGGAGTCCCGACGCCCAACGTTTTCACCGGAGGCTACAACTACCACAGCCGCTACGAATGGGCCTCCCTCGGGGAGATGGTGGCCACGGTGGACACCCTCATCGAGCTCGTCGGGCTCTGGGCGGAGTGAGCCGGCAGCCCGCCGCCGCGCCCCGGCTCCGGGGCCGGCCTCCCCGTTTTCCGTGTACAAACGCGAGGCGGTGCGGGTATACTGACGGCGCCCTATGATGGAATCGAAGGAATATCTCGAGCTGGCGCGGGAGTCCGGCGGCTACTCCGACATCGAACTCGACATGCTCGAAGAGTTTCTGCGCGTTCGCGCGGGGGACCCGGACGGCTCCCTCATCGTGACGGAGATCCGGGACGGCAGGGTATTGGCGGCCTTCGCTGCGACCAGGCGCGAGGGCGCCCTGGAGTCCACCTTCACCGTCGCGGCCGCCTGCGTCGGGCCGAACTACACCAGCACCGAGGCCCCGGCGAACCTCCTGGCGGAGTTGGAGGGGGACGTGCTGCGCCGGGCGGAGTCGGCCATCCTCAGGATAGAGACCTCGACGGCGAAGTCCTCGGCTTTCCCCGCCGGGGCCGTGGAGCGCGCGGGCTTCTCCCTGATCGGGCACATACCCGACTTCTACGCCGAGGGGAACGACTATTTCATGTACGTCAAGCACCTGAGTTCAAGCGGGAAACCGGGCGGCGACCCGCAGTCCGATTAGGGAGGGGCGAGGATGATCATCGGAGCGATAGAAGCCGGCGGCACAAAATTCGTCTGCGGCCTCATGGACGCCGACGGCCAGGATTGCGCTAAGCCCGCCTTACTCGCCAGGGCGAGCATCCCCACCACGGTCCCCGAGGAGACCCTGAGGGCCTGCCTGGACTTCTTCAGGTCGGAGGCGGCGACCAAGGAGGTCAAGCTGGACGCCATCGGCGTCGGCAGCTTCGGCCCCGTGGACCTCAGGGCCTCGAGCCCCACCTGGGGATACATCACCGCCACGCCGAAACCGGGCTGGAGGAACACCGAAGTGGCGGGCTACTTCCGCAAGGAGCTCGGCCTGCCGGTGGCCTTCGACACCGACGTCAACGCCGCGGCCTACGGCGAACTCCTCTGGGGCGCCGCCAAGGGGCTCAACGACTTCATCTACGTCACCGTGGGGACCGGCATAGGGGGAGGCGTCTTCTCCAACGGCGCCCTGGTGCACGGCCTCTCCCACCCCGAGCTCGGGCACATCAAGGTGAAGCGGGAGCCCTCGGACCGCTTCGAGGGGACCTGCCCCTACCACCGCGACTGCCTCGAGGGCATGGCCTCGGGGCCGGCCATCGGGGAGCGGTGGAAGGCCAAGCCGGAGAGCCTGGGAGCCGGCCACGAGGCTTGGGAGCTCGAGGCCCGGTACCTGGCCCGGGCTTTCGCCGCCTTCGCCTGCGTGCTCTCCCCCGAGCGCATCCTCGTGGGCGGGGGAGTCGGCCTGAGGCCGGGGCTGGCCGAGCGGGTGGCCGAGCTCTGCGGCGAGGAGCTCGGCGGCTACATCCCGGCCCTGGCCGATCGGTCGCGCCTCGCGGCCTTCGTCGCCCGGCCGGCGCTCGGCTCCGAGGCCGGGCTCTACGGGTCGGCGGCCCTGGCCATCCGAGACTACGTCCGCGCCTCCTGAGGCGGGCGCGCCGTCCACTTCGCCCCAGGCTAACCGCATCCCTTCCCCGCAGCCAGGTCTCGGGGAGAGGGATTGGGGTCAATCTTCGCCGTTTTCCCGCCGAAAATGAACTGCGGAGCGGTCTATCGGAAACACGGGGACGACCGAGCGCGGGGGGCCCCGACCGCTCCTGACGGGTGGGAGCTTGGAATCGTACGCCTTCGTAGACGCGAATATCGTGACTCCGCGCAAGATCCGCCGAGGGGCGTCCATCCTCTTCGAGGGGGGGCTCGTCTCGGGCTTCGGCCTGGCGTCTCCCGAGGAAATCGAGGTCGGGGCCGACGCCTTCGTCTACCCCGCCCTCGTCAACGTCCACGACCACCTTCGGGGCAACTACCTGCCCCGGGTCGGCCCTGCCCCGGGCCGCTACTACCTCAACTGGGCGCCCTGGGACGCCGACCTCAAGAGCTCCCCAGCCTACTCCGAGCGGTCCGCCCTCGACGCAGGGACCATGTATCGCCTCGGGGGCTACAAGAACCTCTTCTCCGGCGTGGCCACGGTGCACGATCACTTCCCCCACGAGCTCAACGACGAGTACCTGGACTCCCTGCCCGTCCGGGTGGTGAGGGAATACTGCCTCGCCCACGAGTGCTCGTCCTTCGACCTCAAATGGGGCGATGGCATCGAGGAAGAGCACAGGAGGGCGGTCGAGCGGGGCTGGCCCTTCGTCACCCACCTCGAGGAGGGCTTCGACGATGAGAGCATGGCCGGAGTCGAGGCCCTGGAGCGCGCCGACGCCCTGGACGAGCGGGACCTCCTCGTCCACTGCATCGGCTTCTCCGACGAGGACATAAAGAAGGTCAAGCGGGCCGGCGCGAGCGTGGGCTGGTGCCCGGCATCGAACCGGCTCATGTTCAACGTCACCTGCAAGGTGCGCAAACTCCTCCGAGCCGGGGTCAACGTCGCCCTGGGCACCGACTCTACCCACACAGGGTCGGTCAACCTCCTGGCGGAGATGAAGTACGCCCGGCAGACCTACCGGGAGCTCTACGGCGAGGAGCTGCCGGCCAAGACCCTCTTCGACATGGCCACGGTCAACGCGGCCAGGGCCCTCGGGCTCGCTGGGAAGGCTGGGGTCCTGGAGCCCGGGTCCTGGGCCGACGCCGCGGTGTTCAGGGCCAAGGCCGAGGATCCCTACGAGAGCCTCCTAATGGCCGGAAGCGAGGACCTCGAGCTCCTCACGGTGGGGGGCGTGCCGGTCTACGGCGACGAGGGGAAGTACCGCAGCGCCTTCGAATCCACGGCGGGTAGCGCCCTCGGCGGCTATGGGAACGTGGTCGTGGGTGGCCGGCGGATGTTCGTGAAGGGAGACCCCGCCGGGCTCTACCGCCGGGTCAGGGAGGCCGTCGGCTTCGCCAAGGAACTCGATTACCTCCCCTTCGAGCCGGATTGAGAATAGAATGGCCGAAAGGGCTGAATAGGGCTAGAATTAGGCGGCAAGGCAGCCTACACTAGGATTTCCGGAGCCTGGATTCGAGGAAGGGGCGCCGTAGACGCGCCCGACGGGAGCAGCAACAGGATGCCAAAGGTAGGGAACTACCGAGCGAACTCGGTGATCTACTTCGCGGGGGACGTGGTCAGCGACAAGGTCTACGTCCTCCAGCAAGGGAAGGTCAGCCTCAATTACCTGGATATCGAGACGCAGAAGGAAGTGCGGGAGATCATCCAGATGGGCGAGTTCTTCGGCGTGAAGAGCGCGCTGGGCAAGTATCCCCGGGAGGAAAACGCCGTCGTGCTCTCGGACGCCCAGGTCCTCGTCTTCACGGTGCCGGAATTCGAGATCCTAGCCCAGGCCCAGACCCGCATCATCATGAAGATGCTCAAAGTCTTCTCCACCCAGCTGCGGAGGGTGCACAAGCAGGTCGACAACCTCCTCGAGACGAGCGAGGCCCTGAGCCCCGAGGCGGGGCTCTTCAAGACCGGCGAGTACTACCTGAAGGCCCGCCAGTACACCCAGGCCAAGTACGTGTTCAGCCGATACCTCACCTACTACCCCGCGGGCAAGCTCGCCGAGCAGGCGAGCCGCTACCTCGAGGCGGCGGAGTCGGGGGCGGTCAAGTACGGCGACGGCCGGGGGCCGGCGCCGATCATGGCCGACACGTCGCGCCTCGTGTCCTCGGGCGGATCGGAGCCCCCGCGGGCCCTTCCCGCCCAGCCTACCCCCGCGGCGCCCGCCCCGAAGCAGCCCGAGGGCGCCCCGGCGGACGGGCTCTCCGACGCCGCGAAGCGCTACTACGACGCGGTGAGCCTCTTCAGCTCCGAGAAGTACAAGGAGGCCCTCGCGGGCTTCAAGCGCATCGTGGAGACCAACGCCGACCCGGAGTACGTGCCCAAGGCCCTCTACGAGATGGGAAGGTGCCTCTTCATGCTCCAGCAGTACGACCTCACGATCAAGCACTTCACCCAGATGATCACGACCTATCCCAAGCACCCCGACATCATAGACACCCTGTATTTCCTGGGACAGTCCTACGAGAAGAAGAGCGACGTCGAGCGGGCCAAGGGCTTCTACAAGAAGATCCTGGCCATGGAGTCCGACGAGGACGCCGCGATGAGGATCAAGGCGAACAAGGCGCTGCGCCGCCTCGAGGGGGCGGTCCATGGCTGATCTCGCCGCGTTCACCCGCTTCGCGAGGACCTACCACCCCGGGGAGATCATCTTCGCCGAGTACGAGCCCGGGGACAGCTTCTACCTGATTCAAGCCGGCAGGGTGAAGATCACCAAGATCGTCGGTGACATCGAGAAGACCCTGGACATTCTCCAACCCCCCGAGATATTCGGGGAGATGGCCATCCTCGAGGGAGCGCCCCGCTCGGCGACGGCCCAGGCCGTGGACACGGTCAAGGTCCTCGAGTTCAACCGGGCCAACTTCGAGGTCCTCATGATGGGCAACCCCCAGATCGCCCTGAGGCTCCTCAAGGTGTTCACGAAACGAATCTGGGACCAGAAGCGGCGCTTCATGATCCTCACGCTGGACGACCCCCAGGCCAAGATCGCCGACGTCTTCCTCATGCTCGACGAGACCAACTCCGCGGTGCGCGGCGGCGAGATGGAGGGCGACAAGCGGGAGTTCAAGGTCACGATGGACGACGTGGCCCACTGGGCCGGCATGTCCCCGGCGGAGGTCCAGACCCTGATCGGCCACTTCGTCAACCAGCGCCGCCTCGAGGTCTTCCCCGACAAGATCGTGGTCAAGAACATCAATGACTTCATCCGGTTCGTGAACTCGCGCAGGAAGAAGTGAGGCCGAGGCGCCTCGGCTTTACTCGCCGCACTCCGCACCGCTAGTATTGCCCGATAACAGCGAGCGGCAGGAGTTCCCAGTGCCTTCCATTGTTCGGCTGACCCTCGAGGTGAACGGCGCCGAGGTCGTCCGCGACGTCGACGAGTCTCTCTCCCTCCTCCGATTCCTCCGGGAGGAGCTCGGCCTGGTGGGGGTGAAGAACGGCTGCGAGAAGGGACACTGCGGCGCCTGCACCGTGATAATCGACGGCCGCGCCCGGCGCTCCTGCGTGCTCAAGGCCTCGCGGCTGGCCGGATCGCGGATCGAGACCATCGAGTCCCTCGCCCCCCGGGGCGGCGCGCTCCACCCCATACAGCGAGCCTTCGTCCTCGAGGGGGCAGTGCAGTGCGGCTTCTGCACCCCGGGGATGATCATGGCTACGAAGGCCCTCCTCGACCGGGTCCCCGAGCCCCTCGACGCCGAGATCGAGGAGGCGCTGCGCTTCAACCTATGCCGCTGCACGGGCTACGCGTCGATCCGCCGGGCGGTGCGCCGCGCCGCCGCGGAGCTGGCGGGCCGCGCCCCGCCAGTCGGGCAGGCGCCCGCTCAGGCCGCCCCGGCGCCGGGCTTCAGCTCCGTGGGGATCTCCCTGCCCAGGAAGGACGCCCAGGCGAAGGTCAGAGGCGAGGCCCTCTTCGCCGAGGACCTCTCGGACACCCGGAAGGACCTCGCGGGAGGAGCCCTCTGGGGCAAGATGCTCTTCAGCTCCAGGTCCCGGGCTAGGATCAGGGCGGTGGACGCCAGCCGGGCCTCGGCGGCCGAGGGGGTGGCCCTCGTCCTGACGGCCAAGGACGTGCCGGGGCTCAACGCCTTCGGCCTCTTCGTGCCCCAGCAGCCGGTGATCGCCGGGGAGGAAGTCCTCTACCTGGGTGACGTAGTCGCGGTGGTCCTCGCCGAGACGAGGGAGGCGGCCGAGGCGGCCCGGGACCTCATCGAGGTCGAGTACGAGGACCTCCCCGCCCTGGACTCCGCCGAGGCCAACCTCGAGCCGGGAGCCCCCCTCCTCCACCCGGGGACCGACGGCAACGTGGTCCACGAGACCCACGTCCGGAAGGGCGACGTCGAGGCGGCCTTCGCCGGGGCCGACATGGTCGTGGAGCACGAGTACGACACCCCCGCGGTGGAGCACGCCTACCTCGAGCCTGAGTCCTGCCTCGCGGTCCCGAGCCCCGGAGGCGGCGTGACGGTGTACTCGGGCAGCCAGGGCTCCACGGACTTCCAGGGCATGATAGCCGCCAGCCTCGCCCTCCCCGAGGACAAGGTGAGGGTCGTCTTCGTGGCCACGGGAGGAGCCTTCGGCGGGAAGGAAGAGCCCACGGTGCAGATCCAGGCCGCCCTGGGCGCCATCAGGACCGGGAGGTCGGTGCGCATGGCCCTCTCCCGCGGGGAGTCCATACGGATGAGCACGAAGCGCCATCCGATGCGGATACGCATGGCCCACGCGGCGAGCCGGGACGGGAAGCTCCTGGGCCTCCGCTCTCGGGTCGTCGCCGACGCCGGGGCCTACGTCTCCCAGACCGCCCCGGTGGTCTTCCGCTCGGCGGTCACCGCCACGGGGCCCTACCAGGTGCCCGCCGTGGAGGCCGACTCCTGGGGGGTGTACACCGACCGGAATCCCTCGGGCGCCTTCCGGGGCTTCGGCTCCACCCAGGTCTGCTTCGCCTGCGAGATCCAGATGGACGAGCTCGCCAGGGCCCTGGGCCTGGACCCCGTCGAGCTCAGGCGCCGCAACGGCTTCGCGCCAGGGGGCCGCACCGGCACGGGCCAGCTCCTGGACGAGGGCGTCGGCTACCTCGAGACCCTCGAGGCGGCGGCGGCGGGGCTGCGGCGGATGCGCGCCGACTTCCCCCGCCCCCCTGCGGAGGGCCGCAAGCGGATCGGCTTCGGCATCGCGAGCTCCTATAAGAACGTCGGGATAGGGACTGGCCTCGAGGACGGCGCGGGAGCCATCGTCGAGCTCGCCGCCTCGGGCCGATTCTCGGTGCGCACCGGCGCCGCCGAGATGGGCCAAGGCTCGGGGACCGTGGCCGCCCAGATAGCCGCCGAGGAGCTCGGGGTGCCCTACGCCCTCGTGGACGCCGAGTGCTGCGACACCGGGACCTGCCCGGACGGCGGCATGACCACCGCCTCGAGGCAGACCTACGTGACGGGCAACGCGGTGAAGGATGCGGCGAAGTCCCTGAGGGATAGGCTCGCGCCCTTCTTCCCGTCCGAGGCCGAGCTCGCCGGCGGCGAAGTCGCGGCGGCCGAGGCCCTGGGCCGCGCCCGCCGCGCGGCCGTGGCGGCGGGCCTCTCGCCCTCGGCGGAGACGCGCTACAGGCCTCCAGCCACCGCGGCCCACAGGACCGCCGCGGAGCTCCGCCCCGGCGAGACCGAGGCCGACCTCGTGATCCACTACGCCTACTGCTTCGCCAGCGCCGCCGCGGCCGTCGAGGTCGACCTCGACACCGGGGTCGTGAAGGCCCTCAGGATCTGCGAAGCCCAGGACGCGGGCCGCGCCATAAATCCCCTGGGAGTGCGGGGCCAGATCGAGGGGGCCGCGGCCATGGGCCTGGGCTACGCGCTGTACGAGAGCTTCGTAGTCGAGGGGGAGAAGATCGTCACCGACGACCTGCGCAAGCTCGCGGTGCCCAGCATAGTCCAGGTCCCCCCGATCGAGACCGTGATAGTGGAGCGGCCCCAGCCGGGGGGGCCCTACGGCGCCAAGGGCATGGGAGAACTCGGAGTCAACCCCGTGGCCCCGGCGATCTCCAACGCCATCTTCGACGCCCTGGGAGTGCGGCTGCGCTCCCTCCCCATGACGCCCGAGAAGGTCCTCGCGGCCCTCGGGGCGGCGGAGGGAGAGCCGCGGCGGGCCTAGGCCTGCGATCCGGAGGGCTCGCCGGCGCCACGCCGCGGGACGGGCCCTACCGGCCCCTCCCCTTGCCGAGCTGCACGCAGCCCTCGTCGTAGACTCTCTTGGGCACGACCACGTAGAGGAAGGTGTCCCGGTTGAAGTAGAAATCCTTGCCGTCGGCGTCGGCCACCGCGAAGAAGAGCCCAGCGTCCTCCGCGAAGTCCGCCTCCAGGGCCTCGCGGACCCGGTCGTAGAACCCCACCGCCGTCGCGGGGGACTCCACCGCCAGGTACTCGGGATCGCGGCGACCCAGGAGCCGGTACTTCACCACGCAGTCCTCGTCCTTGATGTTCTCAAGGGGCGGGATCTCCTCCAGGCTGGACTCGAAGACGAAGTGGACGGTCTCCAGGCTCCTGCAGGCGAGGATGGCGGCCGAGCCGTCGCTCATGGTGAAGGAAATGGCCTCCTGCGGGTTGGAGACCTCGAGGAAGCGCTCCTTGAGGCGGGAGAATTCCGACTCGTCGACCTCGAAGAAGAGCTCGTTGTCGATCCCCGAGAACTTCGCCTTGAGGCAGTATTTGGTGACCATCTCGCGTCCTCCCTGACGACTAGATTTTCCTATCATAGGAGTAGGCCTGTCAACTTCCTTTTCCCGTTTCCCGTCGGAATCAGAAGTAGAGCCTGAGCACGATGGCCTGGTCGTAGTTGCCGAAGCCCTTGCCGAAGATGTTGAGCCCCCCGACGTGGGTGGCCTCGTCCCTCACGCCGATGCGGACTTTTATCGAGTGGTGCTCGGTCAGGGCCAGGTCGGCGAGGCGCAGGTCGGAGATGCGCACGCCGTCCACGAAGCTGCCGTCGTCGGAGACGCTCCAGTTCTTGAGGAGGCCGTACTGGGAGCCCTCGAGCTTCCACCACTCCGGCGTGTACTTGCCCCGCTTGTCCCCGAAGTCCCCCGGGGAGGTCCACAGCCCGATCTCCACGGAGTTGACCCAGAGGGTGATGTCGGAGAGCCAGTTCTTGTCGGTGCCCGGCGTCTCGGACGAAAGCTCGACGCTGAGCTCGAGCTTGCGGATCGGCCGGTCCTGGTAGAGGCTGTTGTTGGGGAACTTGTACTCGACCCAGCCGCGCTCGAACCAGAGGAGGCCGGCCTTCATCCTATCGGGGTTGAGGTAGGAGTCCGGGACGTCGAGGTAGCCGATGATGCCCTCGGAGGAGCAGAGGCCGCAGGGCGCCGAGACGTCGTAGCTCGTGAAGAGGCCGATGGGCATCTCCACCTCGATGAGGTCGTCGCTCACCCGCTTCTCCTCCTCGGCGAAGCGGATGACCAGCTCCTCGTAGATCGCCCGGCAGATCTTCTGGTTGCCCTTCTTGGCCTTCGTGATCTCGGACTGGACGAGGCCGGCCTTCTCGAGGATGGCCACGTTCGTGGCGACGGTGGACTGGGGGACCGAGAGAGCCTCGGCGATCTCGTTTATATTGGCCTCCTTCACGCGCAGGAGGTTCATGATGGAGATCCTCACTTCGGAAGCGAGGCCGAGAATGACATCCTTGTCCTCTCGCGGGTTTATCACAAGGATTTTGGGATTATCCGCCACGCCGCAATATATATCCTTATTATTGATATAATACAAGAGGGACATTTTTAAGCTGGCCCGTAACCTCAGCCGCATCGATTTTTAACTATTCTTTATAATATATAAATTTAATATAATCATCGACGTCTTATTATATATCTGTTTTATTGATTATTATCAAAAATACTATTTGACACATCTAAAAAATCGAGGTTACACTCGAAACAGTACCGACGAAACGCAATCATCCCATCATTTTAGTAGTTTCGTCCAATTACAATCAGATTTGGCGATACAAAACGCCAAAAACAAGGAGGAAGAATGAAGAAGTTGTTGGCCCTCGCATTGGTCCTCGCGATCATTCCCGGGGCGTTCGTGTGCGCCCAGGGGAAGACCGACATAACCCTCTGGACCTTCCAGGAGCTGCACGTGCAGTTCTACAAGGCGATGGTCGAGAAATGGAACGCGGCGAATCCGGGGAAGCAGATCAACCTGAAGGCCGAGGTGTTCCCCTACGACGACATGCACAACAAGCTCCTCGTGTCCCTGCAGTCCGGCTCCGGCGCTCCCGACATCAGCGATATCGAGATCTCGAAGTTCGCCAACTACCTCCAGG
>Ga0268360_1002141_pt1 | contig 16639 bp, 13 predicted proteins | sample BioMet11_FD_192465 | JGI IMG/M metagenome (GOLD analysis project Ga0268360, IMG submission 192465) | Sewage microbial communities from Oakland, California, United States - Biofuel 11 (Illumina Assembly) | ecosystem: Engineered > Wastewater > Sewage > Unclassified | place: USA: California... | reverse complement strand
ACGATATGAATAAGATCGTCCATGACACTCTGGCAAATGCACCGATGACCGATATGAGTACTTTTTCGCTGACCTCTCGATTGGTAGATGGGAAACAAGCTTCTTATGCGACAGCAATCGCAAATTTACGCATCTATGATGCATTTAGAGGGGGATATTACACTGTCCCCAAATACCAAGCCTGCGCAATGTACCATATAGACGACAAAAGGGATTGCTTCATCACTGTGGTTGGTTCATCAACTCTGTCCGAGGATATTCTAAATACCATCCAAGTTAGGAAACTCTGATTTACTCCGCAAAATACTGCCGTGGTTAAAAGAATTCGTCTGACTCGTGAGCAAAGTTCATTAAAACAAAGATCGAAAATTCTTTCAACCAGAGTGTGTTTTTCATGTCTTCTCTGATTGAATTATTTTCTCAAATCCAAAGAACCCATAATAGTACCACTGCAAAAACATATTGCCCAAGTAAGGTTCATACATGAGTCAATAGTAGTCACCCGACCATATGTTTTCAAAAACATTCGAAGCCACAGAATAACTAGTGTTGCGATTCCAAAATAAATTCATTATTTGTTGGAAAAATCCGTGTTCGACGAATATATTCAAATACCAAGTTTTAGGAACCAATTTCAGAATCGCAGTACTAGGCTGTAGGATGATTCAGGAAGACAACGTTGCTTTAGCCGTTGGTAGTTCACATTGCTATAATGGCTCTTACAGAAAGTAGTCCAAACACCAGGAAACCTATGATATAAAACACGGTTGTTTCTATAGTCGGTTTTTCAGTATTCTCTATTTTTATTTTCTCATCCTTAGAGACGGTTTTGCTCAACTTGTTTTTTAACCAATTTAACGTAAAAATGACTACTACCGCCATTCCTAGTATCTCAGGAATAAAAGTGCGTTCAAGACTAAAACCTTGTGATAAGTTAAGTGTAAAAGATTCTTTGAATAGCATCAATAAGAATGCGATCCCATTAGCAATGTTATCTTTCGGGAAACTCCACCCAAGTAGAGGCCAGAATAAGGTTTGTGGAGTATTCCACATCTGATCTTCCATAAGGTGGAAAAAAGAACCTGAAGCAAGGGTAATAATTACTATACTGTTTCTTTTCTCATAGAAATATAAACCTATTATGAAGAGAGTAATAGAAAATAATAATGTATGACTTATCATGCGTCCATTTGAAATCGTTGATGCAAAGATAATCAGCCCTAATGGTTTATCTATCAAATCAGGCAGAAGAGATCCAACAACGAGATACCTTCTGTCTATGATAGTCTCTAAACGTGGTGCAATATATGAGAATACAAAAAATATCCCAAGTGTAATACCAATATGTCCAAAGAGCAGCATGGTAACACAAAGAAATCCTAAATAAATATATAAAAATGTTCGCATTAAACAAAATTATTAGCTAATTATGATAAAAAGATTACAGATGATATTGAGATTCTGGGCAATGTCTCGAATTTGCTGTAAATTTGAAGCCACGTTTTTGTGTAATATGGAAAAAATGGATATCTCGATATCGAATTTTTGATCCAATACCTTTTTGAGATTTGTGATTCTACAGAAAAATCGGCACACTGCCCACACTTTTTACAAAATTTATTTTCTATTTAGATTTTGTTTTCTTCTCGTAGAGTTTATTTTCTTCTCGTAGAGTTTATTTTCTTCTCGTAGAGTTTATTTTCTTCTCGTAGAGTTTATTTTCTTCTTGTAGGGTTTGTTTTCTTCTTGTAGGGTTTGTTTTCTTCTTGTAGGGTTTATTTTCTTCTTGTAGGGTTTATTTTCTTCCTGCAGGATTTATTTCTTGTAGGAGTTATTCTCTTTTCACAGCTTTCATAATCGCTGCCCCTTCCTGGCTTTCAACCCCTACTGCGAAGCCAACATCTTCGAAAAGCTCTTGCCATCCGGCTTTCGAGAGTTGAGGTCCGTGGTGGTGGTGTTCTGCAAGCGGCTCAACTGCTATTAACAGGCCGCCGTTTTTAAGCACTCTCTTGATCTCGAACAGAGCAAATTTGATGTCTTCGAGGTGGTGAAGCATTAAAAAGCAGGTAGCTACATCAATCGAGCCGGCTTCAAAAGGAAGGGCATAGGCGCTTCCGGTTCTGAATTTCACATTTAGCACGCCAAGGACATCGGCATTCATCTGCGACTGGCCTGTAAGAGAATCATGGAGATCAATTCCGTAAACTTTCGAATCGGGATTGTTTCTTGCAAGCTCTATGGTAAGGCTTCCAAAGCCGCTTCCAATATCGAGGATCGTTTCTCCTTTTATGTCAGGAAGTACAGAAGGAAGCACTTTTGCCCGAACACGGGCCATGCGGTCTTCAGGAAATGTTGCTCTCTTTGCTTTTTCTGCATCTATTGTCATAAAAGGAAGGATAGCATAGACCTTTGACCCGTTGACTGCCATAAGTCCTCTTACGTAAATTCTGTCAGTTTCGGTTACGATACGTTCAACAACCGAAACTCCGGCATCCTTGCAAAAACGCATATTCCATTCTTCTCTTTTCTCAGGGAACCGGATATTCAGGGGAGTATGAACTATGATATAATGAGAATACTCCGGCTTGAAATAATCTGAAATGGATCCAGGTTCATTAAGGCAAATTTCACTGATGCTGTCCCTGAAAAGGGAAAGAATTTGCAGAGCAGTCTCATCAGCCTCGCTTTTTACAATTCCAATTTCTCCGAACATACCTCTAAATTTGCTTTCGCTAAATAAAAGCTCTCTGACAGAAATGTTTGAAAACAGAAAAAAAGGAACTCATACCAGATACCCAGGCTTTCTATTTTAACATACAGCAACAGGATCGGGAATCAAAAAACTGATACTAGACCCTCTGATTGAAGAAAAAAGCCCCTTTCACTTTAGTGTTTTCTGTACATAACTGCTTAAATATTCAATACATAGATAGGTAAGTTTAAATACCAAGAAATCGGATACAAGACACCTATTGGTGGTCGTGATGAAATATATAATTGCAATGATAAGGCCGGAAAGACTCGATGCAGTCAAAAGAGAGCTTCAGAAACTTGAGGTAAATAGACTGACAGTATCATCGGTCGCCGGTTATGGTGCGCAAAAGGGGCATTTAGAGATTTACAGGGCAACTGAACACGAAGCAAATCTTCTTGAAAAAGTGAAGATCGAAATTGCAGTGGAAGATCAGTTCCTGCAATCAGTTATTGAAGCAATAACAGTCGGAGCAAAAGGCACTGACGGTTACATCGGAAGCGGCAAGATATTTGTGCTTCCTTTAGAGAATGTAATACGGATTCGGACAAGCGAAACCGGACCAGACGCTCTATGAGGGGATGAACATGGCTATTGAAGCAGCAGACACGGTATGGGTACTAATCTCGTCTGCACTTGTATTGTTAATGCTTCCCGGACTTGCGCTGTTCTATGGAGGGCTTGTCCAGCGTAAAAACGTTCTGAGCAGCATGATGCACTCATTTGTTGCGATGGGCGTCATGGCTCTGGAATGGGTATTAATAGGTTACTCGCTTGCATTTGCAGACGGCAACTGGTTTGTGGGTGGCCTTGGACATGCATTCCTGAAAGGGATAGATGTATACTCAGTAACCGGCACAATTCCGACTTATGCATATGTTGCATTTCAGGGAATGTTTGCAATAATTACACCTGCTCTGATTTCGGGTGCAATTGTAGGACGTGTGAAGTTTAAATCTTATATTGCATTTATTGCCCTCTGGGGAATTATCGTATATGCACCTGTTTGCCACTGGGTCTGGGGCGGCGGATTCCTAACAGGGAAAGCTCTGGACTTTGCGGGCGGCACAGTTGTGCATATAACTTCAGGTATTTCCTCACTTGCAATTCTTACATACCTTGGCAAGAGGCGTGGTTTTGGAGTAGATCCACTAAAACCGCACAACGTTACTCTGACGCTTCTTGGAACCGGGCTTCTCTGGTTCGGGTGGTTTGGGTTTAATGCAGGTTCTTCACTTGCTGCAAACGAGATCGCATCCCTTGCATTCATTACAACGCTTGTAGCTCCAGCTGCTGCGGGATTCGTCTGGATGGCCCTTGAATGGCGCCACTTAGGATATCCAACTGCATTGGGATTTGCAACAGGGGTTCTGGCAGGACTTGTTGCAATAACTCCAAGTGCAGGCTTTGTTACGCCAATGGCAGCAATTCCTATAGGTGTGATCACAAGTTTCGTATGCTACAACGCTGTAGGACTCAAAGAAAGGCTTGGATATGATGACTCGCTGGATGCTTTTGGAGTACACGGCGTAGGTGGAATAGTAGGTGCACTTCTGGTAGGTGTATTTGCAAGTGTAGGAGGGACTGGCCTCCTTATTGGGAATTCCAGCCAAATGTTAATCCAGCTTCAAGGAGTTGTCGTCACAATTGTTTATGCAGCTGCAGGTACCCTCCTTATTGGATTCATACTTAACAAGACTATAGGGCTTAAAGTCAGCGAAAGTGAAGAAAACATCGGACTTGACAAAACGCAGCATGGTGAAGTTGCATATAACATTTGAGCACAGACTTTGAGTACAGATTTTGAGTACAGGCAAAACTTTACTGTACTTTTTTAATTTTTCTGTGACCCTTGAACATCAGGAAAAATCGATACAAGCATACAATCAAGAGTAAGATCCTAAAGATGAAAGTATAAAGGAATGGCAAGACCAGAATCTGATTAACTTCCAGAATTCGTGATATCTCTAAAAATTAAAGTAAAAGTGTGGCAAGAACAAGACCTGAATTCAAAAACGTGAATTTTTGAAGAAAAGTCAGTTTTATGGATGGAGAGGTGTTTCCATGAAACTGCCGTTTTCTTTTGTTATCATCAAAGATCGTTTTGTTATCATCCCAAACCGTTTTGTTATCATCAAAGATCGTTTTGTTATCATCCCAAATCGTTTTTTCTGAATATCTTGTTTTCTTGCTTTTCTTCAATGATAAATCCCGTCTTTAATCGTGATTTCTCTCATCATTACCTGAAAATTCAATTTCGTGTAATCTGAAATGGAAATTTATATGTACAAGAAACTAGGAAAAAGGTAAGATCTTTGAGATTTCCTAGTTATTGTATAAATATAGATGGGATGATAATATGTTAAATACTGGTTCGACAGGCTTTATGCTGCTTGCGACAAGTCTTGTGATGCTAATGACTCCTGGTCTGGCATTCTTCTACGGAGGACTTTCCTGCAAGCGGAATATTTTAGGAATTATGATGCAAAGCTTTGTTTCGATGGGATTGACGACTGTTTTATGGTTTCTCATCGGGTATTCCCTGTGCTTCAGCGGGGGACAAGGCGCAATCATAGGAAACCTGGACAAAATGTTTTTACACGGGATTACCCCAACTACAATAATAAAAGATATGGGGTTCCCGGAAATTGTATTCGTAGCTTACCAGATGATGTTTGCAATCATAACCCCGGCTCTGATTACGGGAGCATTTGCAAACCGGGTTACTTTTAAGGCTTATCTTATTTTCCTTGTTCTCTGGCAGCTTTTTGTCTACTATCCTTTCGTTCACATGGTCTGGGGAGGCGGTCTGCTTGCACAGATGGGAGTTCTTGATTTTGCAGGCGGAATCGTTGTCCATGCTACAGCTGGCTTTGCAGCTCTTGCTTCGGTCTTTTACGTAGGCTCAAGAAAGTACAATAAAATAACAAAACCAAACAATGTTCCGTTAATGGCTATCGGAACTGCTCTTCTGTGGTTTGGATGGTACGGCTTTAACGCTGGAAGCGAACTCAATGTAGATGGGATTACCTCACTTGCGTTCCTGAACAGTGACATTGCAGCCTCTTTTGCAGCAATCACGTGGATGACAATGGAATGGTATAAGGAAGGGAAACCAAAATTCGTGGGGCTTATGACAGGAGCAGTTGCAGGCCTTGCAACAATTACTCCTGCAGCAGGTCTTGTTTCTTTGCCTGTGGCTGCACTAATGGGAATCCTCGGATCAGTTGTCTGTTACTTTGCCGTGCATCTTAAAAACAAGATGGAATGGGATGATGCTCTTGATGTATGGGGTGTCCATGGAATTGGAGGTGTTACAGGCACAATTCTACTTGGAGTCTTTGCCTCGACGGCTATAAACCCGGTAGGAGCCAATGGACTGCTTTACGGCGGCACAGCATTCTTTATTAAAGAAGTTGTAGTTGTTGCAGCTACTTCAGTCTATGCATTTGTGTTTACCTACATTATGTTGATGTTAATAAACACAGTAACTCCGGTCAAGGTTACGGATGAAGAACAGCTTATAGGCCTGGATATTTCTATGCACGGAGAATGTGCCTACGACACTATTCACTGAGAAAAACAGGTTATTCAATTAACAAAAAAGTTAGGGGTCCTCTCTGACTCTTTTATCTTTTATCTTTTCCTTTTCCTTTTCCTTTTTCTATTCACCCGTTCAGGATTACCCCCTTTTCACAGAAATCCTTAATCAGGGATTTTTCAAGTTGGAAATTAACAAATAAAGGTTCTGAAAGGAAGCTATATACTAAAAACCAGATACTCAGATCATGGATGAAGTTAAGAGCAAGATAATAAGGTTGATGGGAAAAAATTGTGAAAAATACTACTTTTGAGTGGAGATGTCGGGTAAGTCAGGAGGATTACTCCTCCTTTCTCCCCTTGGAACCGTACGTGAAAGTTTCCCTTCATACGGCTCGAATGTTTTCAAACCCTTGCTGTATCAGGCATCAGTTATTTTGCATAACTGATTTTGTGATTCTGGATAACAGCCCATTAACATTACTGTCTGTAAGCCTCTCACCTACTGGTGTCTTTGAGTATCTTACATTCTTGAGTTTGTTTCCGTTCACACAAGAAAACACCTTCAGTAAGTCAGCATCTTTTCAGAGTAGGGCAAAGTTTGAACCCCTATTCAATCCATTACAGATTGACATTCGCTTTTTACTGAATCCTCTACCCTCAACGCCATCGTCATCCCTCACAGGAATCCTACCCATAATGGGAGCATTTAGGGCTTACCAAGTTCTATACTACAAATAATGTGAATACCTTAGAAGCCATCTATAAACCGAGAATCGTATGTCCATTTGCTATAATGTCCGCAGACCCACTATAGCCTGATTCTTTACCTTTTGGTTTAAGCGCATCAACCTGCTTTCGCTTATTTGACTTCACGATTCTTACGATGGTTAACTTTACGTTCTTCATAGTATTCTTATCCTAACCAATTATCAAAGCCAGGTTCCTTGAGTTCTTGATATTGTCGTGTGAGCTTCACACACAAACGTTACCATTTATGCATGTCACAGTAGGATTACCTCAAATGGAAAATGTAGCATATGAAGCAATTCATAGTATAGCTTCTTGTCGCACCTGCGGAAAGACAGATTAAGAATTCAGGCAACTTAAATTTCAGGTAACCAGGTGGATAACAAAAAGTTCAGACAAAGAAGTTCAGACAAAGAAGTTCAGACAAAGAAGTTCACACGACAAGGCGTTTGGACAATTAAAAATCCATAAATTACATCTATTTATAAAATTCTTTATTCAGCATATACACGGAGGCAGATTTATGGAACTTGATATCAATGAGCAGGGTCCTGAAGATATGGATCTTACAGATGTTGTGCTTGAATACGATGATATTGTATCTGCAATCTCAGTTCTGGAAAAGCGCAGAGAGGAATTAAGAACTCATATCCTCAACACCTTCAAGGAAAAAGAGATCGATGTATTGAGAGTTGGAGATGTGGAACTCAGGCGGCAGAAGGTTGACTGGAAACTCTGGCGCATCAACAGGTTAAAACCCTATCTTACGAAGAAAGGTCTCTGGGACATAGTTGAGTCAGTTGACAGGAAAAATCTCAGCAAATTGATAGAAAAAGGAATCCTGACTGAAGAAGAACTTCAGGGTACATATGATGTAGAGACGCGTTACAATTTACGTGTAAAAAGAACCTAACAAATAGGAAGAAGTATTCTGAAGGAGCAGGAACGAATTTTCAGGTGAAGAATCGGGATACTATGCAGTGTACACGTAGGCAGGTTCCGAATGAATGAAATGAAGTAAAATCTAAATGAATAGAGAAGCCTTCAGGTGAAAACCCGAGAAAAGTAATTTTTTTCATTTCTTCTTTTTCATTTTCTCTTCTCATTTCCTCTTTTTCATTTTCTCTTTTCGGTTCTCTATTTCTCTGAATTTCGAATATGGCAGCTTTTTTAATATATTATAAAATTGTTTTTTTAATATTTCATCTGTCGTTTTTTATTCAGATAGGGAGACGGCCAACTATTTATATCCAGCCGAATAAAATCTCTTTAAAGGTAAATTTCAGGAGGTTTTTAGACATGGAGATTGATGCTGTAGACGAGCTGGTGTTTCATGTAATCGAACAGGTTGCAGCTGATGACTGTGACTTCGATAAGGTCGTTGAGTTTGTCGTTTCTTTCTCAGATGAGCATTCGCTTTCCCAGGAAATCCTGCTGAAACTTTCATCTATTTTTGAAAAAGATTCAATGTGCCGGGAGAAATATGTAATTATCAGAGCCTGTGCTTTGTTATTCTCAGGAAAAGCCCAGGAAGAAACCCTTATGGAAGCAGGAAAAACAGCTTATTTACTGGGACTTGATGAACTTGCTGTACGGGAATTCAAAGAACTTCTCCAGCAAAACCCCAAAAATGTAGAGGCACTTTGCGGGTATGGGATAGTTCTGGCGAGAGAAGGAAAAAACGACGCTGCACGGGTTCAGTATGAAAAGGCTCTGAAAGTCAACCCTTCTCACGTAGATACGCTTTGCAATTACGGCTGCCTTCTTTACAGGCTCAAAAAACTGGATGAAGCTGAAGAAGTATATAACCGAGTTTTGATTCTTGACCGAAATAATGTGAGCGCCCACTGTGGATATGGGATTCTACGTTCCAAACGCGGGAAAATGACGGAAGCAAGTTACCACTATACTCGAGCTCTTGAACTTGAGCCTGGTCATGTGGAATCCAATTTTCGCTATGCCCGTCTCCTTGAAGAAAAAGGAGAACCCCTTGATGCCGAGAAACATTACATAGTAGCCCTCAAAGCCAATCCTGATGACCCGCGCCCGCACCTTTTCTATGCCCGTTTGCTTGCAGAACACGGTTTTATTCACGGGGCAAGGGTGCACTTCAGGTGTGCTCTTAAAGTGAACCCTGAGGATGTTGAAGCTCATTGTGAATATGCCAGCCTGCTTGCCAGATTTGGACACAGGCACGAAGCTGAGGTACAGTACAAAAAAGCTCTTGAGCTTGACCCCGGGCACTTCGGAACCCTGAGAGGGTATGCAGATTTGCTAAAAGAAAAGGGGCAGTATGCAGCCGCCGAAGAAATTTACAGGCAGGCTGAATTCTTTAAACGGAGCGCCTGACAAAGGAGTGTTTGGCGAAGGAGTGCCTGATTAAAGAATGCCTGATAACCGATTAATATAGCCTGATCGGTTCGATTCCCATTTTTTCCATAAGGCAAGCAGGGATGTCGAGTATCTCCAGGGCCGAATCTATAATAATCCCATCGGAAGTTGCCAAAACTATCTTTTTTTCAGAATTTCCTCCCTCATTTTTCAGCTCAAAGTCCGCGATTTTTGAGGTTTTTGCCTCGCCTAAAATTCCGTATTCTTTCATTTTGTGGCGGATGAAACCTGCAAGCTCTCCACTTCGGCTAATCTGGGCGTCAAAGAGAAAAACAACTGATTTTGGATCTGTTTCGGAAAGAAACTTTAGGACTGCATTGATGGCTTCTTCGATATCTTCGGCCTGTTTTGCTTTGCTAAAATAGTAGCGTGTATCTCTTATATACCCGTCATCACAGAACCACATGGGTTCTTTTTTTAGCAGGCTGTCCACACTCAGTAGAACATTATACCCGTCAAGGAGAAGATCCCTATCTTTTATGTCCGTGCATGCCACTTTTTTATTTATTCTGGAAACTATCCTGTCCGGGGGCATAATCACTCTTGTGAGAATGTATCGTTCTTCCAGACTGAGCTGGAAGTGGTCAGCCACAAAGCGGATGGTCGCAAACTTCGGATAGCTCCACCGGAGTATGCTCCGGATATCCCGCGCAGGTTTGAGTAATTTTTCTTTGAGTAATTCCTCTTTCAGACAGGAACCAGAAAGATCGGCTGAACTTTCATGCGTATCTCTCATTAATGGTTTTCTCCTTTTGGGAAGGGAGTTCTTTAAATGAGTGAAGATATATGTTATATATACATATTTGCAGAAATAAAAATACTAATGTGATCTCAGGCCATCGGTTTGCCTCTTTGGTTTTTATTTCGGTTCTGTTCAATTTTGTCTTGATTTTCAGCTGTGGGCCAGCTCACGGTTCCAGCTGGAGGGTTTATTATGGAAATATTATGGCTGGCTCAGGAAGAAGTAACAAGTGTTATAGATATGAGTTCTGATATGCAGGTCGTAGAAAGGGCTTTCAGGCAGCATGGGTTGGGCAGAGTTCAGATGCCTCCCAAGTCCTACCTTTACTATACGGCATATAACGGAGACCTGCGGACAATGCCTGCATATCTTGAGGAGGAGAATATTACTGGCGTGAAAATTGTAAATGTCCATCCCGGAAACCCAGATCGTGGGCTTCCCACGGTAATGGCGCTTATTGTCCTTATTTCTCCGGAAACAGGTGCTCCTATGGCAATTATGGACGGAACCTACCTGACTGATATCCGGACAGGAGCTGCAGGGGGAATTGCTGCAAAATACCTTGCAAGAAAGGATTCAAAGGTTATAGGCCTTGTTGGGGCCGGAAATCAGGCAAAGACCCAGTTAAAAGCTCTCTGCGAGGTTTTTGAGCCCGAACTGGTAAGGGTTACTTCCAGGACAAAGGAGAGCTCTGAACAATTTATCCGGGAAATGGCAAATATTACTCCCTGTGAAATCCGTTACGAAGAAAACATTAAGAAGGTCTGCGACTGCGATATCCTTGTTACGACCACTCCTTCCAGAAAACCTATCGTAAAGGCCCAATGGATCAATGAAGGCACTCACATAAACGCAATAGGGGCTGATGCAGTAGGAAAAGAAGAACTTGATCCCGAACTTTTAATCAGGTCCAAGATAATTGTGGATGATATTGTCCAGGCCCTTCACTCCGGAGAAGTAAACGTTCCTCTCTCCAAGCACTACATCTCGGAAAACGATGTTCATGCTGAGCTCGGTGAGGTAATTGTCGGCCTGAAACCAGGCAGGACAAGTGATGAAGAAATTACGATCTTTGATTCAACAGGCCTTGCCATTCAGGACGTTGCAAGCGCACACCTGGTTTATGAGAGGGCTGTCAGTAAAGGGCTCGGGAAGCATGTTCTTATGTTCTAACCCCCCGAGTCCCGTCTCGGGAGGACGGGTCCGTTTCGCTCACTTAGTTCGCTCAAGCGGGGCAATTTCTAGAGATATACACGAATTTTGCTTAGGGAGAACTGTCCAAGTTGCACTTTGGATCACATAATATAGCCTTTTGAAGAAACTGCTTGCCCGCAAGCTTTTTCAAAAAAGGCTTGAGCGAAAACCCGAGAAACGACGTTATCGGTGTGATCACAAGCCTTTTTAAAAAAAGCTTGAGCGAAAAAACCAAGCAACGACGTTATCGGTGTAATCAACTAGCCCAACGGTTGCAGCCAAACGGTTACGGGTCAACGGTTGCGCTGAAGAAACAATTTTAGGTAAACATTGCTTTCCGTCCGGCAAGTGGACTAATTTTTAGAGTAAAGGTTATTCGCGTCTTTGATATCCTGGTCGCTACAGAGGTTGTAGCGGATCAAAGCCAGAGTTGTTGCGGGTCAGAAGTGATGAATATAAGAAGGGTGGGATTATTTTTTCCCACATTTTATTTCTTTTTCGTGGTTGTAAAGTCCGAATGGGGATTTCCTTACACAATGGTCTGTAGTATAGTTAGTTAGGACCATTGAAAGCTAAAAAAGAAAACAAATAGGTCACAGGTATTCCTTCCTGGTTAGAAGCAAGAGAAGTTTAACATGAATCTTTAAATTCGAAACTATAATAGAACAAATTCACAATGCATAAATAACTAGCAGTAAACCATATATTATTGAGTGGTTTCTGGAGGCCGGTTATACACTCCACGAATACTGTACTTTGTCCCCAAATATTCCAGGTTTTTAGTTCCGAATATTATTAATGTTCTCCTGAACCGCTCAATTCTTTTTTACGTTCAATACTTTTTTTACTCACAATGCCTTTTCTAAAAAAGTTTAATCAGGTGCTCTACCTTGTACACCTGAATATTCTGGTGCCTGAAGTTTTCAGATCCTTATTTTTCAGATCCTTATTTTTCAGATCCTTATTTTTCAGATCCTTATTTTTCAGATCCTTATTTTTCAGATCCTTATTTTTCAGATACCTATTATTTCGTAGAGTTTTTCCATTTCAAGGTTCTGCTCAACTACATTTGCAAGTTCTTCGTAGGCATCGTTTTCGGTCATGGCGTTTTCAGGGCTGTACTCAAGTCCTTTTTTCTTGTAGAGGTATTGCATAAGAGCGTCTCTTATATTTTTATTGTCGAAGAGTCCATGCAGGTAAGTTCCGATTACCAGGCCTGTCTCATCGATTGCTCCATCATTTCCGAAGATGTTACGGGAAGAGTCGGTTATGCCCATATGGATTTCATATCCTTTTATTTCCTCTCCGTCTATTGGAGCTAGTATCGGGCCGTAAGCATTCACCTTTTTCGTGACCTGGATTGTCCTCTTTTTGTATTCTCCGAACTTTGTCCCTATGTTCAGAAGCCCCAGGCCTTCGAATTCTGCTTCGACTCCGTTTTCAACTCCGGAATCATAAATTGTCTTTCCGAGCATCTGGTAGCCGCCGCAGACCCCGAAAATTGGGATTTTTCCCTTGTATGCCTGGATTTTCTCTGCCATGCCGCTTGCTTTAAGGTCGAGAAGGTCATTAACCGTGTTCTTTGTGCCCGGAATCATGATCGCATCCGGAGTTCCGAGGTCTTCGTCAAGTTCCACATAGCGGATTTTAGCAGATCCTTCCAGGGGCTCGAAGTCCGTAAAGTTCGATATTCTTGGCAGGCGGATGACTGCGATTTCTATTTCTTTTTCGTTTTTCTCGGCTTCTTTATCTTCAAGTGAGACCGAGTCTTCAGAAGGAATGTTAAGCTTAAAATAAGGAAGTACTCCAAGTACCGGAATGCCGGTCTTTTCTTCAAGTTGTTTCAGGCCTGGCTTCAGGATTTCCAGATCGCCTCTGAATTTGTTTATAATAAATCCTTTGACGTTTTTCCGTACATCTTCTGGAAGAAGTGCAATTGTACCATAGAGGCTTGCAAAAACGCCTCCTCTCTCTATGTCTCCAACAAGGATTATGGGAGCCTGTGTAAGCCTTGCAGTGCCGATATTTACAATATCCCTTTCGTAGAGGTTAATCTCGGCGGCCCCTCCAGCTCCTTCCATGACAATGATATCATGTTCTTTGAAGAGCCTTTCAAGAGCTCCTTCAAGTACTTCATTCATTTCTGCGATGGAATCGTAGTACTGACCTGCGCTCCTGTCGGCGTAAGGTTCTCCCAGCAGGATTATCTGGGAAACGCAGTCTCCTTTGGGTTTTAGAAGAACGGGATTCATATCGGCAGTGGGCTCAGTGCCTGCGGCTTTTGCCTGAATTGCCTGGGCAATGCCGATTTCCTTTCCGTCTTTTGTAATCCAGGAATTCAGGCTCATGTTCTGAGCCTTGAAGGGGGCAACCCTGTATTCTCTTGAAAGGATTCTGCATATGGCAGTCACGACTGAACTTTTCCCAACATGGGAAGCAGTTCCCAGGATCAAGACGCTTTTCTTTTCCATTTTTACCACACCTTCTGCTCGAACGCTTCTTTTTTAAACTTACTTTTATAATTCTTATAAATTGGCTGTTATTTTTCTCCTGAGGATGAAAATCAAGTAAACTTGTTTATTTTAAATATTTCTTTTCTTATACTTCAACTAAAGAATAAATACTTTCGGATTCACCGAAGGTTTTGTTTATCTACTTTAAAAAACTGACCGGATTTCAGGCTTTTACCTTTTTAGGAACAAGTTAAGCACATGACAAAAAACCACAATCTTGGAAAGCACATTCTTGATGCGGTCTGGAGTAAACTTGTAACTTATACTTCCTACAAAGCTGAAAACGCTGGTAGATAAGTAATACTTGTTAACCCTAAGAATACCTCTCAAATGTGCTCAGTCTGTGGTCAAATCGTCAAAAAAGAACTATCAGAGAGAACTCATAATTGTCCTTTCTGTGGATTATCTATTGACCGTGATCTTAATGCTGCTATAAAGCTGCTATAAATGTTCTCAGATTGGGATTACAATCTGACCGTAAAATCGGAAGATGCCCTTCACTTCAGTGAGGAGAATAGTCACCTGATGTTTACATAATAAAGCATAGCGAACAAGAGTGAACAAAAACATTGTGCAGGAATTCTCATCAACTGATCACTGTATTATCGTTCTCTGTTAACTTATTAATTCTACTTAATATCTGAAATAAGCTGCAGGAAAAGGCTCCCCTATAGTACATCGATAACAGATTTTAATTCCTAATATTTTTTAATTGAATCCCAATACAACTATTTATATTGATTGGCAGATATTTATAATGTAATGGAAAACAGTAGAGAATATCAGCTTTACCTTGAAGCTCTGGACACTGAAAGATCGGCGTGGGGAAGACGAACGGCAGTAAAGCGGCTATGTGACTGTAAAACTGAGGAGTCTCTATACTACCTGAATGAGCTTATAGTTGACAGATATTGCATTGTGCCTGATTGGCTCAAAAAGATCGCAAGAGAGTATTACGTATCTCTATGCCTCGAATTTCTCTGAGATTAATCTTTTACGAATTTGGTTTTTTCGGGGCGTTTTTCGGAAAAACACATATACGAGAAGTAGTAACTTCAGTAATTCACTAAAAATCCCTTCTCTATGTGTTTCGTTTTTTAACAGGAAAGATATCAGTGCATAAAAGTACCTGATAATTGCGTTTTTAGATGAGGTCTCTGGTTTAACACAATTCTCATCATGTATGAAGATTCAATAGCAAAATCTTCTTCTGTAAACTGCACTAACCCCCTGGAAACCATTTGACTTCAAAAACGACAAAATTTAGATCCTCACATCTCATTTTTTTCCATTTAAGCTACTTAACGTCAATCTCACATTCGACCCCCTCTCAAAAATGAAACTTATCCATACTGAAAAAAAATTTGAAAATAAGATTTGCTGCTTCGTGAAATCACTATTCAGGAGAAGCCTCACAACATCTAATGTTGTAAGGCTTGATCCCACGTTACTGGTTAGCAGCTAATGTTTCTTCCTTAATTACTCTTTTGTCGGGATTCTCATTCTATAGAATGAACGCCAGACAAAGAACAGACCAATCACCAGGAATACGCCACCTGCATAAGGAGCTATGTTTCGGAAGGACTCGGAAATAGCGATTTCCATGGCTAATAGGCCAAACAGGGTGGTGAACTTGATGATTGGGTTGAGGGCAACTGATGAAGTGTCTTTGAAAGGATCGCCTACAGTATCGCCTACCACAGTGGCTTCATGTAAATCGGTACCTTTCTCCTGAAGATCCACTTCAACTACCTTTTTAGAATTATCCCAGCACCCACCGGCATTTGCCATAAACACGGCCTGGAACAGTCCGAATACTGCAATGGAAATCAGATATGAAATAAAAAGCGCCACCGAATCATTTCTGGAGACTGGGGCAGAAAGACAGGAAAATGCCAGAGTAAAGGAGAATATGGTGATAAAAATATTGAACATACCCTGCTGTGCATACTGGGTACAGATTTTTACCACTTCTTTTGACTTTTCCGTGGATGCCTTCTGGCTGGCGTTTTCATCAAGCTGAATATTTCTCTTGATATATTCGACTGCCCGGTAAGCTCCGGTAGTTACGGACTGAATTGATGCCCCCGTAAACCAGTAAATTACACAGCCGCCTGCTAATAATCCAAAGATTGTATAGGGATTAAGCAGAGTCAGGATTTCTTCAGGTTGTACCCCGAGAACATCTTTAATAACAAGAATCAAGGAGAAGATCATCGTTGTAGCGCCAACCACGGCCGTGCCTATTAAAACCGGTTTGGCTGTGGCCTTAAAGGTATTTCCTGCTCCGTCATTTGCTTCAAGATAATGTTTGGCTGTATCAAAATCCGGTTTGAAGTTGAATTCTTTCTGGATCTGTTCCTTTACTTTAGGAATGGTTTCTATAAGCGACAGCTCGTAAATGGATTGAGCGTTGTCAGTCACAGGTCCGTAACTGTCAACTGCAATGGTAACGGGGCCCATGCCCAGCATCCCGAAAGCTACCAGGCCGAATGCGAATATGGAGGGATAAATCATTATCTCGCTCAAGCCGTATCCGCTGGCATAGTAGGCAACGAACATTAGCAAAAAGAAGACCATGCCTATCCAGAATGAACTGAAGTTTCCTGCAACCAGCCCGGAAAGAATGTTAAGAGACGGCCCACCTTCTCGGGAAGCTTTGACAACTTCGGCTACGTGCTTGGAATTTGGGCTGGTAAAGACTTTAGTAAATTCGGGAATTAAAGCCGCTCCCAGGGTACCGCAGCTTATTATTAT
>Ga0268360_1002134_pt1 | contig 16678 bp, 18 predicted proteins | sample BioMet11_FD_192465 | JGI IMG/M metagenome (GOLD analysis project Ga0268360, IMG submission 192465) | Sewage microbial communities from Oakland, California, United States - Biofuel 11 (Illumina Assembly) | ecosystem: Engineered > Wastewater > Sewage > Unclassified | place: USA: California... | reverse complement strand
GCGGGGCACATCACCGGGTCGGCCTTGGTCGTGAACCCGGCGCTGACGAAGATGCTCCTCAACCACCACGCCAAGCTGGACAGGTGGATGCAGTTCGGGGGCCACGTCGAGGAGGGCGACGCGACGGTCGCCGCCACCGCGGCGCGGGAGGCCCGGGAGGAGTCCGGCATCGAGGGCCTGACTTTCGTATCGGTCGGCGTATTCGACGTCGACGTGCACCTAATCCCCGCCAGGGCCGGGGCGCCGGCCCACCGCCACTACGACATAAGGTTCCTCCTCGAGGCCGCCGAGGACGAGATCCCCGTGGCCTCAGGGGAGTCCAAGAGCGTGCGGTGGGTCGCCCTCGAGGACGTGGCGAGCTACTCGGCGAGCGAGTCGGTCGCGAGGATGGCGAGGAAGGTCGGGGCCCTCGGGCGGGGAGTCCGGGCCTCTGGGAGGGCGCGGGCATGAAGACCATCGGTTTTATCGGCGGGATGAGCTGGGAATCCTCGAAGGAGTACTACGAGATCGTCAACGAGGAGGTGGCGCGGGCTCTCGGGGGGAGCAGCAGCGCCGAGTGCGTCATGTGCTCCTTCGACTTCGCGCGCATCGAGGAGATGCAGTACGCGGGCCGATGGGATGAGCTGCGCGGAGAGATGCTGGGTGCGGGGCGGAAGCTGAAGGCCGCCGGAGCGGATTTCGCGGTGCTGTGCACGAACACCATGCACAAAGTCGTCGACGGGTTCGAGGAGGAGGCCGGCATCCCCCTCCTCCACATCGCCGACGTGGTGGGCGAGGCCGCCTCGCGGGACGGGGTCCTCACGCTGGGGCTCCTCGGGACGAGGTTCACCATGGAGGAGGGCTTCTACAAGGACCGGATCCGCGAGAGGTTTGGCATCGAAGTCCTGGTCCCCGACGCCGCGGGGATAGCCGCGGTGAACCGGATCATCTACGAGGAACTCGTCAGGGGGATCGTGAGGGACGAGTCGAGGGCGGTCTACGAGGCGGAGATCGAGGCCCTGGCGAGCAGGGGCTGCGGGGGGATCGTCCTTGGCTGCACCGAGATCGGCATGCTGATAAAGAGGAGCCGGCACAGGCTCTACGACTCGACGATCCTCCACGCGAAGAGGGCGGCGGAGCTCGCCATCGCGTGAGCTCCGCCGGGAGCTCAGCCCAGCTCCGGCGCCTCCTCCCGCGAGAAGATGGCCCCGGCGTCCTCTATCCACTCGGGCCACGGGCGGTACCAGGCGGGCACCTTGATCTCCCGCGCGCGATCGCAGACCGGTATGTAGGGCTTCAGGTCGACGATCGGGGTCCCGTCCACGGCGTCGATGTAGCCCGAGGGCCACGATCCCCTCCTTCTCCCGGACCTCCACGAGGCCGCAGGACGTGAGGTCGACTAGGTTCGGTCGATACTGGGCGCGGCAGGCGAAGCCCCCGACCTTGGTGCCCTTGGCCTAGGGCAGGTCGCGCACGAGGGTTCCCCGCATCTTCGGGTCGTCCACGCAGTGGGCCCACCAGAGCACGTTCACCCGACCGAACTCGCCGAGACCGGCGAGGCCGTCGCGGTGCTCTCTCTCGATCTCGAGGGCGTAGCGGCCCGCCGAATCGTCGGCCCGCACGGTCCCTATCGGCCTTATCTCAATCTTCTTCACGCGATCCACCTCGGGCGCGGGGGGCAGTGGCGCCCATCTCCCACTATGCCCGGCCCGCGCGCTCCGCGCCCGACGTTCCTTGTCCTGCGGCTGCTCGAGCTTGCCCTCCCGGCCCGGCGCCGGGATAGTGGAAGCGCTTCGTGGCCCTCCTGTCCGACGAGCCCGACGCTATCCCCGAGAGGGTGGGCGGGGACGAGCTCTGGTACGAGCTCCATGTCGGCGCCCCCGAGACGCCGAAGACGGGGTGCTACGAGGTCTTCGTCGGCGTGGAGGTGCGGAGCCTGCCGCGGATGCATCCGCGGTGCTCGGCTAAGCTGCTCCCCGCCGCCGAGTACGCCGTGGTCACGGCCCGGGGCGCGGAGATGGACTACTGCTTCCCCCGCCTGCCCCCTTCGGAGGCTTGATGGCCGGGACGCCTGTCGATCCGGCGGGGCGGGCGCCGGGCGGACCTGACCCGCGAGCCGCGGACTCGCTCATGCGCGCCGCCCTCCTCGTGGAGGAGCGCATGGGCGACGGCATCGGAGCCCAGGACATGGCCGACGGACCGCGGCGGCCGCCGAGGAAGTGGTCGGCGGCTCGAAGAGCTTGACCGACATCGCCATGGACCGAGGCTTCGACGTGCCCGACACCTTCGCCCGGGCCTTCCGCCGCCGCTTCGGCTGCTCGCCCTCGGAAGCCCGGAGGGCCGGCGCCTATCCCAGCGCCATCGCGAGGACGGCCCTGTCCCGGGACTACGTGGAGGCCATGCTGGCCTTCGGGGCCCAGCGGCCCGAGGCTTTCGAAGCCCCCGGGGAGATCCTCGCGGACGCGTGGGTCGTCGGGGCGGCCGGGAGCCCCCCCCGCGGCCGCCGGCCCGGATGGGCATTCGACGAGGATCGTCGCGTCGCGGGGCGGCGACCTCTCGCCGATCGGTGCGTTCGTAGGCTCGCCCGCCGCCGCGTCCCCGGGCGGGCGTCCCGCGGGCGCGGCCGCCGAGTTCCCCGCGTGCTTCACCCATGTCCCCGGCGGCCCGAGGGCGAGGTTCCAGCTCAGGTCGGGGGCGGCGGGCCGGGCCGGCCTCCCTTTCGTCCTCGAGTTCGCCTATCGCGCCTGGTTGCCCCGGGCGGGGTGTTCCTCGGCCCCGGCCTTCGACATCGTCGAGCTCGAGGCGGGGCGGATGAGCGCCCTGGTCCTCGCCCTCCCCGACCTCCGTCCGGGCGGGGAGCCGTGAAGCCCCGCGAGTTCGGGGACATCGGGACCGCGCCGCGGAGCGCGCTTCTTGAAGGCTCGACCGCCGCGCGGCCCTCGGGCGCCGCGATGAAACCCTCGGGGGGGCGATGCCATCCGTGGGATGGACGAGTGCGATCGCGCCCCGGGACGGGCTCAGCCTTCTTTGTGGGGCAGGCCCTTGAGCGCTTCGGCGAGGGCCGACCCGTCGTAGGTGTAGACGCTGCTCTGCCCGATTTTTTTCTTCCTGAGCAGCCCGGCCTCGGTGAGGATCTTGGCGTGATGGCAAACCAGGGCGAGGCTCACGCCGAGGGCCTCCGAGAGGTCCTTGCCGCAGACCTGGCCGCGCTCGAGGACTTCCCGCGCCAGCTTGAGCCTCAGCGGTTCCGAAAGGGCGCCGAACACCGCGGCCGCCTTCTCACACTTCATGCGTCCAATGGTAGCGAATCGGCCCGGAATGGTCAAATGATCTTATAATCAAATGATTATTTGACTATCCCGAAACCTTTCCATATATTCTCACCCGTCCGATACCCCATACACGGGAGGAGACTATGGGAGACCTGCTTTTTTCCGAACTGCGCCTGCGGGGCGCACGCCTGGCCAACCGCATCGCCCTGTCGCCCATGTGCCAGTATTCGGCCCGCGACGGACTGCCGAACGACTGGCACAGGCGGCACTACGCCGAGCGGGCGGTGGGCGGCGCGGGACTCGTGATGCTCGAGGCCACCGCGGTCCTGCCCGAGGGGCGCATAACGCCTTACGATCTCGGGCTCTGGAGCGAGGAGCAGGAGACCGCCCTCTCGTCCCTCGTCGCGGCCATCCACGCGGCCGGCGCCCTCGCCGGGGTGCAGCTCGCCCACGCCGGGCGAAAGGCTTCGACCGACGCGCCCTGGAACGGCGGCGGGCCGGTCCCCGAGTCGTCCGGCGGCTGGCGGCCCGTGTCCGTGAGCCCCATATCCTTCGGGGCGGGGAGCCCCGAGCCCCGGGAGCTGTCCGAGGCCGAGCTCGCATCGATTCCCGGCGCCTTCGGCGTCGCGGCGGAGAGGGCGGCGCGCGCGGGCTTCGACGCCGTGGAGATCCACGCCGCCCACGGCTACCTGCTCCACCAGTCCCTCTCGCCCCTCTCGAACGCCAGGGCCGACGGCTGGGGCGGGGACCTCCGGAAAAGGTTTCGCCTAACTTTGGAGACGGCGGCGGCAGTCCGGCGGGCCATACCGGAACCCATGCCCCTCCTCCTCAGACTCTCGGCGACCGACTGGGTCGAGGGAGGCTGGGACCTCGAGGGCTCGGTCGCCCTCGTCGAGAGGCTCAGGGATGTCGGAGTGGACCTCGTCGACGTTTCGTCGGGGGGCCTCGTGCCCGGCGCCAAGATCGCCGTCGGACCGGGCTATCAGGTGGCGCTCGCGAAAGCGATCCGCGAGCGGACCGGGATGCCGACCGGCGCCGTGGGGCTCATCACCGACGCGGTGCAGGCCAGGGGCGTGATCGCCGACGGCTCGGCCGACTTAGTCTCCCTCGGCAGGCTTCTCCTCAGGGATCCCTACTGGCCGATGCGGGAAGCCCCGGCCGAGGCGAGGCGCGTCCCGCCCCAGTACCGGCGGGCCTTCTGAAGGCGGCAGGGCGCCGGGGCGGGGCGCTCGGCCGCCGGCGTGCCCCGCTCAGGGGAAGATGGCGGGTATCAGGGCCATGCAGATGGGGATGGTGGCGAGGCAGGCGACAGTGGTGAGGGCGGTCCCCAGGCCCGCGTACTCCGCGTCGGCCCCGTAGGCCTTGGCTAGGATGGGCGTCTGGGTCATGGCGGGCATGGCGGCCTGCACGAAGAAGACCTCCTTCATGAGCTGGGGGAGGTCCCTGCCGAGGCCGGAGACGAGGAGGACCAGGAGCCCCGGGGCCACGAGGTAGCGTCCCGCGAGGACGAACCATAGGTCGGCGCCGGGCTTCGCGCGCTTCCAGTCCACTCCGGCTATGACGACCCCGATGAAGAGCATGGATAGGGGCGTGGTCATGGAGCCGATGGTCTTGCAGAAACCGAGGAGGAAGGGCGGTAGCCTCACGCCGATCAGGATGAGGGCTGCGGAGGCCAGGAAGGCAGTCAAGGGCGGCGAGAAGATGCGCCTCAGGCTCGCTGGGGAGAAGAAGCTCGGCTTCCTCCCCCCGGAGATGACGGCCCCGTCCGCGGCTATCTCGTAGACCCCGATGGTCCAGAAGAGAGTCGTGTTGGCGATGTAGTAGAGGAGGACGTAGGGCAGGCTCTCGTCCCCGAAGAGGACGAGGTTCACCGGGAGGCCCACGAAGATGGTGTTCGACAGGGCGAACATCGACGAGAAGGTCCCGCGGCGCTCGGGCTTCAGGCGGAGCGCCGCCGCGAGCGCGCGGCCGAGGGCGAAGGTGACGATCATCACCGCGAAGGGGATGGGCAGCCCCGGGAGCATGTCGAGGAGCTTCCGGCGGTCGTAGCCTCCCATCAGGTTCGCGACCATGTAGGCCGGCAGGGCCACGCCGACCACGAGTTTGGGTATGAGCTCCGAGGCCGAGGGGCCCAGCCACTTGCGCTTGGCTAGGACGAACCCCAGCGCGATGGCGAGGATGATGGAGAGGACGTTCTCGAGGGCGCTCAGCATGGCTAGACCATATCCGATAGAGCCCCGTTCGGCGACACCCCGGGGCCGCGAGGCGTCAAGGGAGCAGCCTGCGGTCCGCTTCGTCCATCTGGGCGCGCACCGACGCGGCAGAGGCTCGGAGCCCGGCCTCCTCCTCGTCGGACAGGGGCCCCGCCAGCCTCTCGACTATCCCCTCCCTCCCGAGCCGCGTGGGGAGGCTCACGAAGGCCCCGCCGAGGTCCCGTCCGCCGCAGAGGGGGGAGGACACCATGAGGGTCCTCTCGGAGGGATCCAGGACCCCCTCCAGTATCCTGAGGCTCGCGAGGGCGATGCCGTAGCAGCTGTGCTCCCCCGCCTGCCGGATCTCCCAGGCGGCGCCCCTCGTCTTCGCGAGGAGCTCGTCCTTCCTCCCGCGGTCGAGGGCGACCCCGGCCTCCGCGAGGGGGCGCAGCTCGTACTCGGCCCGGCTCCAGAGGGGGAACACGGTCTCCCCGTGCTCCCCGGCCATCTCGATGGAGAGGGCGCTCGCCTCGAGCCCGAGGGCGCCAGCGGCGAAGGTGCGCATCCGCATGGAGTCGAGCTCAGTGCCCGAGCCTATCACGCGCTCCGCGGGGAAGCCCGAGAGCTTCCACGTGGCGTAGGCCATGGTGTCCACGGGGTTGGTTATGACGATGAGGACTGCGTCCGGGCTGAGCTTGGCCAAGGCCGGCACGAGGTCCCGGTATATCTTCAGGTTCTCCTCGAGGACCTCGGCGCGGGTCCCGTTCTGCCGAGGCAGGGCGCCGACGGTGAGGACGATGGCGTCGGAGCCGGCGCTGCCCTCGATGCCGGCCGAGCCCACGCTCCGGTCGTTGAGCTCGGGGAGGCAGTGGGATATGTCGAAGGCCTTGGCCCAGGCCTTCCGCTCGTCGCGGTTCGTGATGACGATCTCGGTCTCGGCCCGCTGGAGGGCGAGGGAGTAGGCGAGGGTCGTGCCGATGGCCCCGGCCCCGACGATGGTGACCTTCGCTTTCCTCCTGGGGAGGGCGGCGATCTTCAGTCCGGCTTCACTCAGCTGCAGGCTCGACATATGAGGCTTCCTTGTAGGTAGATAGGACTACGTTGGTGACCGAGTGGGGGCTGCCCGTCATGTCCCGGATCCGGGCTATCAGCTCCTCGAGGCGCTTAGGCCCCGCCACCCTGACCTTGATGATGAGGCTCTCGGCGCCGGCCACGCTGTGGCACTCCACGATGTCCGGCTCGGCCATGAAGGCCTCCTGAATCCGCCGGTACGTGGCCTCGAAGCTGCGGTCGTTCTTCGACTCCACGGTCAGGCGGATGAAGGCGGCGAGGGGCTTGCCCAGGAGCTCGGGGTCGACGACGGCGATGTACCGCTTGATGACGCCTTTCCGCTCGAGCTTCTTGACCCGCTCGAAGACCGACGAGGCCGTGATGCCCACAGCCTTGCCTATGACGGCGTTGGTCGCGCGAGCGTCGTTCTGAAGGAGCTCCAAAATCTTCCGGTCTATGGCGTCGATCATGATGTTTTTCGGGCGACGATCCCGGCGGCAGGGCCCCGCTGGAATATCAGCTCCGCTGTTGCCATAAAATCTATCCAAAAATCGGGTGGTATGTCAATATTGTTCGACAAAATTAGTTTATTGACGAATAATATTCGGAATCGATGATGATTTTTTTGGTAGCTCTTCCGGCGATTCGAATGAAAATCGGCGCCGAACCGCGAATGGACTCTGCGGGGCCGAAACCGCGGGGCGGCCGGCCCTGCGGATGCTCTAGTCCTTCCGAGCGAGGAGGGGGGAGAGGTCCACGGTCCGGGGCTCGTCGTTGAGGTAGCTCGTGATGCGAGGGGGCAGCGCGAATCGGTCGTCCTTCGCCAGGCAGGCTTCCGCTTCGCCGCGGGTTCGGAGGACTCCCATGGGGGAGGCGCGGGCCGCGGCGTCGAGGGCGGACATATCGGCTTCTCCCAGGAGGACGAAGGGGCGCTCCATGATTCCCCACAGGTCCCAGGGCAGGAGCACGAGGTCGGCGAGGGCCGCCAAGTCCCGGACCAGGTCTCCCTTCACGAAGTCCCAGCCCTTCATGCCGAAGATCCCGTAGTTCTCGGGGTCCTCGCCGGCTCGGCAGGCGAGCCAGGCTTCTCCGCCCGAGCGGAATGCCCCGGCGGGGAGCTCCATAGGGTCGAAGCCTATCTTGAGCTTGTCGGTCATCGCCGAGTCGAGCTGGGGGTCCGAGGCTACCCAGCGGCCCCTCGGGGCATCCCAGCGCTCGACGACCCAGTGGTCCTCGCCGTGGCCTGGGATGAAGTACATGCCGAAGCCGCAGCGGGTCCGGGCGGGGATGCCCGCGGCCCTGAGGAGGGCCGCGAAGAGGAGGCTGTAGTCCCGGCAGTTGCCTATGACCCTGCGCTCGGGAGGCAGGGGCTCCGGGCTCTCCGCCGGGCGGCCGGCGGCCACCTCCGCCTCGGCCACCAGGTCGAGCTTCTCCTCGAGGCTCCGCAGGTTCACCTCCGCGACCGATCGTTCCCGGTTCTCCGGGAGGCCGTAGGCTTTCTGCCAGAAAATGTGCACCATGAGGGCCCGGGCCCGCGCCGCGAGGGAGCGCGGGTCGGGCCCGCATTCCCGGGCGATCGCCTCCAGGATCGCCCGGCGCCGGCCGGGCGCGGCGAAGGGACTATTCTCGAGATAGCTCGATGGATCGAAGGTCATCGTTTTCCTCCTTGCTCTGCGCCGTCACTCTACGCCCAAGGTCGCCGGCCCTCCCGATTTCCCCTGCTCGGCCCGGGCGGGGTGAACCGCCGGTCCGCCCGAGGCGCCGTCGACCGGCGCCGGGTCCCCTGGGCGCCGGCTCGAGGCGCGGGGCTCGCTTGACGAATATTTAATAATTGACTATTAATTATTTTATCAACGATGAAGGCGGATGCGGTGGACAGTTCGATCGCGCGAGTCGGGGAATCAGTCATCGACTTCCTGCCCCGGTTCAACGACCGGATCCTCTCGCTCTTTCCCTCGGCCCGGGAGGCCGAGCTGTCCTTGACCAAGAGCCAAGTGCGGGCACTCATGCTCATCCGCAAGGCCTCGGGCCAGACCGCCACCGAGCTCGGCGAGAGCCTGTGCATGACCAAGGCGAACATGACGGGCATCCTGGACGAGCTAGAATCCCGTAGTCTGGCCGAGCGGGCCGCCGACCCCGGCGACCGGCGCAAGCTCAGGATCAGGCTCACGTCCGCGGGGCGCAAGGCCGCCGACTCCATCGCCCGCGAACTGGACCGGCGCCTCGAGGAGCGTTTCGCCCCGCTCCCCCGCAAGGACAGGCTGGCCTTCGCCGACCATCTCGCCTCGCTGAGCGAACTTCTGGATAAACTATAGGAGACCGAGACATGGACAACACTCGCGAGCTCGGGGAGGCCAAGATAGGCAGCCTCCTGGCCCGCTTCGCCCTCCCTTCGATCGTAGGCATGGTCGTGGGCGCCCTCTACAACATCGTGGACCGCATCTTCATCGGGCGCGGCGTCGGCCCCCTCGCCCTGGCCGGCGTGACCGTGGCCTTCGGCGTCCAGCTCATACAGATCGCCTTCGCCGTGCTCATCGGCGTCGGCGCCTCAGCCCACATCTCCATCAGCCTCGGCGAGGGCCGGCGCGACAAGGCCGAGAAGTACCTGGGCAACGGCTTCGCCCTCAACATGGCCCTGTCGGTCACCATCGCGGCCCTCGGCATCGCGTTCCTGGATCCCCTCCTGCGCCTCTTCGGCGCGAGCCCCGAGATCCTGCCCCACGCCCGGGCCTTCACCTTCGTGGTGCTCCTGGGGACGCCCCTGGCCACCGTGAGCATAGGGCTCAACAACTTCATCCGCAGCGAGGGCAACCCCAGGACCGCCATGGTGACCCAGCTCATCGGCCCCGCCCTCAACCTCTTCCTCTGCCCGTTCTTCATCTTCGTCCTCAGGCTGGGCGTGGCGGGCTCGGCCCTGGCGAACGTCATCTCCCAGGCGGTCGGGGCCGTGTGGGTCCTCTCGTACTACCTCTCGGGCCGCAGCGCCCTCAAGCTGCGGCCCTCCAACTTCGTCCCGTCCCGGGCCGTCGCCTTCTCGATCATGGCCATCGGCGCGCCGACCGCCCTCTCCGACCTCGCCTCGTCGCTGATCAGCGGCATCATGAACAACCAGCTCGAGCGCTACGGCGGGGACGTGGCGGTCACCTCCATGGGCATCGTCTTCGCCATCTCCAACCTCGTGTTCCTGACCATCATCGGGATCAGCATGGGGGTCCAGCCGATCATCGGCTACAACATCGGGGCGAAGCTCTACGGCCGGGTCCGCAAGGTGGAGCTCACGGCCATCCTCGCCGCGACCATCCTCGCCACCTTCGTCTTCGCCTTCGTGCAGCTCATCCCCGGCGCCTTCGTGTCCCTATTCGCCGGCTCGGACCCCGACGTCGCGCGGGTCGGAGTCTACGCCCTGAGGCACTACTTCATCTTCCTCCCCCTCATGGGGCTCCAGATCCTCGGCTCCTCGTACTTCCAGGCGGTGGGCAAGCCGACCAAGTCCCTCGTCCTCGGGCTCTCGAGGCAGTTCCTATTCCTCATCCCCCTCCTGTTCGCGCTGCCCCTCTTTTGGGGCCTCGACGGCGTGTGGCACGCCCAGCCCTGCGCCGATTTCCTCGCCTTCTCCATCACGGCCATCCTCCTGTTCAGGGAGATGGAGAAGCTGAGGCGCCTGGAGGTGGAGCTCTCCCGGGACGACGCTCCCGCCGTGCGCTCCGGCGGCGCCGCGGCCCCCGCGGCTCCCTGACCGGAGAGCGGCCTCGGCCTAGAGGCTCCGGCCGGGCCGGGCGGCTCAGGGGCCGGCTCTCCTCCTGACTCGCATGAGCTGGGTGCGCCGCCACGTCCTGCCTCCGTCTGAGGAGTCCTCGGCCCTCCACGAAAAGGATTCGGCCTCGATGTCGAAGAAGATCCAGCGCAGGGGCACCCCGCGTTCCTCTCCCTCTTGCACGATCTCGTCGCCGACGCGCCTGCCGGAAAAGAGCAGGCATCGCCCGTCGACGGAGCTCCAGGCGATCCTCCAGGCATTCGCCGCGGCGTCGTAGGTCCGCACCGTCACTCCTAGGCCCCCTGGCCCTTCCCCGCTCCTCGCCCGCTCGGCCCTGGTCGGATAGGTCCAGAGGTCGACGATGGCCCGCCCCTCGAGGGCCCAGGCGAAGTTCCACTCGCCCGCCGAGGACGCGACGCTCCCGTCATCCCGGTAGTACTCGTTGTCGAAGACCCACTCGCCGACGAAGCGCCCGTAGAGGGCGCTCTCCTCGAGAGGGGGATCGCCCGGCCCTCGGCTCGGCGCCCGGGAAATCAGCCCTAGTCCCTCTGTCTCGTCGATCACGTTGTACCTCCATCGGGCCGCGGGGCCCGATGGCTCCAGGCTACAGCGCAGCCGCGACGGGAGATGTCATACTTTATCCCTCGAGGAAGGTTTTCCCCGGTTGGTGGCCCAGACGCCGCCGACTATGGCGAAGGCTCCGGCTATCGCCGCGGGGCCGAGGCTCTCGCCCCTGAGGATGGCTCCGGCGGCCACGGAGATGAGGGTCGTCAGGGTGCCGAATACCGAGGCCTGGGACGCCTTCAGCCTGGAGAGGCTCAGGTTGACCAGGAAGAAGGCGAGGACCGACGAGAGGAGCCCGAGGTACGCGACGGCGCCCCAGGCCCCGAGGGGGACCTCGGCGAGCTCCGGCCGGCGGCCGACGGCTAGGTCCTGGGCGAGGGCCAGCGCTCCGAAGCCGACCGCCCCCGTGGCCATCATGGCGAAGGTGATCTCGGCGGGCCCGAGGCTCGCGCTGGCTTTCCGCGAAAAGACGTTGTAGAAGGCGGCGCTCGCCAGCGCCCCCACGATGAGGAAGAGCCCGCGGAGGCTGTCGGCCCCCTCGTTCGCCCCGCCGGCGCGGCTCGCCACGATGGCGACCACTCCGGCCACCGAGACGAGGAGTCCCGCAGCCTGCTTGGCCGAGAGCCGCTCCTTGAGCATCGCCGCCGAGGCGGCGGCTACGGCGGCTGGGAGGGCGCCGAGGATGATCCCCGCCGTGCCCGAGGCGGTCTCCCCGAGGCCGTAAGTCTCGCAGAGGAAATAGAGGAAAGGTTGGAAGAGGCACACCGGGACCAGGGCCCTGAGGTCGGCGCCTCGGAACGAGAGCTTGACCGCCCCTATGGCCCGGAGCGCCACAATGGCCGCCGCCGCGAGGGTGAAGCGGAGGAAGAGGAGCTCGAACGGCGTGAAGACCCTCAGGGCACCCTTGGTGACGAGGAACGAGAGCCCGAAGATCGAGGACCATCCGAGGCCCGCCAGATAGTAGAGCCACGGGCTCCGAGGGGATTGGGTCGCCATTATCTCTCCTTCCACGACCACTGTACTGCAAGAGCCGGCCAAGGTATGTCATACTTTAGCCCCAAGGCTATGAACAAGCTCGACAGGATCATGGGCATGGTCCTCCTCCTCCGCGGGGGGCGGGGGATCTCCGCGGCGGAGATCGCCGAACGATTCGAGGTCTCGACCCGGACCGTCTACCGAGACGCGGAGACCCTCTCTTCCTTGGGGGTGCCGATAGAGGCCGTCATGGGGCGATCCGGGGGCTTCCGCCTCGGGGAAGGCTACTTCCTCCCCCCGGTGGCCCTCGGGCCCGAGGAGGCGGTTTCCCTCCTCCTCGGCCTGGCCCTGATGCGGGCTCTCCGGGTCCTCCCCTTCCCCAAGGAGACGGACTTCGCCGAGCGCAAGCTCCTGGCGGTCCTGCCTGAGGGGACCCGCGCCCTGATGGCCCGGGCGTCTAGGCTCATCGGCTTCGAGAAGGTCCCGGCGGACCTCCTCCATCCCGAACCCGACGATCCCATATCCTCGGCCGCGGCTCCTGGGGCGGCGGAGTCGGAGCTCGTCGGCCGCTTCCTGAGGGCGATCCTGTCGCGCTCCAGGGTCAGGCTGCGATACCGGTCGCCGTATAGGGAGGAGGAGCCCCTCCGAGACGTGGAGCCCCGAGGGCTCATCTGGGACCGGGATCGGTGGTACCTCGTGGGAGACGCCGAGGTCCGGCCTGGCGAGCCGAGGCTCTGGCGCTCCGACCGGGTCCTCGAGATGGGGGCGGGGCCCTCCATGCATCCCACCTCGGCGGAGTTCGACGTGGGCCGGCTCCTCGGGCGCGCCTGGCTGGCCAAGGCTATGGAGCGGTGGCGGAGGGACTCTCCCGTGCGGGTGGCCATGAGGGCGGACCAGGCCGAGCGCCTGCGTCGGGACTGGTACTTCGGCCTCGCGGCCTTCGAGGAGCTGCCGGATGGGCGGGTGGTCATCACCTACGGCGAGACCTCGCCAGAGCCCGCGGCGGCCCTGGTGCGCTGGCTCGGCCCGGGGGCCGAGCTCCTCGAGCCCGAGGCTTGGAGGCCGATAGTGGCCGAAGGGCTCAGGTCCCTCCTCGCCGCCCACGAGCGGGCTTCTCCCGTGCCGGGACCCCTTCCGGCCGGCGGGTGAAACCCCCGGCGAAACGCCCGGCCGGCGGAGGGGGCGATCAGGTTCTCCCACCCCCGGCGCTTGGGCTATAATCGCAAGGGAACTCCCTGGGCGAAGAAGGGACCGAGGAGGATCATGCGCCTTCGGGCGCGGACGACATTCGTAGGGAGTAATACGTGGAGCAGACCTTCCTCTCGGCGACCATCTTGCTCATCGTCATCACGGACCCTCTCGGGAACATACCGCTCTTCATATCGAACATGGAGCGGGTGAAGAAGGAGCGCAGGCTCAAGGTCATCGTGCGCGAGTGCAGCGTGGCCTTCCTCGTCCTCGTGTTCTTCATGGTCTTCGGGCAGCATCTCCTGACCCTCCTGCGGATCAGCGAGGAGACCCTGAAGATAGCCGGAGGCATAATCCTCTTCCTCATCTCGATCAACATGATCTTCCCGGGGACCGGGGCCTCGATAGGGCGGGAGGAGTCCGAGGGGGAGCCCTTCATAGTGCCGGTCGCCATCCCCCTCGTGTCCGGGCCTTCCGCCATGGTGTGCGCGATGCTGATAGCGGGCTCTAACCCGAGCCGGATGCTCGAGTGGATCGCGGCGGCCGCGGTCACCATCGCGGTCACCTTCGTGGTCTTCCTCGGATCCTCCAAGATCCGCGATGTCCTGGGTTCCCGGACTATCAGCGCTGTAGAGAAGCTCATGGGGCTCCTCCTCACGGCCATGGCCATAGAGATGCTCTTGGGCGGGGTAGCGGCCTACATACGGCAGTTCCCCGCCGGGGCCTGAGCCGCCTTCCCGGCGCCCTCCTCCGGCTAGGAGGCTTTCGCCAGCCTGATGGCCCGAGCCCTGTCCAGGAGGCCCGGCTTGTAGAGGGTAGAGCGGTTGCGGCCCCCGGCCTTGGACAGGTAGAGGGCCTTGTCGGCGCGCTCTATGTAGTCCGCGGCGTTGGCCACGAGCTCCGGGTCGATGACGCAGCACCCGAGGCTCGCGGTGACCGACAGGTCCACGTCCTTGAACCGCACGGTCATGCCCGCTATCGAGGCCCGGATGCGCTCCGCCACCTCGATGACCTTGGAGTTGTCGCACTCGATGATGAGGGCGCAGAACTCCTCGCCGCCGAACCGCGCGGCGACGTCCTCGGCCCGGACCGCCTGCTTGAGGGTGCGGGCGAGGGCGGTGAGCACCTCGTCCCCGGCCAGGTGGCCCCAGGTGTCGTTGAACTTCTTGAAGTGGTCCACGTCGAGCATGATCACTCCGGCCTTGGCCCCGTGGCGCACGACCCGGGCGATCTCTCCCTCGAGCCGCTGCATCAGGTAGCCGTGGTTGTACAGCCCTGTCTTGGGGTCGGTGATGGCGCTCTCGTGGTGGAGGTTGTTCTGCACCGCGATGGAGATGAAGCGCATGAGCTTGTCGACGTACATGCGCTCGAGCTCGGTGTAGGGGTCGCCGAGGACCTTGCCTCCCAGGAGGACTATGCCGTATAGCCCCTCGATCCCCACGAGGGGCACCAGGATGTCGGTGTTGAAGCGCTCGAGCTCTGCGGCGACCTCCTTCGACAGGCTGAGGGAGGCGCAGTCGGCGAGGTAGGGAGTGGAATCCCCGAAGCGCCGCTTGAGCTCGGCGTAGGTCCCTTCGGACAGGGTCTCGACGCTGGGCTTGAGGTTGGCGTAGCAGTACTGCCTCAAGTCCTTGCCGTGGGGAGACTCGATCACCACGAGCAGGTAGGTGGGGATGAACTGCTGCAGCACCCGGTCCGTCATGAAGGCCATGATGTCCTCGATCGAGTTGAGGACGTAGAGGGCGGCCGCGTCGTTGATCAGGCCGTCGAGGACGCGGTTCTCCTTCCGGAGCACCGCCAGGTCGTCGAGGGCTCCGGACTTCTGCATCGAATTGAATTGCTCGAGGAAGGACTGGCTGACTTCCTGGCCGCGGTTTTCGGATTCCACCGTTTCAGTATACTCCGTGGCCGACGATTCTGCACGGCCAGGAAAGCGGCGCCGGACTAACCGGCGCCGCCTTATGAGCCGTTACTTCGCGATCTTGGCGGCCAAAGCGTCCGCCGTAAATCCCAGGTGCTTGGCCACGTCGGCGCCGGGGCCGGACTCGCCGAAGCGCTCGATGGAGAGTATGTCCTCCCTCGCGGCGATACCTTCCCAACCCTGGGCGATGCCGGCCTCGGCCACGATGACTCGGGCCCCGGGGGGCAGGATGGCCTCGCGGATGGGCTTGGGCTGGGCGAGGAAGAGCTCGCGGTTGGGCATGGAGACGACCCTGATGCCGCCGCAGGACCCCGCCTTCTGGAGCTTGTCGGCGACCTCGAGGGCCATGCTGACCTCCGAGCCGGTCCCGACGATGACGGTCGCCGGCGAGGCCTCGGTGTTCTTGACCACGTAGGCGCCGAGGCCCATGGACGCGGCCCACTCGGGGTCGGCCTTCTCGAAGACCGGGAGGTTCTGGCGCGAGAGCGCGAGGACCGTGGGTCCGTCGGCCCTCTCCATGGCCAGCCTCCAGGCGACGGCGGTCTCCTCGGCGTCGGCGGGCCGGAAGACCCTCACGTTCGGGATAGCTCTCAGGCTGGCCAGGGTCTCGATAGGCTGGTGGGTGGGACCGTCTTCCCCTATGAAGATGGAATCGTGGGTGAGGACGTAGACGACCGGCCGCTTCATGAGGGCCGCGAGGCGGAGGGCCGGCCGGAGGTAGTCGGCGAAGACTAGGAACGTGGCGACGAAGGGCCTGAGCCCGCCGTGGAGGGATATGCCGTTCGCTATGGCCGCCATGCCGAATTCCCGGATGCCGAAGCGGATGTAGCGGCCTCCCCGGTTGGCTGGGGAGTAGTCGCCGGCGTGGGGCGCGTCGGCGGGCAGGGCGGTCACGTTGGGGCCGGTGAGGTCGGCGGACCCGCCGACTAGGTTGGGCCAGGCCTTGGAGACCGCGGCGAGGATCTTCCCGGAGGCGTTGCGGGTGGCGACTTTCTCCCCCTTGGCGAAGGACGGCAGGTCGAGATTGTTGCGGGCCACCCCGGCGAGGTAGTCGGCGAGCTCGGCGGCGAGGGCGGGCTCCTCCTTCTTCCAGGTTTCGAACCCGGTTTTCCAGTTCGAGTGGACCGCGGCGAGCTCCCCGCGGCGTTTCGCGTAATACGCGTAGGCCTCGGGGGCGACCCAGAACTTATCGGCCGGGGCGCCCAAAGCGGCCTTGGCCTTGGCGAGCTCCTCGTCCCCGAGGGGGGAGCCGTGGATCCCCGCGGTGCCCTGCTTGTTGGGCGACCCCTTCCCGATCACGCTCTTCAGGATGATGAGGCTCGGGCGCTCGGTCTCGGCCTTGGCCTGGGAGACGAGCTTCTCGAGCCCGGCGAAGTCGTACATGTCGCCGCGCAGCACCTGCCAGCCGTAGGCTTCGTAGCGCTTGCCCACGTCCTCGGTGAAGGTGATCTCCGTGGAACCGTCGATGGTTATCTTGTTGGAGTCGTAGAAGACTATGAGCTTGCCGAGCTTGAGGTGCCCGGCCAGGGAAGAAGCCTCAGAGGCGACGCCCTCCTCGAGGCACCCGTCCCCCGCGAGGACGTAGGTGTAGTGGTCGAAGACCTTGCGCGTGGCGGTGTTGAACCGAGCGGCCATCATGGACTCGGCTATGGCCATGCCGACGGCGGTCGCGAGGCCCTGGCCCAGGGGGCCGGTGGTGGTCTCGATGCCCGGGGCCATGCCGTACTCGGGGTGGCCGGCGCACTTGGAGCCCACCTTGCGGAAAGCCTTTATGTCGTCCAGG
>Ga0268360_1002133_pt1 | contig 16679 bp, 17 predicted proteins | sample BioMet11_FD_192465 | JGI IMG/M metagenome (GOLD analysis project Ga0268360, IMG submission 192465) | Sewage microbial communities from Oakland, California, United States - Biofuel 11 (Illumina Assembly) | ecosystem: Engineered > Wastewater > Sewage > Unclassified | place: USA: California... | reverse complement strand
TTTCCAAGACCTCGCACTCTGGCGTTTGTTTGTTCGTTACATTGTTCAGTTTTCAAAGGTCATTGCTGTCGTCCGACAGCTTAATTAGTATATCAAAATCTCTTCCGTTTGTCAAGAGACTTTTTTTATCAGCCTTGATGGAGCCTCGTTTCCTTGCCCTCATCGCGACGACTTGATTAGTATATCATTCGAAATGCATATCGTCAAGAGGTTATGTGAAAAAAATATTTATTTTCTTCTATATATTTATTATCATCACTTTTTCTTTTTATTGTTTTCATTATTGTATTTATGTATAATATTAATATCTTACATATTTACAAATTATATTTTAGGAGATGTTTGAAATGAACAAAAAATGTATCGCTTTTGTCGCTGCATCTATGGCGGCTGTGACAATGATTGCAGGCTGCGGTTCTTCAACGGGTGATAAAAAAGATGGCGCACCGAACGAAAGAACTTTTGTTGTCGGCACGGAACCGACATTCCCGCCATTTGAATTTACACAGGATGATAAGTATGTAGGTTTTGACATGGATTTTTCCCAAGCCATTGCCGACAAAATGGGACGGAAACTTGAAATCAAAAGTATGGGCTTTGATGCATTGATTCCGGCTTTAAAAAGCGGCCAAATCGATATGATTGCTGCCGGTATGGATGCTACTCCGGAACGTAAGAAACAAGTACTGTTCACAGATGTATATTTCCGCGGCGGCTATGTTATTGTTGTACGTAAAGATAACACGGACATTACTGGTTGGGACTCTTTAGCTGGGAAAACGGTGGGAGCACAAGTAGGTACTAAACCTGTGGATATAGCTCAGAATAAAGGTGCCAATGTAAAACAGTACGATGCTAACAGCCAAGGATGGATGGAACTGGGAAGCAAAAGCTGTGATGCTGTTGTCATTGATAATGCCGTTGCCATGTATTATCTATCCCAAGGGGGTGATAAAGATTTGAAAATAGTAGGCGAGCCTATTATTTCGACTGGTTCCGCACTTGCTATCAGTAAAGATCATCCAGAAACATTAGAAGCTGTTAACAAAGCTGTTGCTGAATTAAAAAAAGACGGAACATATGCTAAATTATATAAAAAATGGTTCGGTCAAGAACCACCAAAGGATGCTAATTAATGTACAAAGCCTATGTGTTTGATTTTGATTACACATTAGTAAATTCCGAACAAGGCATTGTTATGTGCTTCGAAATGTTATTGGAAGCGGAAGGATTTCCATCTGTCTCCCGTAAAAAAATTTGTCAAACGATCGGGAAATCTATGCCGGAGTCTATGAGCATTATAACAGGTATAACGGATAAGTCCCATATTTTAGAATTATGCCGGTTATACAAAATTCGATATTCCGATAAATACATGACTCCAAATACTTATTTATTTCCTGATACCCGAAGCACGTTGGAAAAACTCAAGAATCAAGGCGCACTATGTGGAATCGTATCAACAAAAACACGGCATCGCATTAATCAAACAATAGAAATGGAACATCTGGAACAGTTAATTGATTTTGTCATTGGCATCGAAGATGTAGATCTTCCAAAACCAGCACCGTACGGTCTCAAATTAGTGCAAAAACGGTACAATCTTTCTCCGCAAGATATATTATATATCGGAGATAGCCTTATCGATGCACAGACGGCTCAAAACAGTCAGGTTGATTTTACCGGCATTACAACGGGTACTACAACGGCTGCTGATTTTGAATCATATCCATTTGTCCGTATTATAAAAAAATTAAGCGAGCTTGTTTAAAAAGACACACCCTGCAAAAAATGAGTTGCTGCACATGTAATACGTGCAGCAACTCATTTTTTAATTTATCCCGGTATTTGATTCTCCTGCATGAGTATTCTTATCCGTAAGAGAGGTAGATGTTTCTGCCGAAGCAATCTGTACATCTATATGCTCTGTCTTCACTGTATCTTTTTCACTTTTATCTTTTTTCTTATACCCAGAAGTTAACGATTCATTGACGTCTGCATGCTTTGGAACTATCTGCTGCTGTTTCTGCCGTAATCTATCTGCATTTACCTGATCTATAAATTGTTGCACTGTATTATCGGGAACAATAATAAGACGAACGGGCAAATTGGCAGCTCCGGGAGGCATCAAGTGAATATTTACATCTGTTCCTGCGTCAAAAGAGTCAATATATTGCATGGCATCAGCATCATTACCACCCATACTGTATACGCCAGCCGGCGGCACTTCCACCAATTTACAATTATTACGATACAGCATTTCCACAACGCCGGCATATTCTCCGCCTTGCGGATTAAAATATACATGTATTTTTCCTTTTCCTTTTGTTTTTAAATTAATATTGTAATCTACACCATAATTACCAACGTCTTCAGAATTTCGATTATCAATAATATCTTTTCCCTTCACAAAGCGGTCTACACGCCCATCAGCTACGGTTATATAGCGGATTCCCTCGCTTGGCAAATAAGGGGTTACTAACCCTAGTTCTCGATTCATACCATGAAAACTACCTCTCAATTTCACAGCATCACTCTCTAAATAGCGACATTTCTTGACAAAATTGACCGGATCAGCATCATACGGCATAATAACTGTAAAAATCTGCATCATGTCAGATAATGTCATATCTACAATTCCAGAATACAAAGCTTCCGGCTGAATCGCAACAGCATTGATCCGTTGACCAATAACTGCATAGGATAGAGGCGGAACTTGTATCTTATTACTGGTTGGCACCATTTCATAGTACATCAAAGATAGTTCTTTCCCAACACGGTAGTATTCATCACTGGGCCAGGAAAACTGATAGCGATTCACGTATATCATTGCCGCTTTATCTGATGGATTATATGCCATGACCGCAATTTTTCGAGGTCCGTTCATTTGGTTCACATGGTAAAAATAAACACGACAATCGCCTTTCATCAAATCCGTATAAAGAACACCATCTTCCGTCGCATATTCTGGACTATCCGATAAAAGCAATGTGCCTGTTTCTTTAGGCACTGTCATTACAGCAGGCAACATGGGTGAATGAATAATTTGAAGCATGACATCTCTGTCATCCGGGCCTGCGAATACCATTGATGCCGATACAAAAAACGGCATAACCGCAGCTATACTTATTACAGTAAATTTAACAATTTTCTTAATTTTCATTTTCACGTTGTCCCTCTATATTTTTAGCTATATCAGCAATTTTTTTAAACCGATGCATAAGTCCCGGTTTAGTTAATCCAGAAAACTCTGCCAATTCACTCAATGACGATTCCGGATGATCAAGCCGCAACTTTGCTGCTTCCTGCAGTTTCATAGTCATCCGATCATATAATCCCGCTTCTTCGATAGTATAAATATATTGAATCTGTCGAATGGCGGCATCTACGGTCTTTTGCAGATTGGCCGTTTCACAATTAACAATACGATTCACATTATTTCGCATGTCTTTAAGTACTCGAACACTTTCAAACTTCATATAAGCTTGATTCGCTCCGATATATTGCAAAAAAGAAGAAACTCCATTTCCTTCTTTTAAATAGACGAGATATTCACCCTTTCGGTCCGTAATTTTAGCGGGTAATTGAAAATGTCGCATAATTTTGAGAATTCGCTTGGCAAAAATTTCATTACCTGTAACTAATTCCAAGTGATAATCTCCCTTTGGCTGATTCACCGAACCGCCTCCTAAAAAAGCCCCTCTTAAAAAAGCACGCCGGCAATCCACTTTTTTAAGCTGCAAATTATGAAATTCTCCAGCATGAGGAAACAAAGATAGTTCTTCGAGAATATGCGTACTTTCATGTGAAGGAATGACACGCAGGATATAAATATTTTTTTTCCGTAGTTTCAGCCCCTGACGCACAAGTACTTCCGGACGGATTGAAAAAATACGCATCCACATAGATAATGCCTTACGTGCCACAGCATTATTGGATGTACTAAATTCTATGCCAGCCGTTTGTTTAGGACCCAAAATAATAGAGCCGCCCATACAAAGCAGTGCCGCTAACTCCGCATATCGGCAGGCAGCATTTTCTGGTTTATAATGGGCAGCTTCATTCTTCACTTCTTCTGCAAAAGACACGAATGTCACCCTTTCGTGTGTGTCATATTATACCGTTTTAAATAATAACGCAATATTTCCGGCGACAAATCAGTTCGCAGCGCATTAATTAAATCAAATAGCATATTCGCTAACTTTTTTGCATCATGAGTTGCTCCCGTTTTTTTGTCTACCAAATCAGAAAGAATCAACGTAGCTCCGGTAGCTTCAATTTGTTTTTTATCAATTTTTACCGGATAGGCTCCGACCAATGCATAGTGTTGCAAAATATCCGGTTCAATCATACCATTATTAGCAAGGACAAAATCGATAATATTAGCACCGGCATGCTGATTAATAGCTTTAAGATGATCTGCAACAGAATATCCATCTGTTTCACCTGGCTGCGTCATAACATTACAAATATATATTTTTTTAGCATTACTATTGCGAACGGCAGCGGCAATATCAGGAACCAGTAAATTAGGCATAATGCTCGTATAGAGACTTCCCGGTCCCAAAACAATGGCATCTGCCTTTATAATCGCCTCTACCGCAGATTGTATAGCACGCGGATGTTCCGGCGTCGTAAAAACACGCTTGATTTTACCATGTACGTCTGGAATTCGTGATTCCCCTTGTACGATTGTACCATCGGCCATTTCTGCATTAAGCAGAATTTTATCTGCCGAAGACGGAATAACTTTGCCGCGTACCTTCAAAATTTTACTGGAAGCATCTAGTGCCCCCTCGACATCACCCAAAACTTCAATCAGTGCTGCAATAAATAAATTTCCAACACTATGCCCGTTTAATTCCCCTGAACCGCCAAAACGATGAGCAAACAGTTTTTCCATCAAGCCTTCTTTATCGGCTAACGCCACCAAACAATTCCGCAAATCTCCAGGAGCAATAATATCAAGATCCTGTCGAATTCGTCCCGATGAACCGCCATCATCAGCAACGGTTACAACAGCTGTTAAATTATATGTTTTTGTCTTTAACCCACGCAGCATGATAGATAATCCCGTACCACCACCAATGACAACAACTTTAGGTCCTTTGGACAATTTCATATTAGAAAGAATCAAGTCGCTGATATTTTCAGATTCATTCGGCATAATAGCATCCAACATCGTACGGATAAGACGCCGTGTTGCCCAGCCCATAACAAATACTCCAATAATCAGCCAGATAATGCCAACTGTAGCCAGCACTGTATAGTTATAATGCCCCGTTGCTTCATATAGCATCCGGAAAGCCCATTCTTCAATTTGTCCAAGCCACTGATAATTAAATGTAAGGACGAGACCAAAACTGGTAGCCATCATACCCAGACCAAATAAAAACAACCATCGTTTTATATGAAGACCCGGATGCAACCATCTAAATAATCGCATCAATTACACCTCCATCAAAGCTTCTCATCATCAGATACGTCTTCCTCTACATCATTTTTTTCAATATCACGATGCTCAATCGCAACATCCATACCGTTTTTCTTTAAATGACGGTACATGGCTTCTGCCATGCAAACACTGCGATGCAAACCACCCGTACACCCAACGGCAATAACTAACTGACTTTTTCCTTCTCTTTCATAGTTAGGCAAAAGAAAATCAACCATATCAAACCATTTACGCATAAAAGTCTGCGTAATGGGAAATCCTTCAATATAATCACGTACAACAGGCACTCTGCCTGATTTATGTCGATATGCCTCAATATAAAAAGGATTAGGCAGAAAGCGAACATCTTCTACAATATCGGCATCAATGGGGAGACCATGTTTAAATCCAAAGGAAACAACCATTACCGAAAGGCCCTTTCCCCGTTCACTAATAGCAAATTTCTTTTTTAATACTTCCTTAAGCTCACCAGGCTTCATATTTGACGTATCAATGATAAAATCAGCCTCTTTGCGAAGTTCTGCAAGCTTAAGGCGTTCTTCAGCTATTCCTTGACTAATTCTATTATGCGGAGCCAGTGGATGCACCCGTCTCGTTTCCTTATAACGGCGTACCAATACCCTATCATTCGCTTCAAGAAACACTATTTCATAAGACACACCTTGTTCTTTCAACTCTTTTAGCGACTGACTCATCGCATCAAAAAATTGTCCGCCGCGAATATCGGCAACGAGAGCTACATGTCGCACTCTTTCTCCGCCTTGTATACACAGTTCAGCAAACTTTGGAATAAGAACAGGCGGTATATTATCGATGCAAAAATATCCAATATCTTCCAGTACTTGTACTACATGTGTCTTACCCGCACCGGACATTCCGGTCACAATAATAAGGTGAAACTGCTCCATAGTTGCCTCCTTTATACTATTACAAAATAAATTTCTCGATAGCGGCAGCAACGCCGTCATCATTATTGGAGGTAGTCACAAAATCAGCCGCTTGCCGTATTTCATTTTCAGCATTGGCTACAGCAACAGAAAAACCTGCTCTTTCCAGCATAGCTATATCGTTTTGAGAATTGCCAATAGCCATAACATTTTCCGGCCGAACGTGAAATATGCTGCATAATTGACAAAGACCAGTTCCTTTGCTGATTCCTTTATGTACGATTTCCAACATCGTTTCTTTTGACCGCATTAATTTAAATACGCCGGGCATCGCTTGCTCTATTTCTTCTTTTATTTGATCCAATTCATGTTGCGTACCATGAACCAACATTTTAGAAGGACTTCCTTCTGGATGATAAAAGCTTTCCCCTGCTATGAGAGCTTTTGTTCCTGTAATATTTTCATAATTTTCAATATAATGGTTATAGTAAGGAACTCGAACTACGTCGTTAATATATGTCTGCAAGAACCATTGTTTTTCTTTGGCTAACAGCAAAAGTGTATTTGCATCTTGCGAATCAATCGGACAATGATATAAAATTGTTCCCGTATCTACAGTCTGAATTAATGCCCCTGAATAAAGCATCATGGGTATATCGCCTAATTTTAACTGTTTTCCGTAAGGCTGAGCGGTAGAAAACATACGTCCTGTAGCAATAACAACGGCAACATCTTTTTTACGCGCCAACCCTATCGTATGGACCGTATGATCAGATACGGTAATATCATCGCGAAGTAACGTATCATCCAAATCAATGGCCACCATTTTTATTTCATTCATTTTGTTTTTATCCCCTGTCTCCAGTCAAAAAGCTGTCCTGCCGGCGGTGTATTGTGAGCCGCTGTACTATTCTCTCCATTTACATATGATAACTCTTCTGAAAAGGAATCCTGCAATTTGTCAATCTCTTCTTTTTGTCCAACCGTCGCTTTCTGGCGATTTTGAATAGCGGCAGCTACCATTTGTACCATTTCATATCGGGTCAATGAATATGCCGGAGAAAATTTGCTCATATCTGAACCCGTCAACCCTGCTTTTGTCAAGTCATAAACCGCTTTATATTCCCAGCTTGTTCGTTCCATCGTATCAAAAGGGTTGGGTGCATATGGATTATATGCCATAACTGATCCCGCCATCATCATCATTAAACTGACCAAAATCACGAGCTTTCGTTTCATCTTATTCCTCCTAAAAAAATATACTCCCTCTCAGGTTTAACCTCTGTCATACCGGAAAGAGAGCATATGTTGGAATCATTTTTTTTCTTCAACAACCGGTTCCTTGGAAGCGGTTTCTGTCCGGACTTCCTCTTCTTCAAGAACCATATCATCCAACAACCGCAGCTGGCTGGTAAGAATCGACCTGACTTTAGCCCGGAATGCATTAACCTGCGTTTTCATTTTGTCCATATCCTTCTGCGTTGTCTGAACATTAAATGTAGTTTCATCCAACATTTGTTTTTTCTTATTTTCTGCTTCCTGTAAAATCAAATCAGCTTCTTTTCGAGCAGATACCTTTACATTTTCAGCAGTTTGCTGAGCCAACATCAATGTACTGTTCATCGTAGATTCCATTTTTTCATATTGAGACAATTTATCTTGCAGTTTTTCACTGCGTTCTTTTAACTCACAGTATTCACGATAGACTTTTTCATAGTCACCTGCTAAATCATCCATGAAAGCATCTACATCTTCTTCACTGTATCCACGAAAACCGCGTTTAAATTCTTTATTATGAATATCCATTGGTGTGAGCATTGTATGATTTCCTCCTAAGTAATTATGAAATACATGCACATTATACATCATTACATATAGCGTTTCAACAAAACTCCTGTACGTCCCTTGCGAGACTGGCCGGTTACCGCCGTAACTTCCATCCGTCCTCGTCCGCGCAAGGAGATAACATCGCCTTCCCGAACTGTCTGTGCCGGGCCCTTGGCCGATTGCCAGTTGACTTGAATCCGATCTCCATTAATTGCCTCTGCAGCTTTAGTCCGAGAAATACCAAATCCGGAAGAAACAATCGCATCTAATCGCATAGAAGCAACCGTTGTCTTTATTTCTTTAATTTTTTCTTCTTTAGGTACAATTTCTTCAAGCAATGTTTCTTCAACACGGACAGAAACCATCGCAATCTTATCAAAATTTTGTTTTAAATACGGCACCAGATGAGTATCTACCAATAAAATCGCATTATCTTCCTGCATAAGGATATCCCCAAAGTACTTCCGGTCAATACCTAAACTCATAAGGGCCCCCAGAATATCTCGATGTCCCAACAACCGATACCGCACATCCCACGTAATCCGGCATGCCGCTATTTCATAATCAATGGAGCCATCATAATCATCACGGATAAATGCAATTTTTACCCGTTCCGCCCCTTGATACCCACCATAAGCTCGTACGGTTAAAGATGCCATATGCGCTTGAATCGTTTCTGCTATTTGAACCTCTCCCGGAGAGACAAATTCACTTACAACGTATGGACGGCCCTTTCCTGCAGCTGCATCTGCCAAATCAATCAGCCGTGCTGCTAATTCGCCATTATCGCTGCCTTTATAATATCTAATAACTTTATCTCTATTCTTCACGCAAAACCCTCTTTGCCGGATTATTGTCCGTCTTGATTTTTCCAAGTTAATGCTGATGCAAAATCATCGTACTCATGTTTGCCGCGGTCAACGCTTACATTGCTGGGAACACAAAGGAAAATATCTTTCCCAACTTTTTGTATGTTGCCATCTACAGCATATGTCGCCCCACTTACAAAATCAACAACACGTTTCGTAATATCCGGTTCTGTTGCTTCAAAATTAATAACTACCGGTTTGCGATCACGCAAGTAATCGGCAATATCTTGCGCATCATCAAACGTTTCCGGTTCGACAATCATCATTTTCAGCGGTTTATCCTGCTGCGCCGAGCTAAGAGAAGAAGACGAACGATATGGTTGCGCCACCTGCCGCGACGGCACTTCATCTTCATATCCTGCTTCATCTGTTTCAAATTCATCGTCATCTTCATTGACTCCGCCTACAGTACCCACTAATTTGTTCCAAAAATTTTTTACTCCCATGTCATGTCCTCCTTAGTAATTGCGCGGTCCAAATATTGCCGTTCCTACACGGACCATATTGGCGCCTTCTTCGATTGCTATTTCGAAATCATGGGTCATGCCCATTGATAAATATTGAATCTGCCCAGCAGGAAACTTCGTTTGCATATGTTGATATAATGCCCGTGCTATACGAAATACAGGACGTACATCTTCTACATTTTCATAATTAGGAGCAATGCACATCAACCCTTGAACACGCACATGAGACAGTCCTTTAGCCACTTCTATTATTTTTGGAAAAGCATCTACTTCCATACCAAATTTACTTTCTTCTCCAGCCACATTAACCTGCAACAGAATATTCTGTACTTTCCCTAAATTTTCGGCCGCCTTATCAACAGCCTTCAATAGGTGTTCAGAATCCACAGAATGAATCAAGTCAAAATGTTCTACAGCATGTTTGGCTTTATTAGTTTGTAAATGTCCAATCAAATGCCACTTTAAACAGCCATGAAAATGTTCTATTTTTTCCATAGCTTCCTGAACCCGGTTTTCTCCTACATCAGTTATTCCGCAAGCCGCTGCTTCTTCTACATTTTCCAGCGGATGATTTTTAGTAACAGCTACTAAAATAATTTTATCTGTTCTTCCGGCACGGGCAGCGGCATCAGCAATCTGTTTTTCTATAACCGCTACATTTTCTTTGATCAAAAAATATCCCCTCCGTCTTGTACACTAATTGATTTAATTATACTACATCCATTATATTTATTCTATTATATATAGTGAAAAGTATAATTATTAGACAAAATTTCCCCAAATTAACATCTACATTTTATCATAACTTAGCAAATGCCGCCATTCTTCCAGTTATTCCCTGATCACGGCGATACGAGAAAAATTTATCCTCATTATCATACACGCAATTTTCCGTTACGTCTATATGTTCAGGACAAATTCCTGCTTCTTCCAGCATAATTTTATTGGCTGCCCACAAATCAATAAAACATTTTGTATCTTTCCGAATAATACACGAAGAAAAAACAGCTCCCATAGAATTAAATATTTGCTCCGTCGCATGTCCCACTTCAAAATGGTTCCATGAAATAGAGGGCCCAATATAGGCCAGCATATCAGAAGACCGAGTGCCATAGGCAATACGCATAGCAAATACAGTCTTAGCAGCAAGCTTGGCAGTTGTACCGCGCCATCCATCATGAATAACCGCACACGCTTTATGTACCGGGTCATACAAAATAACCGGAACACAGTCAGCAACAAACAGCGCAAGCGGTATCCCTGTACAATTAGTCATTAAAGCATCCGTATGAGGCAGTGCTTCCTCATATGAGGCGGAACCGCAGCCCGCTTCAGTCAAACCTACTGCAACAATATTATCTCCATGGGTCTGCTGTGATGTTGTCAAGCGCGAGAGGCTAAAGCCTGCCGTTTTACAAAGACGGCGGCGATTTTCTCGTACATAGCCGGCATTATCACCAACATGCAATGCTAAATTCAAAGAACCGTATCCATTCATACTCACTCCCCCGGAACGTCCAGTCACTCCGTGACAAAAACCAGCAGCATTCATAAGCGCACTTTCTTCCCAGCATATTCCATTTGTGTGTGAAATCCATTTAGTACTCATTAATACCTCCGCAAACATGACAACGCTGACACCCTTCCCAGCAAGGTTTAGTAAATTCACCTTTCCGTGCCCGTCCCAACTCATATATTAAATAGTTAGGAGCAAGTCCCATATCAAGTACCTGCCAAGGTAACACTGCCTTAAGAGGTCGTGGCGCATATAAGTATTTCTTCACATCAAGTCCATATTCTTTAACAGCCCGCTTCCATCCTTTCACTCCCCCGTAACGGCTGGCTAACGCCACTACTTCACCTACACGGCGATCTCCGCGAGAAAGTACCCCTTGTATATAACATTGCCGCAATGGCTCAATCAACAGTTCTATCTGCCGCTGCCGGTGAAACGCTTTTTTAATAATATCCAACCGATGCTCAACAACTTTCTTACTGGCCATTGGCATCCATTGAAACGGTGTACACGGTTTGGGAATAAAAGGATTGATACTAAGTGTTATTTTTCCTGTATTACCAATACGTTTCATATGATCTTTAACCTTTTGCGTCATATCAACAATAGCCTCTATATCTTCATCTTCCTCCCAAGGAAGGCCTATCATAATATATAATCGCACATGCATAATACCTGCTGCTGTTGCCAAATCAATAGATCGAAATAAATCTTCATCGGTAATCCCTTTATTGATGACATCCCGCATGCGTTTACTGCCCGCTTCCGGAGCCAAGGTAATGGTTCTCTGTCCGCTTTCGGCAAGACCTTTTACAATAGCAGGCGTAATAGAATCAGCACGTAATGATGCACATGAAAAAGAAAGGCCTTCTGACCGGATAAACGATACAAGTTCATCAATCTGGGGATAATCAGAAATGGCAGCCCCCATAAGACCAATTTTTTTCCCTAAAGCTTTACCACGCAGAACAGCTTCTTTTACATATGACAATGGCCGCACCCGCGGTCGACGATAACAATATCCAGCCATGCAGAAACGACAATGACGACCACAGCCACGCGCAATTTCAATAAGATACATCGCCCCAAACTCAGTATGCGGTGTTGTTACAACAGTTTCTCCGGGTTCTGTTAATTCTTCCCACTGCCGCGCAACGCTGGCTGGAGCTCCTTTCTGTGGTATAATACGGCAAAGATTGCCTTCCTTATCATATTCATGTATATATAAAGAGGGTACATAGAGTCCGGGAACATCGGCCAATGCATCTAATACATCCTGACGCGTACCTCCTTGTTCTTGAATTAATGTATATGTTTTAAGTAAATCATGAATTACCTTTTCCCCTTCACCAACAATACAAACATCGACAAAAGGAGTTAAAGGCTCTGGATTAAAAAAAGCCACCGGTCCTCCCATAATAATCAGCGGATCTTTTTCCGTCCGTTCCGCTGCCAGAGGAGAAATCCGCCCCTGCGTAAGTAAATAAGGAACATTAAAATAATCCATCTCAAAATTCACGGATAATCCAATAAGTTCAAAATCACAAAGAGGCCGCTGATTTTCGATAGTAAGCAATGGCGTATGATCTTTTTCATACCATGCAGCCAACTCTTTATCTGGAACAAATGCACGTTCACACTGCCACCCTTCATGACAATTAACTTCACGATAAATAATTTGCATTCCTAAATTACTCATCCCTACTTCATACGTATTGGGGTAGCAAATCGCCATCGTATGACGAGAACCAAAAGGGAATTTATAATATCCATTTTCCTCGGCAAGGCGTTCCGCTAATTTTTGTTCAATACGCCAACTCATCTACATTCTCCTCTCTCAAATGTACAGCTTATTGTAACATAAATATTATCAGGTTGTGAAATAAATACGTACCATGTACAAAACATGACGATAATGCTATTGATATAAATATATATAATATTACTCATTATACCATCCGCCAGTATACGGAAATATTTTTTATCCATATAAGTCTGTTTGTTCACCTTTCCATAAAATATATTATTTTCGCAGTATACATCACGAATCAAATTCTAGTATCCAACAAACGACAAAGGTCTGCTACATACCCAGAAAATGCAACAATTTTGTCGCGATCCAGTATATATAGCAGACCTTGAAAATGCATATTCCCCTATCATACATGTCAAATAAAGCATACCCACCTTCTACTTCTTTGCTGTTGAACCACCGCCAAAACGGTATGACACATTCGCAATAAATCCTTTGTAAGTAATATTATTGTCACTGTTAACTTCCGTGTTAAGATGGCGGTATCCCACATTGACGTCCAAATCTTTAGATACTGCGTACCCAACTCCAGTTTCCCATAAGGACGTCTTTTTTGTTCCTAATTCTCCCTTGGCATACATATCAAAATTATTACCTATAGGCGCTTTAGCAACAACCCCTACTTGAAGCACATTGTTTGTAACATTATATTCACTAGTAACATTTGTTGAATTTTTAATACGGTTCCAGCCTCCATAAAAAGCAAAATTCTTATTTAACGAATACACTGCATTTATTTCCTGCGAATTACCTGTTGTCCAATCATTTTTTGTTTTTAAACCCCAATACTCGTATTGTACTGCCCATTGATTGTTTAGTCCATACATCACTCCGCCGTTCACATTCCATTTACTGCTGGAAGATTCTCCGCCGCTTTTTGCTTTTACATTCCATGTCCCAAGGTCAATCTGTGCTTCTCCTTGATTCCACTGTGTTTGCGGAGTAGCAAATACAAAGGAAGTCATACACACAGTCAACGCCATCGCCCATGCCAATGGAATTTTTTTCATATTCTCACATCCTTTTTCAGTTGTCCGATTCAATGCTATATATGTTTTATGATACCACTTTGTAAAATATAATACAATATTTTATCATAACGTTGCACACCTTACAGGACGATAAAATAGTGTATACTATGTATTTTTAAATTAATTTTTTCATTATAACTGATCTATATGCATGAGATACATTAATTTTTATAAAAATAACAATCTCTACTAAACTTTTTTAATTTAATAGAGGTTGTTATTTTTAGTTTTCCAGATATCTTTACTTTCATTAATGATTTGCCGACACCGTATCCATCACATCTTCTTTAGCAAAACGCAAATTTTCATCTTCTTTAATCGGATTACGCACTAACGCACTCGTACCTAAAAAGACACCCCCGCAAACAATCCATTCCATATAAATAACATGTGGCAGAATTCGTACGGAAGGAAACATCATCCATGCAATTAATACAATAATAGACGCGATAATAGTATAAAAAGCACTTTCACGACTACATAATTTTGGTGCATAGAGCGTCATAAGCACAATGACACTGAATGCAGCCATTAGGCTAAGTCCAGCCATGAGCGTAGAAATGATGCCGCTGATAGTAATAGCAAAACCAAGAGTAAGCAGGCCAAAGAAAAAAACAGAAGCACGAGTAACACGCATATATGATTTTTCTGACATATTCTTATTAATGAATCGCTTATGAATATCATGTGAATAAAGTGTTGCTGAACTCAAAAGCAAATTACAGGCACAGCTTACATCAGCGGCCCAAAGAGCTGCCAGTGTAATACCTGCCAGCCATGGATTCAAAGACATGATCATCTTAGGCAAGGCCAGGGTAGCCGATATATGGGGATACATTTCCGCAGCGATAACCCCCAGCAAAGCACTGACAAAACCAATGGGAAGCATGATTAATCCACCTATAATAAACCCTTTGCGAGCAATATGAACACTTTTTGCCCCGAGAGAAATTTGAATAATGCTTTGCAATGAGATATTCACGGTGACGAGAACAACAATCCAGGTAATAATAGTCATCGGACCTACTCCCGCAACAAGATCAAGTCCATGCGCTTCCGGCAGTTGCACTTGAATTTGTTCCATACCACCTGCCATGCGAACAGCAATAAATGCCGCCATAATGATTCCCGCATACTTCAATGTCACATTCAATAAATTAGAAATACTAGCCGACCACATTCCACCAATAAGCGTCACGCCAATAAAGACGATAGCACTCATAAGCATGCCCGTAAAAGGAGTAAAAAGTTCCGGCATAAGCGCTGCTAAAATAGTCCCGCCTGCAACATATTGCATACTCATAATGACCAGCTGGACTAATATCTGGCAAAAAATACCCGCAGCCATTCCTTTTGTATCATAGTAACGTTCTAACATTTCCGGTATAGTAGTAATATTGAGGCGGCGATACTTTTTAGCAACAGTAAGTCCCATTACGATGGCACCTATGCCCCAGGCAGAAGTATACCATCCGGCAGAAATGCCCGCCTTATAGGCTTGTTCTGCGACGCCAATTGTAGATGCACCACCGACGGCAAGTCCTACAATTGACACCATAATAAGGGGAGTTGTTAATTTTCGACCTGCTAAGATATAATTTTCGGTCTTTCCGGCAGCACGTCTTTTTGCATACCAGCTAATCAAAAATATCACACAAATATATACACCTACAATAATCGCCGAACTATTCATACTTTTTTCCCTCCTGTTGTGGATATAATCAATACTCCCCCTCAAGCAATATCCGATATAAAAAAAATCGCCCCTGAAAGGGACGATTTAGCTCGCGGTACCACCCTAATAATCTGATAGCATCAAACAATGACAGAGACAAATAAAAAAAGGTGATACCTAAGGGACGGATATATCCGCGGTACCACCCTAATAATCTCGAATCAGATCAACTCATGGCTTGTTAACGACAGCTACGCCGGCTCGGCCTACTTACTTCAGCCTTGCGGTTCAGGAAAGAACTTCAAGTTACAACACCTGCCGATTTACACCACACATCGGCTCTCTGCGAAGATATTTGCAACTCTACTTTTTTCCGTCATTACCATTTGGGGAAATGTATTGTTGAGGACAATTATACAGGTTTTGTATTGAATGTCAATACATATATGCTTTTTGTAAAACGTTTATTGCAAAAATAAATAAATTCAATTTTAAATTTCTTTTTATCTTTTACATGTTATTTATACATTTTTTCCTATTTGCCGATACAGAAAGTCTCTATACTTTTCTTGCCAATCTATCATATTTATAGTAGAATATAGCTAAAACTAATAACAAGATATAGTATAAAAACAATATTTTGTCATGGATCGTATACTTAATAACAAAGGGATGACACTATGAAAACAAAATGCGTTGAACTTAGCAATTTTGAACGTGATTTAGTCTATAACTTCGCTAAACAGCCAAAGGATACGCCTATACCGGCGGCACTTTGCCGTGCCATTATACGCAGACTGGAGGGAAAACCTGTCTTCGCCAAAAATAGGGTCCGCATCTCACAAAACTCTCATACTCATTTAGCCGCTGCTGTCTCAGAAAAATAAAAAGAATGTCTGTATCAGATTGATCTGAATAATCAACATCTGTGATATAAATAAAAAAAATCGTATTGTTTCAAATATGGTAACATTTGAAACAATACGATTTTTTTATTTATACTATATCTATCTAATGTCTACTGCGCAAAAGCCACTTTTTGACACGGCAGCCATTTTAAGGCCCGTTTTACTTTCCACAGTAGTAAATGTATGTAAAATAAAATTGGCGTACACTGAATAGCCTGGAGTTTTCCCAGG
>Ga0268360_1002131_pt1 | contig 16709 bp, 16 predicted proteins | sample BioMet11_FD_192465 | JGI IMG/M metagenome (GOLD analysis project Ga0268360, IMG submission 192465) | Sewage microbial communities from Oakland, California, United States - Biofuel 11 (Illumina Assembly) | ecosystem: Engineered > Wastewater > Sewage > Unclassified | place: USA: California... | reverse complement strand
GTTCCTGGGCCGCGCCCTGCCCGCCGGAGGCGGGAAAACGACTAAGAAGCCTCCGGCGGCCGGGGGGCATGATGCCCCCCGGACTCCCTCGCACCGAGGGGTAACGAACGGCGGGGCTAGGTGTGGGAGAAATGGTCCACGGATCAGGGGGCCTGGGGGGGATGATTCCCCCCAGCGGGTCCAGGGCAGCGCCCTGGCCGCCGGAGGCGTTTTAATGCTGGCAGTCGTGGCTCTGGCAGAGTTCCTCGCGGTCGACGAGCTGGCCGTCGAGCCAGGCCCGGGCGGCGGCGTGGACGGGGCCTGCGGCGCCGCGCACCACGGTGAGGCCGGCCTGGCGCAATTTATCGACAGCGCCCTGGCCCATGTTGCCGGCGATGAGTGCGGTGACGCCCATGGTCAGAAGGTCGCCCACCAAGTTGGAGCGGCAGCCGCATTCGGCCGGCGGGGCGAAGGTCTCTTCAGCCACGATGGCCTTGTCCTGGTCGATGGTCAGGATGGTGAAATAGCCGCAGTGGCCGAAATGGGCGTCCACCTGGCCGTCACGGGAGGGAATGGCGATCTTGGTCATGCGGGGCTCCTGGGAGTGGCCCCGTGGCGAGGGAGCCACGGGGGAAGGGGGGTTATGCGACGGGCGGGTGATGGCGGAAGGGGAACAGGCCGCTTTCGCGGATCGGTCCTGTGCGCCAGTTGTAGATGATGGCCAGCACCCGCAGGAGAAAGGTGACGAGAATGGTGACCAGGGCGGCGATCAAGGGCGGCACGGCCATGGTCTGGCGCAAAAACGGGTAGGTCAGGCAGCCGATCAGCACGGCGAAGGCATAGAACTGCCCCGGCCGGAAGACCATGGGCTGCTCGCGCACGAGCACGTCGCGCAGGATGCCGCCGCCGCAGGCATTGACCACACCGACCAGCACGGCCGGGGCGAAGTCCAGGCCGAAAGCCAGGGACTTTTCCATGCCGACCACGGCGTAGGCGCCGAGCGCCGCCGCATCCACCAGGGCCACCAGCTTTTCCGACAAGACGGCCCGTCGGCCGAAGGCCAGGCAGGCGGCGGCCGCCGCAGCCACGACGTAAAGATAGGCCTGATGCCGGACCACGGCCGGCACGCCGGCCTGGAGGAAGATGCCGTCCCGAATGAGCGCGCCGCCAAGGCCGGTGGCCAGGGACAGACCCAAAAGTCCCACCAGGTCGAATTGGCGCCGGATGGCTTCGATGGCGCCGGTGGCGGCCATGAGAAACACGGCGAACAGATCGAGATAAAGCGGTAATTCGAATCCCTGGTCCATAATGGCGCGCTCCTTGGCCCGGCGTCATTTTGCTCACCGCGTGCATGCGACGGGGGGCGGTACATAGGGCCGGGCGTGACCGGCGTCAAGAGGTCCGGGTGCGAGTTGGCCGCACCAGGGCCAGGAGCTGGCGTCCGGTGTGCGGCAAAAGCAGGACGAAGCCCCCCATGTAGAGGAAACTAAAGAGAAAGTGGACCTGGGTGCCGGAGAGGTGACCGGGGAGATGTGCCCACAGGGCTGCCGGCATGGCCGGGGCCAGGAACTGGCCTAAAAAGAGCACGAACAGGAGCATGGCTCCCCGGATGGAGAGCCGCAGCCCGGCCAGAAGTCCCACAGCCAGAAGCGATTGGGCGGCGGTCAGCAGAACCTCGTGCATCTGGAGGCCGGACAGGGGAATGGGGGTGGCCAGTGAACCCGAGGAGACGCCGTAGACGCCCGGGATCATGCCGACGAGCAGGGTCCATTGGTTGAGCTTGGAGGAGATGAGGCTGCCCAGCGCCAGGCCGCCGAGGCCCCGCAGGGCGAACATGATGGCCACGATGAATTCCGGGGCTTCGGAGGCGATGGGGGCCAGCCATTGCACGAGCAGAAATTCGTCGATGCCGAACTGCCGGCCGGTGGCCACGAGACCTTCGCTGAAGGTCTCGGCATTGCCGACGATCACGCCGGCGGCGAAGAGAAAGAGGGCCGCCGTGGCCAACCGTCGCTTCGCGGTGGGCAGGGCGCCGAGAATGGCGGCCATGCCGCACAGTTCCGGTTCCTCGCATTCCCGGCGGGCGGCAATGGCGATATAGACGACATAAAGGCCCATGAGCACGACGCCGTCCACCCAGGTGAGGCTGCCCGTAAGCGGAATGCTCATGGCGTAAACCGTGGCCAGGCCGAGGAAAAGGACCTCGATGCGGCGTTCGGGTCCCAGGAGTACCGGTCCTCGGGTGCGCCACCAGACGATGATGGCCACAGCCGTCCAGGCTACGCCGATAAGGAGCCGGTTGGCGCCGGTCATGTTGGCGATGGCGAAATGGGCGTAGTCGGACTGGGGATTTTGGCCGGCCATCCAGGTGAAATACATATCCACGGCGTATTCCGGCAGCACGGCGATCAGGGCGACCACGGCCAGGGCCAGGGCTTGCGGGATGTCGTTTTGGGCCACGTCGCAGGCCCACAGCAGGATAAAGGACGCGGCCAGGATGGCGGCGCCGGACAAGAGGGCCGCCAGGGGCGGGGCGAGGTGGAAGCCGGCCAGGGCGCAGATGAGGCCGGGCAGGGAAGCGGCCACGGCCAGCCAGACGGGAAGCAATCGGGTCATGCGGATCTCCTCGGCGTTAAGCGCGGCCGGGACAGTCCTTTGGCACGCGCGGGCATGCCAAAGGTCTCGCCGATCGGTTCCGAGGGACCGACGACAGGGCCAGGCGGCGGTTGGGCCGCAGGGTTGTTGACCCTGTCCGGGACAGCTACTCCCCTTTGGGTGGATACAAGGTAGGGTCAGGGCAGGCCCCTGTCAACGGGCCGGAGCGGTCGTCCGTCGGAACTTTTTGCGCTTGGTCCGATCCCCGCAGCGCGAGAGGGCGTCCGACCGGAGATCGCGGCACAACTCCCTGGAGGCCTTGCTTTGCCTCACGCCTGAAATGGCAACCTCCTCAAATCCTCTCGTGATTCCAAAGGGCGCGGCCCTTTGGCCGCCCAAGGCGCCGCATTCGACGCATGGGGCAGGGTCGCGACCGGAAGAGCGCGCGTTTGATCGCACGGGCGGTTGCGGTTCCTGTCGTTGCGGTAATTATTTTTATAGATGTAACCAGCTAAAAAGATAAAATTATTTAAGGAGTCTCGCCTCGGTCGATGCAGGGTCCCGGCATGGCTTGGCGGCCGGCCGTTGACAAAGGCAGTGGTGGGATGTAATTCCGGCCTCTCGACAGCGGGATGTAGCGCAGTCTGGGAGCGCACCTGAATGGGGTTCAGGGGGTCGGAGGTTCAAATCCTCTCATCCCGACCAAGATTTCCAAGAAATTTGGGCCGTTAGCAAATCCTGCTAGCGGCCCATTTTTTGGTATTCAGGGGGTCGGTGCCACATACGCCGTTGGCCTCCCGTTGGCACTTCCCGCTCCATCTCCCCGCCCCGTCTGATTTTTCCCTTCTTTGCCTGCCGACTTAGCCCATTGGTCCGAAAATCATACTGATTTTACTGAATAAATTTTTAATATATTGATATTGTTAAATATATTTAGTTCGGGTCGCAGAAAAATTCAAACCAGATGGTTGGGAAATTTTCTTCACCGAAACCGTTTGGTTTGGGTGAAGGGATGAGGCTGGACCAAATGCGCAGGGGGCTGCGTTTTTGATTTGGGCGAGATTAAGGGGGCATTTTATCAGTGTTTTCTGTTATGCTGACGGGTTGAGGGTGGGGACTGAAAATTGCTTGATAATGAATATAGTTATGATACACATACGCAGTCGCTATCGATAAAGCTGCTTCTGAAATCACTTTTGAATGCTCTTTTAGGGAAACAATCTTAATGCAATAAATACTTTTAATAAATGATAATTTTTTACGACAAGGGTGAATCGAGTGATCCATCAAGCAATTAGCAGTCCGGCGGCAAGTCCTGAACTTCCCCCAAAGGCTATCCTCGCTTTAAAACGTTGTATAGTTTCAAAATTCGATTCAGAAAATTGGGACGAGGTAACGTATCTGATAAATGGCAAAGACATTATAAATTCTCATCCAAGGCTTCTTAGAAGTCTTAGCTTCGGAGATGATGATTATCCTGGGTGTGTTTTAGAAGTGCTTGGTCGATTGATCGATCTCGACAAAGGAAATTTCAATATCCTTGTTGATTATTGTAAGCTTCAAGACTGGGTTCAAGGCAAAGATCCGCAATTGTTTGAAGAGTTATTTGGACACATCCACCTTAGTCTTTCGGTTACAGAAAAAGTTGCTCTAGATAATTCATTCAATTTGTCAAAACATATACAAAGAATTCGCGAATCAATAGAGACAGATCCAGAGCTGGCAGTTGGTTCTACAAAAGAAATGCTCGAAAGTGTTATGAAAACAGTTTTAATGGGGTTCGGGGATGATAATTGCAAAGAAGATCTTCCAAAATTGCTCAAAAAAGTGCAAAAGAACTTAAAACTCGACCCATCTGAAGTACATGAATCTGTCAAAGGTTCAGAGATTGTTCGCCGCGTCTTGAGCAACCTTGGGCAAGTCGTTACGGGGATATACGAACTGCGTAATATCTATGGAACGGGTCATGGTAAAATTAGGCACTCTGGGATATCACCCAGACACGCTAGGTTAGTCGTTGGAGTCGGCGCAGCACTTGCGAGTTTTATTATCGAAACAAATGAAATACGAACGCCAGCTCCTAAAAAGAATTAATTAAATTCAAAGGAACATTGGTCTCGTTTTTTTTGACAAAACTCATGAATTATTCAAGCGTTTTTGATTTTGGGAATAGATCATGTTCCGATTTCTTCTTCGCTCGCCGTATAAGATTGATAGAAAAATAGGCGTGTGTCATGGATAGAGAGTATATATTAAATTTACAATTTACAAGAAATGAGCAGACAAAAATTGTTTGTCCACAATGTGGAGTAGGAAGACTTGCCTGTGTCCCTGAATCTATTTTTATGAAATCAAGCGCAGAAATAGACTATGTTGACCCTGAATCCTGTGATTTTGTTGTGTCTGGCATTCTCGCGTGCACATTCGAAGAATGTAGGTATCCAATATCTTTTGCTGGGATTGCTTCAACTGAGCCTGCGTACGATCAATCGCCTAGTGGGTGGTCTTATCACGACACTTTAACTCCAAAGTTTTTCTTTCCATCTTTGCCAATATTTCAAATTCCTAAAAATACTCCTTTAAAAATATCAGAGGAATTAAATCTGTCTTTCTCTAGTCTTTTTAGCGACACTTTGTCTGCTGGTGCACATGCTCGAAATGCTGTTGAAAGATTTCTTGATGAAAATGATGTTCCAAGAGAGATTAGTGCGAAGAACGGCAGCAAAACAAAATTAAAACTACATAGAAGAATCGAACTGTTTAGAGCATCTGAAGAGGCATTGGCCATACGACTTATGGCAATTAAATGGCTTGGAAATGAGGCTGCACATGGGGGAGTGCTGTCGAGAAATGATATTCTTGATGTCTATGAAGTCCTTTCATTTGTCATTGATGATATTTATGTCCACCGTTCAAGGGCTGCACGAACTGGAGAAATAAGTAAGGCAATAGAAAGTAAATTTAAGTAAGTATGACTGCTTAGAGCTACCCAAAGAAACAATGAAACTCATCTTCTTTGACAATATTTATGAATTCTTCAATCGCCTTCACCTTCGGGCATGGATCATATTTTGTCCAGCTGCTTGTCCTGCGTATCCAATAGACCTTCCAGGTCTTGAAGGTCTTCACATAGGCCGCTTTGACAGTTTTGCTTTTAATTTTTCGGCTGGCGTCCAAGAAATAGGGGCGAATTTCGAATAGTCCCACGCTGTGCTGGTCGGAGTTGATCTTGGAGCCCACTGAGATTGATCACACATATTAGGGGATGACCCCTGCGCGTCACAAATTTTTTTCAGGAGGCCTTTTAGGAGGTATTCTTTGAATTCACTGGTAGCCATTGGGTCCTCACAGGTGGTCATTTGCTCGCGAAGGGGAATCTCTTCAGCAGACATATAATATTAAGCTAATTAGGTTCAAGTTTTAAATGTAGGAAAAATTGAATTGATTTCAGTGAGGGGAAAATGACATACAAGACAGTTTCCCGTAATTTTCAACGATGGTCAGTCGTCAGCGACAATTATACTAAAGAAAGGAGTCATCCAATAGCGTATGAATATAAAATTGATTTTTCATTGCCGTTGTATTTTGCTCAAGACTTCATAGATGGACTATCAGTTGTTTGTAGTAATTGTAAGCATACAAGCAACGTTAGTCTTGAATATGTCAAGAAGAATTTTTCTCTCGATACAAAATTCCATATTATATATAGCACGCTGAAAAATAAATACCCTTGTAAAATTTGTAAACATCATAAAAATATTATTTATATAATAAAAAAGAAGTTGTCAAAGCAAGAGGTTGAATTGACAATAAACAGACAAACTAGTGGAATAATTATAAAGGAACAGGCGCAGAATCGAAGAGAATTGGCAAATAAAAAATATACTGGCGCTCAGACAAAGATTCGTACCAAAAAAAACAATGTAAAAATATAGTTACGTTTTTAACTATATTAATAGTAATTAATTTTTTTAAATAACCTATAGATTAAGTCAGTAGATTCAAAGAGATTTAAAAGTCAGAAGGACTATTATTTTTGTCGCATTGATGTTATTTCCATTGTGTCATCACCAGATCAATGTCGTTTCGAATTTTTTTGATTAACGGTTGAGACTTATTCTGTCAATAAGCAGTTGTGATGACGTTGACTCAAATCTTTAGGGTACTGAAGGGGCATATTTCTTTCCATAAGTATTTCTTAGTAAATAACCCATGGCCAATTATAGTTTGCAAATATATCAAATGCAATGTTTTTAATTTGATTCCAGCATAATTGATCTTCATTCTCTAATTCAGCAGAAATTTTCTTGACTATCGTAATCAACTTTTCATTTTTAAGCACAAACTCTCGGCAATAAGAAGATAATTTAACAAATTCATCATAGGCCTTGTCAGGATTGTCGAAGTGAGCTAGCAAATAATTTTTCACTAAATCTATATCTGTTAAACTACAATTCCAGTGCTCTTTATCTGTTTTGTACATAGCGTCAAAAGTATATAAGTGAGGGGCGAGTGTTGTAATAACATGAGGTGCATAAATGCCGATGTTACAATATTCATTATAATTATATTCAGAGGGGTGACGTCTGCAATAATTCAATGGATCGCGATCTTGCTGACAAAAACCTCCCCAATTAAAAATATTATGCGGTTTTACCTTTACAATGTTGACACGGCAACCTATTTGAATCCATAATACAGTATGCCAGGCTTCATGCATCGCGGCTTGATGTTTGGTTAGTTTTATATACGCCTCTCAGGTAACTTAAATTTGATGAGCCAATTGCATAAATTACCCAGGCCAAGGTAGACGTGTAGCATTTTGTAGTTTCAAATTATAGCACAATAATTTCTTCAGAACCGGATCTCAATCGCTAATCTATACAGAACTAGCTGAAGTATATTTACAGTTCCTTGTTCTTCTCATTGTGGCTTCTAGATGGTTTTGTTGTTAAATATCTATGCAATACAATGGTCTAGCAAAATGTCGGACATTGAACATGCATAGACTTACAATTTTGTGTTACAAGATAGATATGGTTTGCATTTACTACTACTTCCATTCTTCAGGGACAAGAGCCGGTGGTTTCCTCCATGGGGTTTCAATTAATGCGTTTTGAAACCAGTCATCGCTCAAATTGGCATGCTCAGTAACTATTATCTGAAATCCTTGAATTTCATTTTCTGCGATTTGATGGAGAATGGTGAAAAGTTTGCGAACCTTTTCAAGGTCGGAATCTCTTTCAGTTTCTTCAACAGTGCCAGAAGATTGTTTGTAAACTCTTTCAGATGGAAAGTATACTTGTGATGGTTGATCGAGAAACAAAAACGAAGGAATAGGTCTTTTATTATTTGAAGCAAAATGGTGAATAGCCAATAGAGCTGCCAAGTGATAAGTTAGATGATTTGCTGCGCCACCTGTTTTATTCATTGGAACAGGTCGATCTGGTCTGTCTGCTGTGACAGTTATATTGGAAATGTTTGAAAAGTCTATCCGAAATGGATATTCAGAGAATTCAGCACTAAATTTATGAACATAGAGGCCTATTTGGTTAGAGATTATATTGCAGATAGATGTGAAACGTTCTTTGGTGTCGTCTTTAGTAGCTTCTATTTCCAGTCTGTTCACTGTCTCTTGTAATTCGTCAACTTTTCTTTGAAGAAATGTTAAATCGTAATCCGCTTTATAGGTGTCAACAAAGAGGCTAATTCGTCCTACTACTTTTGCTGCTGCCGCATTTCGATTTCCCATCTCTGCAATTGCCTCATTAGCAGAAATAGCAGCGGCAAGCGCCTCTTCTTTGCTTCTAATGAGACGATCTAAAGAAGCCATATCAGTTTCTATGGTTTGTATATACTTTTGCAGCTGAGGTCGTTCTCCTGATATTGCTTCCAATTCTTTGTCAAGAGACTTGAGTTCGCTGAGAAGTAAAGTCGCGATTGGAGTGTCGAGATTCAAATTTTCTGGAGCAAAAGGCCACTGCCATTCTCCTGACTTTGGCTGTTTCGGCAGAGCATAAATTGATTCAAGTCGACTTTTTTGCTCAGTAGCTTCTGAAGCAAACCCATCTTCATTCGCTGCAAAAAATTTAGCAGCACGCAGTGTTTCTCTAATATTTGCTTTATCGCTACGAAGTTTAGAAATTTCATTTTCGAGTTCATAAATTTTATAAGTTTTGTCATTAGGCGCTACTGTTGGTTTCCATGTTAAGAGTCCTTTCAGCGCTTCTATTGCTTCATTTGTTGATTTCAAACTTTGATGTTGAGTATAAATTCCTACAGATATTGCTTCAGAAAGAAGTCTTTCAACGCTGGGATCAATTTTTTCGTTTAATTCATGTGCGCTGGCTAGCTGCTTTTTTGAAATCTTTAGTTCGCGCTTTGCTGATCGTAGTTTATCTTCAATCTGTAGCCTGTTGTTGGAATTAACTCCAAGGAGAATTGGTAGTGTGTCTTTAATTGATTGTGGCATAAATTGTTCATTCTGCCTATAAAACAATTGATCTTTGTTCGCAATAATTCCTTGCTTTTGGAAAAGATAAAATGCTGTGTGCTTTATATTGGCAATATAGGACTCTCGGCTATGCTGCTGTGGGACAAGCGTGGTATTCTCTGGAATTCCAATAAGCTCCGAAAGCAGAGCGGTCACAGTTGCATCATCTGCGTTTTGATGTAAGTCAACAAAAAGCGGAGGTGCTATCGAGGCTCCTCTTAAAATCATCGCCTTTGAACAGCTTGCAGCAGATAAATCAGGGGCTGGCTTTGCTATTAAAACCTGTTCGCCATCAAATTGGTAAATAACAGCATACCATGCGACTTTATCTCGTATCGGTCCTTCAGGGATATTAAACGTACTTCGACCCATACAGTATTCAACAATGTCAGACAGGGCAGATTTGCCAGTTGAAGAGCGTCCTGTGATGACGCTTAGACCAGCTATTTTGAAGGTCAAACGCCGCATCTCTCCTTCGTGACTATATATAATAATTTCACGAACGTTCATGGTCTAATTCCCAAAGTTGTGTATATGGTGACTCGATTATTAAGCTGTCCAAATTTTCTCCCCACAACACGAGCTATGATTTGACAATCCTTGGCATCTTGCGTCCCCTTTATCAATTTTCTTACAGTGTTTTTCTTTATTGAAATGCCTCCAGAGATATCGATAGTTGCTGCTCCATAGGATGTTAAGTATGCAAAAGCTTCCATGGTATAGGGAAAGAGGCTTCGTGCTCGTTTCGCAAACTCAATACGTATTTCTGGATGTTCTTGCATTATTTTTGTAAAATAACTTGATTTCCCCGATTTAAAAATATTTCTTGTTTGCTTGTGAAGACATAATGGCAAAATTAATAGCGTCAAAGAATATGGAATTGGACGTTTAGCTGTTTCATAGAAACCTTCGATTCCCCGAGCAATAACAAGTCCGCAAAACGCTGGATTGAATAGTGTCCTAATCTCACGGGGGCGTTTATTCCATGTCTTCATGCTCGCCTCCCATGAGTATTTCAGCCATTCTCTCTCTGAATTTGGGATGCCAATGAACCCGGGGGAGGGTCTCATTTGCCAGTATGTGATAACTACCAGTTGTGACAAACGTAGCTGTTACTCTTGGGCGGATACGAAGATTGGGAAGTCCACTAGTTGACAGTCGATTTAGCAGTTCTCTTCCTGTTTTTTGGAGTAGATCCTCAGGAGTACTATCACTAAGATCTTCAAATACAACTTCTCGGAGACGGTCCCACTCATCAACAAGACGATCATCATAAGTTTCTAACTCTCCTGATAGGTCTGCCATTTCACGCATCCATAGGTTGCGCTGCTGAAACGCACGGTAATAATCAAGTATTGCCCTTCTTATACGGTCAGATTTAAGACCTATCGCTCGTAATTGCATTACAAAATAGCGGTTATCAGTCGCTGGGGAGACGTCATTTTCAGGTTCAGCGAATTCAAAATCAATGGGGAGGCTGTCTTCTTGAAATTGCTCAGTAATAAACCCAAGGCGTTCTGACACTTCTAGTCCACGCAGAGGTGTGTTTCGTTGGCCAGCGAGAATATTGATGCATTCATTAAGCCACCAACCTTCAAGCCGCTCATAAACTGGTCGGCGGAATTGCAAGCGAATAGGACGAAACAGTTTGCTAATAATCAAAGATGGAATATTTTGGATGCGCTCCTGGCAATCGAAAATTAGTATTCTTCGAAAAAAATCAGTCAGCGTGTTATGTGAAAATTTACTGAGAAGTTGGTATGTTTTGTTTATCGTTTTAGATTTTGATGTACTAAGTGCTTCTAGAACATTATCTGTCAAGTTATCTTTTTTTTGAGTTGTTGGAAGAAATGACTCCAACAAAGAACCCTGTGAGACCCTACCCGTTGTAAACAGATAAAAGAATGTAGATTCCGTTGAAATATCTTGACGGTTGAGATAGTTAGCCCAAATATAAACTGATTTCCAAAAGTCTGGCGAGAGATTAGTTAGAACTTCGCCTGGGGCTTTGTGTTTTAATGATGCCAGCAATTTGCCTTCTTCGGGGTCGGTGAAGTCAATATCGTCATCTTTTTCAATGAAGCACATCGTTGTTTCTGGCAGTCTTAACGTTTGGAAAAGAGCGTATCTTATCTGGTATATGTAGCCCAAAGCCTGCTCGGCTGCTGAATACTGATTGTCAGAGGAGGGCATTGGTTCTTTCCTAGTTACTATTCGCCAAAGTTATTGTTTGAGGTAAATGTGTATTCTACCTCGATTCACTATTGCAATTCTTATTTGTGGTAATTTTTTGTCAGGGAATTATTTTTTCATCAGTCACTACCCCATGCTGTATTTATCTGAAATTGCCGTCATTTCAGCGCATTGAAAGTTGTCTTTACCTACCTCTTGACCGGCCTTTCACTCCTGCGAAGGAGCCAAAGCGTTCTCTTTCGCCACCTCCTTTCAGCCCGAATCAAAAGCGCAGCACCCTGCGCATCTGGTTGCCGTCCTTTCAGGGCTGTCCTGGCTCCCGGGACCACCCCACAGGGCACCCCCTGGGTTCGCTCGGGAAGGGGCTGTCCTGGGATTTCCCCAGCTGGGCCTTTGGGGTGGGCTCCCCTTTGGTCGAAGTCCCAGGAGAATCCCGTTCCGGCCCAACGTTCGATTTTCATAGGGCTATTTTCAGCTTCCCTCAAGGCCTCGTGACCGGCTCCCCGGTCCAGGGTATTCTCGCGCAACAGTCTTTGAAAGCAACTTACTATTTACCACCATGAATGCCTGAGGGATATCGCATGCGGGTCGATCCAATTACAGAGCTTAAGGACATCAAGAATATAAAAATATTATTGGACAACCGTCCGAGAGATAAGCTCATTTTCATTATGGGAATCAATTCCGGTCTTCGCGTGCAGGATTTGTTGCAACTAAGAGTTGGTGACGTCAAGAACGCGGAAATTGCTGATCGTGTCATATTGAGAGAAAGGAAGACAGGAAAAGATAATGTTTTTATTGTGAACTCAGAAATCAAGACCGCGCTAGATGCCTACTTGTCATTGGCAAACTTAAGAGACGATCAGTACCTATTCAAAAGTCGCAAAGGATACAATTATCCGATAAATACACAGGCTGTAGCTCGTCTAGTCAAGAAATGGACAAGTGCAATTAACATAAAAGGAAACTATGGAGCCCATTCACTTCGCAAGACATGGTGCTACCATCAGCGTAAGACCTTCGGGGTTTCCTGGGAGGTTCTGGCCAAGAGACTGAACCATTCTACGCCTGCAATAACAATGCTCTACCTTGGCATCCAGGAAGAAGAAGTCGAAGCCATCCTTCTGAATACGATCTAACAGCCCAAAGTTCGATTTTCATAGGGCTAATTCCAGATTCCCACAAGGCCTCGTGACCGCCTCCCCGCCCCATGGTATTCTTCTCCCCAAAGTTCACTTTTTGAACCGGGAGAAGAAGACAATGGCTGAACAACGTCCTGATACACTTCACATGAAGGACGAAATTATCGACGCATTTCGTCCAATTGAACAGCTTTTTAGGATTATGGATAACTCGTCACTTGAAGGGGATGGATTGCTCGTCCAGTACTACGGTGAAATCGGTCTCGCACTTACAGCAAATTTTCGTAATCGGTTTGAAAAGCTGTTCCCTCCGAAGCAAGTTGGTCCCGACAATGAATAAACATGAGAGCTGGAACGTCGTTTACTCCTACTCACGTGCCCAGGCCATCGCCGATGGCGTCCTGGTCGACGTCACCGAAGAGGCGAAAGCTATCGGCTTCAAGCTCCACACTGTCGTAACGGACCACCTGTTCCACGGCTATGTCGAAGTCCCCGAAGGTCTCGATGGTGAAGGCCAATCTGTCACCGGCCGGCTCCATGATCTGATCGTTCTGGCGCTGTTTGCCGCCAGGAAAGCTGTGAACACCGACAGGGTTACCTTCAAGGTCGACTTCCTGATGGTTCCGGGGCGCAAGGAAACCATCGAAGTCATCGCCTACATCGGCCCCGGTGATCATGGTGAGCCTGTCCTGACAATCATGCTTCCCGAGGATGATTAGGAAATATAACCAGATAACCAGGAGAAAAGTATGTTTTCGTTCCTGTTGGGTGTCGCGTTGGGGACCATCGTCGTTGTTGTCGGTGCGCAGCTGCTGACAATCCATCCCAAGCCGAGTCGGTTGCGTAGTCCGAAGTAGCCAGGGACTTACCGAACTCCGAAGGAAAGCCCGAGCATGAACAGCTTGGGCTTTTTTATGCAGCTATTTCATACGGGAACCAGATGAATTAGCTGCGTTTCGATTTGAGTAAGTTGATTGTCCTTGAGGTGGCAAACAAGTGCAAGTGATTTACCACCAATCTTAACTGCGACTAAATATATTAAACCATTCCTTAAGCATCAATGTTGGTCGCTACTCAGCCGGAGAAAAAATCTCCGGCTGGAAAAATAGAAAATCTTCCGAATGGCAGCTCAGGTTGAGGCTTAAAAATAGATGATAAGTCAACAAGATCGATGCATTCTCTTGTACAGCTTTGAGCTGCTGTTAACCGCCATCCCGCATAGAAATGAAGAAACAACCATGGAACAATTGTTGTCGTCACCTTCCGCTGGGGGTTAAACCTCTGGCGGAGGGAAACACGGGGCAGGTCTACATTAAGAACGAAAAATGCCTATTGTTATCAAAATGCACAGCCATTTCTTATTTGTTATGGGCAATCTCCTGTCCATAAATTTGTCTTATGAATGGAAAGAAGCTTGGTTTTGCTTGAAAGAATGACGAAAGATATGAATTACGACAAAAATGTTATCATATTTAATCGTCATTTTGCTCTTCTTGTTTTCAAATTCATCGCCACTTGGTTTTATCGAACAAACCACGCTGGGAAAGTCCTCTTTCCTTGTAGCCATCAAAATCGAATCGTCCTGGGACAGGCCTGTCGTCCCGGGATTTGACACCGAAAAAGACGACCACGAGCACGTCCAGGGCCATGACGCCTTTGATGAAGCCGGTGATCCACTGCATCTCGAGTCATTACCAGAAATGACGAATCCAGGGATCTCTTCCGAACATTTCCAATAATAACGGATAACTAGCGCATGATTGGCTCGGGATGAAACGCGCTTATTTCATACGGTTTTACGATGAAATAGCTGCGTTTCGATTCGAAGAAAGTGGCGTGAGTCCGGGATAAATTGCGCTAAAAAACTAGCCCAGTGGTAAGCTGAAAAGTCATACCACGGGATTTTGGGCACTCGACACCGGAAAATAGGGGTGAAGTGGGAAACTGTCCCTGGAGCCTGCGGCAAAAAATATACCGAAAAAATCTGGAAATGATAGCGCCAAAGTCCCCGCTTAACCTATTGAATTTGATCTTGTTGGTCGATACATCTCCACGAAAGTGACCGGGATGCGATCTTTCGGAGTGAACCTGTCTCCGTAGTTTGGTCTACATAATTCAAATTCGCAAGGTGTCTTTGCGATTGGAGGGTTTGGCCATGGAAGTTCTTTACGATATTTATATTTCAAAAGACTCGTTCAATGGAGATAGCAATACAAATGTCTTGGAGAAATTTTCACAAAAATATAAAATGACTCCAGATGATTTTCTTAAAATGCTTGAGTCTCGTACAAATGTTAGGATTGCACAGAATAAGACAAAAAATGAGATCGAATTGCTCTATTCTCGCTTGAATAAACTTAATATTAAAGTACATATTAGAGAACATTTGGAGATTGCTAAAGATAATGCTCATGGCGACAGTGCCAGCCAGTCCCAAGCTACGTCAACCTCAAACCCCAAGAGACAACTGTCGTTTGATGAAATACTTGAAAATATAGAAAAATATACAATTCTTGGAATCAATTATATCACATTCTTCCCTATAATTTTGATAAATAAGTTTTTTAAAAAACGTTTTACAGAAACGGCGGGCTACTTATTGCTTTCTGCTCTTTCATTTATTGGAATTTACCACTTGGCATTTAAACTGTCATACAATGTAATCTATAATATGGCTTATGATTTTAGTTTTAAGTCTCTCATTGGAACGGCAACAGCGTATAGTATTTTTGAGCTTCTCCATAAATTCACGCCACTACCTGGTGTGGGAAAGCTTGCGGACTGGCTTGCAAACGGATTAGTTGCCCTCTCAATACAGACAATACTGCTAAAGATTGTCAAAGAAGGTTTTATTGCTAAGTATGTATTCTCGATTGGTTTCCTACTGTGTGCCTTCAAAATAACGCAGGTATACGGCAAGCGGATAGTTTTAAGCGCAGTTTTTATTTATGTCTTGATGCCTGGGATTGTTTCTTTAGAAGCAGCAACGTACACTATGTCGACAGCATCGACCTATAAAAATATTAAACTTGAATATGATAAGCATGGAGGGGCTATCCAATTTGCAGAAGATGGATTGCGCGCTCTTGGTAGAATGATATTTGGCGGACAAGATAAGGTGGAAAAATCTAATGCAATTAAGTTTGCTGAATTATTGCTTGAGTCACTGGTCTATCTCCTCGTTATGACATTATTTTACTGCATCATATCACCTTTTATAGCATACATATTAATTTCAAGAATCCTAAAGAAAATATTCGAATCAGATGGATCGTATATCTGTTATGATAAAGTCTGCCAAACGGCTACGACGTCATAAAACTCTCGAGCTGTGATATCCCACGGGGGGCCAGTGAGTCGGCTCACACCAAATGCGCAGGGGGCTGCGCTTTTGGATGATACCGTTTTCGGTGAGTGGTACGTCCAGGCACTTCATGGTTTCGACAGGCTTTTTTAATGCTTATCTTGTTGTAAAAAATGGAGAATCTCTGTTGCCATGGCAAAAGACAGCGAGAAGACTTTGCTCGACGGCTCGGATCGCCTCCAGCGGATTGCTTTTTGGTACTGGGAGTACATGCGACGTAATCCGTTATATCAAAGATATTGTGCCGTTATAGAATCCTATAACGATTATTTCAAGGGCATTGGCATATATGAATTCATGCAAACGAGAGAATTCCTTGATGAAATGACAGAATATGTTTCGACTCATGACGATGAGGAGGATTTGAAGTATACACCTTTTAGGAGAAGGCTGGAAAAAAGTCATGGGAAATATGCCAGCTTAAAGTTTTTTAAATATGGATTTTTGAGCTGTGGATTTGAAAACAATTTTGGAAGAATTTATAAACACTATTCAGATGGCTTAGATAGCGAGGAATCTCTCGAATGCCTTCTTCATGATGGCGATGTCGAATTTTCAACCAAAAATCCGGCAGATTTGTCCGCTCTTTTAAAGCTCAATGGCGAATGGCTTTTGACTGTCGACGAAATGACTCCAGATACTTTCAGCTTCGTTTTTCAACGAACTGGAGACATAAAAATTAGTCCGCAAGGTGTCGCGAAATCCCCATTGAAAGTTGGACTGGAAGTCCAGGCATTAAATATGATAAATAAAGCGGTGGAAAGTTTGTTTAAAAAACAAAATGTCGAAGGAGAAACTCTTCAAGCCGTTTATAAGTTATGTTTAGAGGGAAAACATATCAACAGCTCTGATGTCATGCGTCTCGCCATGGTTTGGCTGTGGGATGAGGCCCATGCGACCGATGGGCTCACCCCCGCCGCCTTTGACGATGTCTACCCCCTCC
>Ga0268360_1002128_pt1 | contig 16738 bp, 19 predicted proteins | sample BioMet11_FD_192465 | JGI IMG/M metagenome (GOLD analysis project Ga0268360, IMG submission 192465) | Sewage microbial communities from Oakland, California, United States - Biofuel 11 (Illumina Assembly) | ecosystem: Engineered > Wastewater > Sewage > Unclassified | place: USA: California... | reverse complement strand
CAGTAATTGACGACCTTATCACCCTTCATCAGCGTAAGCCGAAATATAAAATATGGAGGTATTACCGATGTTAGATGAAATCAAAAAAAACGACCTTTTCTGCGAGTATTACGCCCGCTGGATAGCTGTTTATAAGCAGGGGGCGATAAGGAAAGTCACCATGGATAAATACTTAATGACACATCAATGGGTTGAAAAACTTGTTCCAAACTTACAGATCTGTGAAATGACAAGAATTGCATATCAACAGCTCTTGAATGACTATGCGTTGCATCATGAAAGGCAAACGACAATGGATTTCCATCACCAACTCAAAGGAGCTATCCTTGATGCTGTTGATGAAGGTCTAATAAGCCGAGATCCCACTCGAAAAGCAATCATAAAAGGTAAGACACCAAGCCTTAAAAAGCTGAAATACCTGAATCAATTTGAACTCCATACGCTTCTTACATCCCTTGATTTAAAGGGGGAGGTAAACTGGGACTGGTTTATTCTGCTTGTCGCGAAAACGGGCATGCGTTTTTCAGAGGCGGTTGCACTAACCCCGAAGGACTTCGATTTTGCTCATCAAACTCTTTCAATAAGCAAGACGTGGGATTATAAGGGAGCCGGTGGATTTCAACCCACCAAAAACAAATCATCTGTTAGAAAAATTCAGATAGACTGGCAAACGGTCATTCAGTTTTCCGAGCTGGTAAAGAATACACCGGCTGACGAACCTATTTTTGTGCGCGGAAAAGTGTATAATTCGACGGTGAACGATATTTTGGAAAGGCAATGCAAAAGAGCAAATGTTCCGGTTATTACCGTCCACGGGTTGCGTCATACGCATGCTTCGCTTCTTCTGTTTGCAGGGGTATCCATCGCCAGTGTTGCAAGGCGCTTGGGTCATGCAAGTATGACAACAACTCAAAAGACTTATTTGCATATCATTCAAGAACTTGAGAATCAAGATGTCGATATTGTAATGCGCTCACTCTCAGGATTAAGCTGATATCATACAACGTCTGGCTTACGTTGATGAAGGCTGACAAGCAATAGGGTTATCGATGAAAATCCATGACCTTTTCTCTGCCTATAATCGTTTCCTTAGAATGAGTCCTTCAAGGGGGCTCATCATGAACCCCGGCTGGGTCCAGCAACTTGGCAAAGTATCCCCTTGGCGGAAGATTGTGTTTTCCCGCATCTCACGGACGCAATTTTTCAATCGAATACAAATTGGAGCTGCTGCTTCCGTTTTCACGGGACTGCGGCTCCTTTTTTAAGTATCCATGCGCGGTGAGATCGGCAATGGCGCGTTTGACCGTGCTGCGGGAGAGGTTCAGCTCCCGCGCGATGGTCTTGATGCCGGGCCAGCACTCGCCCTGGGCATTTGAGCGATCCTTCAGGTACATATAGACCGTCTTGGCGCGATGCGGAATGTCCTCGGCGTAGATGCTTCCGAAATAACTCATATTTTGTCCTCCTGTGACTGTGCCCGCTGCTGACTTTTGGATTCGCGTAGGCTGTAATTGGACTGCATATGGTTCATGCCGCTCTGGGCGCGCTGATTGGAGGTTGGGGCATCCTCTGCCGCCCTGTCGGCGTGGTATCGTGTCATGATACGGCGCTCCAGCTCGTCCTTGTCGGCGTAGGCAACCTTGCGCGCGGCCTTTTCCGGTACCTCGTAGACACGGTCGAAGGTGATGCCCCAGTCGAGGAACAGCCGCAGCCGCGTCTGCATGGGATGGGTACCGGTTTTCATGACGACGAACTGACCCTTGGGAAGACTCTTGAGTTCGTCAGGCATCATCAGCGGACGCTCCATCATCTGCAGGCTTTGGGAAGGATCATTTTTCCCTCTGGAGATACTGCCGCTCATGACAGTGCGGCTGCCCAGCGCCTTGCTCAATACCTCGGCGGTCTGGCTGTTGGGCGCAAAGCCGCCGAAGATCGTGCACTGGCAGTTGTCGACGATAATTTCCGAGCCCTCCTTGCCGTAGTTTTTCTGGAGCTGCCCGAAGGACTGAATGATGGGAACCATCATCAGTCGGCGGGAACGGGAGGCCGAGAAAATCAGCTCCAGCGACTCAATGGGCGGGATGGTGCCCAGTTCATCGCAGTAAAATACCACGCGGTTTTTCAGCTTGCCTCCCTGCTCGTCGGCCACCGAGAGGATCTCTCGGTAGAGCTGCTGGATCATCAGCGACACCATGAAGTATTTGGTCAGGTCTTCCTCCGGCAGGACGATGAAGATGGCGCTCTTGGTGTTGCAGAACTTCTCGGCGTCGATGGCGGTATCGAAGCAGAGAATCTGCTCCATCTCACTGTCGAGAAAGGCATTGAGCCGGGACAGCACGGTGGACATGACGGAGGCCATGGCCTGCTCCGCCGAGTTGAGCGCCGCGCCGGCGAACCACTTTGCCTTGTGTTCGGGCGGGAGCTTTGCCATCAGGAGCTGGAACTGGCTTTTTCCCTTGACTCTGGACGGCTCCAGAAGCTCCTGCACCATTTTGAATACGGAGATGATGTGGCGGCGTTCCTCCGGGTGATCGTCGTCCGGCGGCAAAAACTCCGCCAGAAGCAAAATCACCGAAGTGAGAAGCCCCTCTGCTGCGTCGTAGAAGAAGGCGTTCTGCCCATAGTTGGCGCTGTCACCGGAGGAATTGATGATGGTCTTGGAGATGATCTTGGCGTACTTTTCCGCCTTGGCTTTGGCGGCAAGGTTGTTCTCGTCAGCGCGATATTCATCCATGTACTTGTTGACCAGATGCAGCATGTTGTTGCCATCCGAGCGGGTGGGATTGCGCAGGTCGATCACGGCGATGTTGTAGCCGTAGTAATCGCGGGCGACGGCTCCGTAGTTGCGGAACAGATCGCCCTTTGTGTCGGTGCAGAGAAAGCTCATGCCGGTGGCGCAGGCGTATTCCAGATTGGGATAGAGGAAGAACGCCGTCTTACCCACTCCAGATGCACCGATCATCAGCGTGTGGACATCGTCCGTGTCCACCAGTGCGGTGACTTCGTTTTTCTTTCCCTCGCTGCCGAGGATGACGCCCTGTTCGGAGGGCAGAGCCTGACCCTTCCGCCACGACTTTGGGCGGAACAGAATATGTCGATAGGTCTGCTGAATCTCTTTCTTGGTGGCAAACCGGGCAGTGCCATGTTGTCCGTCACCCACGGTGTGGCTCTTAATGCCGTTCAGAGTGTAGTAGTGCGCCAAAAGAGAAAGGCCGCCGATGACGAAAAACATCACGGCGGCCGCGGCGATCAGAATAGTTACTTTTTCTTGCATAGGGACTCCTTTCTTGCGATTCTAATGTTGGGATGGTATAGTAAATTATAGAAATATATTGGGTTCTATTGCCACGCTGTTGGCATCTGGGACGGAGTATGCAGCGGTTAAACTAATCAGAATTTATTCAAAGAGGTTGTTTCAAGAAGCACTCTACGGTTCGTTGATTGTAATTCTTTTCTCCCCAGGCTATACTTTTAGCATCAAATAGTCGAGGAGATGGAAATCATGCAGGAACTAAACACAACCTTTCATCCAATCAATTTTGAAACATGGGAAAGACGGCAATATTTCTATTACTTTACCAAGATGCTTCCGACAGGGTACTCTCTTACCGTCGAAATTGATATTACCGAAACACGCAAAGCAGCCAAAGAGCGAGGCATTCCGTTTATGGCCGCCTATCTATATGTGGTAAGTCGGCAACTGTCCGCGCAGCCGGAAATGCGAATCTCCACATTGGATAACCAACTTGGCACCTTTGATGTTTTGCATCCGTCCTATGCGGTATTCCATGATGATGACAAGACCATTTCTAATATGTGGACAGAGTATTCTCCCTCGTTCACTTCATTTCTGGCACAGTATCTAAACGACCGCACTCTCTATGTCGAAAAGCATGGACCCAGTGCAAAGCCTATTGCGCCGCCACCCAATCTTTGCATGGTGGGTATGCTGCCGTGGGTTAGTTTTACTCACTATTCGCCGGTGCCTTATCAACAAAGCGACTGCTATTTTCCAGTTATTGAAGCCGGAAAGTTTTTTGAGCAGAATGGGCGCACACTGATGCCATTATCTGTTATGGCACAGCACGCGGTTGCTGATGGGTATCACACTTCCATCTTGTTCAATGGAATCCAAGCAGCATTTCTTTCGCCGCAAGAATGGATTGACCAATAACACACGTCTAAGGGGAAACTCACGCAGCCTTCTTGCGCTTGGGCGTAATTGGCGTCTACGGCGAAGTACAGGCTATTTATATAATTTACCAAGCTACAAAAAATAAATGGAGGAAAACCTTTATGGAATATATTAATGTTACAAAAGAAAACTTGGAAAATGAACATATCTGTTGTGCAATCAGTAACAATAAGGATGTACAGGTATCCTCTAAAAAAATGTGGCTTTCCGAAAGAATGGATGACGGGCTTGTTTTTCTGAAAAGTGTCGAGCGTGGTAAATGCTTTATAGAATACATTCCTGCCGAGAATGCTTGGATTCCTGTAATTGCTGAAGGATATATGGTGATTAACTGCCTGTGGGTATCGGGCTCATTCAAAGGCAACGGATATTCAAGCGACTTGCTAAATCAATGCATTGCGGATAGCAAATCAAAAGGTAAAACAGGGTTGTGTGTTCTCTCATCACCCAAAAAGAAACCTTTCTTGGCAGACCCGAAGTTTCTTATACACAAGGGATTTTCCGTCTGTGATGAATCCGATAACGGAATTCAGCTATGGTATCTGCCGTTTGATGAGGGCAGTCCCAAGCCTCAATTTAAAGAGTGTGCAAGGCATCCCCATATAGAGGAATTAGGCTATGTTCTGTATTTTACAAGCCAATGTCCTTTTAACGCAAAGTATGTTCCTATTCTTGAAAAAACAGCAAAGGAAAACGACATCCCATTTCACGCCATACATATCACAAGCAAAGAAGAAGCACAAAATACACCATCGCCTATTACTACTTACGCGTTGTTCTGCAACGGCAACTATCTTACCAACGAAGAATTAAATGATAAAAAGTTTCTCAAGTTGGTACAGGGATGATTTGCAGACATATTTCCGTTTATCGGTGAGATTATGGGCATACTCCCTGCTTCGCATTTTGCACTATTTCGAACTTGCTACACCCCAATGGGCAAATCCATTTCGATTATCAATCAACGCATCAGCATTGAAACCATCTCTCCAACCGCATCATCTCGCCGCGCCACCAGCTCATCGTTCCAGTCCTTGGCTTCCGGCAGCATGGGTGTGACGTCGGCATAGCCGTGTTCACTCAAAATACCGGTCAGGCGCTCCACGGCCTTCTGTCCGGCATTGTCGCTGTCCAGACACAGCGCGACCTTTTGCAGCTTTGGATTCTGCTCCAGCATCCAGAGCATGGCGTGTTCCGATGTGCCGCAGAGTGCGACGTAGCTGTGCGTGCGCCAGTTCTCCGGGGGGAGAGAGATAAAGGACAGCATATCGATGGGCGCTTCAAACACATAGAGCCGGTCAGAGGTTCCCATCCAGTGAAAGCTGTACCGGGGATCGCTGCCCTCCACATTGATGCGAAACGCCTTTCCTTCAGAATTGACGCTGCGCTTGTGCGCATGACGAATAACGCCGTGTTCATCCTTCCCGATGAACACGGCGTTGTGATATTCCTCGTCCTCATACAGCAGGCCCGCCTGCGCGAAGCTGGTGACAATCTCCCGGTCGATGCCGCGGCGCTGGGTCAGGTAGGCATACACCCGCCGCATACTGTCGTTTTTCGGAGGAACGACAAACGGTTTGGGCGGCTCATCGGGCTTTCCCTCCGCCGCGTGATAGGCTTCACCCTGTTCTCCGTTTAGCAGGAAGGTCACAGCTTCCGGGAAGCTCATATTGTAAAACCGCCTGACGAAGTCCACGGTCAGCCCTCCCTCACCGGTGGCGTGATCGAACCACTGGTTCCCGCGGATCGTGATGCTGTGATCGGCTTCCAGCCGCTTGTCATGGCCGGACGGCAGAAGCCTTTCGCCGCGCCGGCGCAGCAGCTCCGCCAGATCGACGGAATTGGCGCGGTGCTTTTGCTCGTTGGTGAAATGAATATACTGTGCGATGGTGCTCGCCCCCTATCTTTAATATGGAATGATATAGTCCTGCCGCTGTTCCTGATCGTCCGCTTTGTGACCCTGGGCGATCTTCTTTTCCTTCATCCTGCGGCGGAGCTTTTTGTCGATGCTGTACCCGACGTTGCTCCGCTGCGGCGGCGTGTTGTTTTGAAATACCCGACTCATGTGATGCAGCAGCCGTGTGGAAGAGAGAAAGACGGAGGGGTTCTGCACTGCCTCCGCCCAATGCTCCGTGTAAAACTGCGCATGGGTATTGCCCTGCTGTGCCGAGCGGGTGAACCAGTCCAGCGCGGCGGTCTTGTCCTGCTGGATATCTTCGCCGGTAAGATACAGCTTGCCCAGCGCATACATGGCGCAGGAGTTTCCGCCTTTGGCCGCCTCGGTGAAATGGTGAACCGCAGCCGATACATCCTTCTGCACGACGCCGCCTTGAAGGAGCAGCTTGCCAAAGGCATAGGCGGCGTCGGGGTTGCCCTCATCCGCGAGGCGAAGCAACAGCGCCGCCGCGTCACGAACGCTATCCTGTGCTGAATCTGGCGCATGGATGATTCTCACCAGCCTTCGCACATTCTCCGGGACGCGCTGTTCCTCTGCCGGAGTTTCCTCAAAGGTGAACGCATGGCCGAGGAGCTTCGCCGCCTCCGCAATGACCATATTGCGGATGGGCTTGAACTCCTTTTGCCGGGAGAGGGGCGGCAGCTCCGGCATCTCGTCCTGATAGGTGCTGACGATATCCGTGCGGATGTCGAACCAGAGACGATATGCCTCCGCCACGCGTGCGTCTCGCGCCAGCTCGTCTACGATCTCATCCACAAGGGCTTTGACCGGGGCTTGCAGATAGCCGTATTGCAGCTCGCCCTTCTGCGCCGCCAGCTTTGTGACGAGCTGCGCCGTCAGCTTTTCAACACGCTCGTTTCGTACCGTGTCACCGGCCATCTGCGCGATCAGCTTCTGATACAGTTTACACGCATCCGCCTTGAGTGCGTCCCGCCGCTGGGTGTCGGCGGCGTACAGCTCCCTGAGCTGCTCCGGAAAGATGCTCTGCGACAGCGCGGACTTGATTTGCGCGATGCCCTGCTTGGTGAGGAAGCCCTCGGTCGGATCGGTGGAATAGATAATCATGTGAATGTGCGGATGATGGCTTTTATCGTGGAAGGCAGCATACCAGAGAAGGTTCTCCGGCTTGATTTTATAGCCCTTCGCCAGTGCGGCGGCACAGGAGCAGAGCATGGCGCGCCAGCTCTCCGGCGACTCGAAGCCCATGGCGTGGGCATCCTCCCGCCGCAGAGAAATGACCGGAGTCCACACAACGCCAGGGTGCGCCGCGATTTCCTTTTGCACCTGCGAGATTACAAGCTTTTTCCCAGTGCCGTCGAAGAGACCATGGGAATTCAGCTTGGAAACGCCAGGGCGGGTACCGATGTAGTCCACATAGTTTTCCCGCTTGCCGATCTGATCAAGGTTCTGCTCCAGCGCGGTCTGGATGAAATCCGAAGCGTTCTCCCGCGTGGGCCGTGCAAGGTAGTCCTCGTACTCGAACCTCTTTTTCGCCGAAGGAAAATCCCTGACGAGCTGGCGGATCATCTGTGCCTGTTTTTCCGTCGCCGGTTTGAGCCTATCTGCGTCGGCCACCGGCGCGACGCCCTCACGGGTTGCGATGTAGCGGACAAGATACGACAGGTGCGCCGCGCTGCTGTGTCCGCTTTTGAAATGCGGCGAAATGAAAATAATGCGCGGCATTCTTACTCATCCTCTCCGGTGAAGATATCCAGACTGTATTCCAGCGGCAGCGGATCTTCGTAGATCTTTTCATAGGTGAGCTTGTCGCCGATCCGCTTGACCTCGCCCACCGCCTTGCCGTGGACATGTTGGAGCTGCTCCGCGCTGACCCGGAACATCCCGGCAATGATGTTCCAAGTTTTCGCTTCCTCCACTGAGAGCCGAAAGAGATTGCGGTTCACATGCGCGGCGAAGCTGTCCAGCGAGCCATGGAGCACCTGCGACAAGACCGGCGCGAGATATTCCGACGCATCCTTTACGCCGAGGTATCCGGCGTAGAACCGCACGGCGTTTTCCACAAACTCCGACTGGCTTTTGCAGTTGTCCTTCTGGTAGAGCTGCTCAATTTTCCTCTTGCATTCCGGCGAAAGCCAGAACGCGTGTTTTTTCTTTTTCTGTTCTTCCATATGATCTCCTTTCCTGCTGAGCCCGCCGACGGAACGGGCAAACGCCTTGCGGTTACGGCATTTTCCCTTTGACCGACCCCGGAACCGGCTATGCGATGGGTAAACCGACCCCGCATCCTCGTATACCCGACCCGCTCTGCGGGGCGGTGTTTTCCGCATCGGAGGGCGCTTGCGACCCCGGCGCTTTATCCTGTACTAAAATCGTGAGCGTCAAGCCGCCTCCAAATCTCCCGCTCAAAGCCCCGACAGGGCGGTCAAGCCCTGCCGGGGTACACGGATGCCATCCTGCGCCGAAACCCGGCACACAGGGCGAACACGGGGCAACGGCTGGCTACATGGTCGGTTCCATCGTCGGCGCGGTATCCTCCGCCATGCGCTGGGCTGCATAGTCCGTCAGCGTCATGCCGGTCTGCTGCTGACAGTATTCATCCATCTTGCGCAGCAGCACTTCCTTCTCGGCGGCGTTGAGCGTATAGCTCCGTTCCTCGCTCTGACCGTCGCCCTTCCAGAGAATGATGGTCAGCTCATCGCAGACCTGCCCGGACTCCATATCGTAGTCAGCGTAGAGATTGATGTAGTCGTCATTTTTATCGGTACAAACATCGGTGCCGAAGGCAGCGCCCACATCGAAGGTCGTGTCGATATAGAAATTGAGCTTGTCATCCATCTCCGTGATCTCATCGGAGAAGGAAAAGTTCCGGGATCTGAGATGACCGGCGGAGGTGATTTCCTTGCCGTCCAGATGGTCGAGCAGCCGTGCGAATTGCTGATCCCTGAAAAGAAATTGCTTGCGGGTAGCATGATAGACGGCGGCGGACACATCGCCCATGGCGTAGGTTTGCCAGCCGTCCATAATGTTGACGCCGGAAAACTCCCGCTTGTCGAAGTCGATATCGAATACGCCGGTGACCTTACCGGTGTCCTCCATGCGGATGCCTGCCAGTTCGTCAAACCGTTCTGCGGAAATCTCTGCGGGATGCAGAAACATTTTCTCAAAGCCGGAGGGCCTTGCCGCAGACTCCGCAGTCAGATAGGAACGCACCTTTTTCGCCGCATCGAGCAACTCGAGACCGTCGTCTACGGAAAAATATCTGCTCTGTCCATCCTCGGTCACACGGAACGCGCAGACGCGGCGCGCTTCCTCCGCCCGGCGCTCGGCGGCGAGACGTTCGCTCTCCATGCGTTCGTTGATCTCTGTGCGTTCCTGTGCGGGAACATACTGGCGGTACAGTTCATCCAAGCGCGCCTGCATGACGGTCTGCGTGTCCGTGCCGCGTTCCTTCAGCACACGCTCCAGCGCGGTCAGCCTGCGCCTGTCCATCCACAGCTCGAGAGAAACATCATCCGCCATGTCTATCATCCTCCTTCACCGGCAGAGAAATTGCCGCCTCCGTTTTCTTTGCAGGCGCAGGCTTCGCGCGCGGCTGCTTTGCGGGACGCTTTGCCGCAGGGGCGGACTTGCTGTCCACATATTCCCGCAGGGCATCCGGCACCGCCTTTTCATACAGCTCCGCCAGCGCCTGCTCCAGACGCATCTGCGCCGAGGTGTTTTCCTTCTGCAGCGAAAAATCCAGCGCATTCAATTTTTCCTCGTCGAAAGAAATCTCAATTGTGATCTGACTCATCTTGCCGCCTCCTTAAAAAGTTGTGAACCGCATAAACGGTTGCGCGTTGGGTTCGTAATTCGCAAACTGCTCCGGCTGGGCAAAGCGCTCCTTGTAGTCTGCAATTTGCCGGTCGGTGAGCGACGTGAAGTCGCCCTCGCCGTCGTCGCCGACAATAAAAAACGGCCCGCAGATGATGTCATCCGCCAGCCGCCTGTTCATCGCCATGCCGTTGAGCTTGCCTTCCTCATTGCAGACCAGAATGGAGCCGTCCTCCATGTATACGCATTCGATCATCCCGCCCACCTCGGCTTGCAGGCTTTTCAGATCTGCGCCGATCTCATTTTCCTCTGGCGCCTTGCCGGGTTCCACACGCAGGATGCGCAGAGTTTTGTTTTCGCTCATGATGTTACCTCCGATTCTGAAATATAATTGATGTACGGTATCTCCAGCCATGCCGTCCAGCTCCGTTCCGAGAGCTTGGTTTTCACCACGCCGTACTTGGTGCCCATGGCTTCGATGACCTCGCCGCCTCCGATGTACACGCCGATGTGTCCGCTGTGCCAGACGGCCAGACCCGGCGTATCCGGCATGGATGACATATCTCCCTTGACGGTGGCGTTGGCGTACATCTGATCTGCACCCACATCGGGCATTCCGTTGATGGCATAGCCGATGCTCATGTCGCTGGTGTCCAGCCAGCCGTAACCCTTGATGAGACCCACGCAGTCGGTGGTGCGTCCGCCCAGCCAGTTTTCCCGGATGAAATTTTCGTAGCTGCCTACGCCGTCCGGATATTGCGCCAGCTTGGAGGCGAACAGTGAATCCGTGAGGACGGAGCCGTAGGTTCCCCACACATAGCCCCAGCCGTTTTCCCATGCGTTTTCCGCATAGGTCACGAGGTCGAGATTATTTTTTGTGGTGGGATCGGTGAAGGCAGAAACGTCCAGCTCAATGCTCACGCCGTCACCGCGGGCGTACTCGCCGGAGAAGGTGTCGCCGCCGCTGTGAGTTCGGGCGTAGACCTCGTCCGCGTTTTTACGGACAGCGTCGGTGATCTCCGCACCCATGACGGATTGAATGTTTGCGTAGGCCGTTTCCAGCGAGACCGGCACGGTCACGGTGTAGACGTCGCCGCTTTCTGGATCGGTGCGCTGCTCGTAGTTGACAAAGCAGTCCACGAAGTTCCCGATGCCAACGGCGGACGGGTTTTCCGCGCCGAAATACATAGAATAGAAAACGGCCTTGACTCGGTGGGAGTCAAGGCCGCTGCCGTTTTCCGCCATGGCGTTTACCCTGGCGACCTCACCGTCTACAATGGCGAGGCTGTTTTGCATATCTGTGATGTGCTGCCGGTATGCCTCCGGCACAGTGCCTGCGATCATACCGCCGTAGTAACTGAGATCGAGCGCCGCCGCATTGTGGTCAGCGCCGCCCGACATAAAGCTGCACACGATGACCAGCAGCAGAATGAGCGGTGAGAGTACGGCGGCGATGATCCAGCCTACGGTTTTTCGGAGCTTGTCGTTGGTGAGAACGCTCGCGGCGATCTTGGCCGCCGCAGCCGCGGAAATAGACAAGGGCGAAGCCCCCTTTCATTATTTGGTGTTGTATGGTATTCTGAGATTGAAAAACGAACTAACCGATATATCGGAATCTGACGCGGAAGGTTGTTTGAATAATTTTGCTGAATGCCACCTTTAATGAAGGTTGGCATTTCTCATATAACAAAGCAATAATGTGTGAAAAACTGTGACGCATTGTAATTTTCTCGGTGTATATAGGTGAAAGGCCTTCACACTGAAAGAAAGGAGAAATCACATGGACGATAGGCAGATTACTGATCTATATTGGGCACGCTCCGAAGCTGCTATATCGGAAACTGCGAACAAGTACAGCAAGTATTGTCATACCATAGCTTTCAATATCCTGCACAACAATGAGGACTCCGAGGAATGTGTCAACGATACATATTTGAGGGCTTGGGGCGCAATGCCCCCGAAGCGTCCCGATCGCCTATCAACCTTTCTCGGAAAAATCACCCGCAATCTTTCCTTGAACAAATACGAGAAGTATGCTGCTGAAAAGCGCGGCTTTGGGCAAGTAACGATGGCTCTGGACGAGCTACAAGACTGCATCCCTGACGCTGGCAGCGTGGAGCAGACCATAGAGGACGAGGCTTTGGTTGAGATTTTCAACCGTTTCCTTGCCACTCTGCCTATGAACACGCGAAAGATTTTCGTGCGGCGGTATTGGTATTTAAGTCCCGTTAAGGAGATTGCAGCGGACTACAGCTTCAGCGAGAGCAAGGTGAAAATGACATTACTCCGGGCAAGAAATGAGCTAAAACAGATTTTGGAGAAAGAGGGCATCACATTATGAAAGAAGAAAAACGGATTTTGAATGTTCTCGGTCAAGTGGACGAGAAGTATATTGACGAAGCCGCTCCCGGTAAAAAGGCGAACAAAAAGCCCGCTTGGAAGAAATGGACATCTATCGCCGCCTGTCTTGCGCTTGTTGCCGTTCTCGGCGTAGGCGCATTACAGAGCGGATGGTTTAGCAGCAACGATATTGCAAGACTGGATGGTGGAGAGACAATCAGCTTTGTAAAAGCCAATACGATGCCCGGTGCTCTGTCACTGGATTTAGACGTGAATACGAGGGCACTTACAGAAGAAGAAACGGAAGCTCTGTTTGCAGATATGCCAGTTGCGGCAAATGCCATATTCGCTGCCGACGATAATAAACTGCTGGGCATTGATGGAACAATCGGAGATGTTAAAATTGTCATAGCCACTTCAGACGTACAGCTGCTTGACACAGTAATTGATGGCAGTGTAAAGCCCACAGTAATTGATGGCATTTCTGTCACGGCAGGGTATTTTCTGACTAACGCAAACAGCAAGGGAGAACAGACCGCAATTTACTATGCCACCTTTGAACTCGGCAGCAACACCATATATGTGGAAAATGCAGGAACAAAGGCAGATCAAGAGAACGTAAAGAATGATTTAGCTGTAATAATTCAAGAATTAATTGCTAATGGCGAGATTGATACTGTGCAGTTGCACTGAAAATTATGCGCATAACCCGCAGCGCGCCAAATTCCCGCTTTGCGAGCAGTTTATATCTTGAGTGCCGGACTGATTTCCCAGTCCGGCACTTTTCTTATCTGCCGCCCGCCTTGCCGAATAGCTTTTCCTTATACGCCGGGGCATGAACCACAAGGTTATACCGCTCGTTGCCGCATTTATAGAGGCAGACGCCCCGCTGAGGGAAGCGAATCAGGTTGTATTCGGATTCCTCCAGTTGGAGCGTGTCCATATAAAACTTCTTGTCGATGTTGCCGGCGTTGAACAGAAACGCGTGGGTTGGGATGCTGAACAGGGGCTTCGTCAGCTCGGCGATGCCGGGAATGGCGAAATCCTCCAAGTTCTGACTGGCCAGAATGACGCTGGATTCCTTCTTTCGCACCCGCTTCATGAAGTTTCGGATGTACTCAATGGCGGTCAGATTGGTGAGGAACAAATACAGCTCGTCGATGCTGGCGGCGGTGTTGCCCTCGGTCAAGAGCTTATCCGACATGAAGGACAGCACATTGAACAGCAGGGCGTTCTTCACGTTCTTGCTGGCCTGCAGCAGTCCCTTCACGCCGAACACCACAAAGCGGGAGCTGGTCACATTGGTGTGGCCGTTGAAAAACTGGCTCTCCGCGCCCTGGCACATGGAGTGGAGCCCCAGCAGGATCTCCTGCAGCAGCTCCGCCGTGTAGAGCTGATACTTCTGTATGTCGAAGGCTTTGTACTCCGTTTCGATCAGCGCATAGAGATCGGAGAGAATGGGATAGTCCGCAGGCGTCAGCTTTGAAAAGTCGGTGCGGTCGCTGATGCCCCAATTTGCATACAGCTTGCCCAGCATCAGCTCGATCACGTCGATGTGCTTGTCGTCGAAATCCTTGTAGCAACGGAAAAAGTCCTTGAGGAAGGAGATGTGCTGAGAGAGCTTTGTGGTCTGGCGGAAGGTCTGGGGCGCATCGCTGTCCTCGCCGTCGCTGCCGTCATCCCATGTTTTGGGTTCCAAGGGGTTAATGCGGTACTGACCGCTCATCAGATCGACAAAGCACCCGCCGAGGTTTTCCGCAAGGTCGACATACTCATGCTCCGGGTCCAGGCACAGGACGTTTTTGCCGCTCTCGAGAATATTGCACAGGAGCAGCTTCAAAAGATAGCTCTTGCCCTGACCGCTGTTGCCGAGGATGAGGCAGCAGGGGTTGGTCTTGTCGTCGTCCCGCTTGTCGAGGTCGACGAGGATGTTGGAGCCGAATTTGTCCCGCCCGATATAAAAGCCGTGGGCGTCGGTCTTGCCGGAATAATTGAAGGGATAGAGGTTGGCGACGGAGCTGGTGGGCAGGACGCGCTCGAACTGTGCGCCGAAGGCGTTGTACCCGCTGGGGCCGACGCAGAGGAAGCCCTGCTGCTGACGGAGCAGGAGCCGATCCACATTGAGCTTGCTTCGTACCAGTTCCGTCAGCACATCGGTCTGGAGCAGCTTCAGCTCGTCGTATTCGTGGGCGATGAGCTCGATATAAACCGCGCAGTGGAGCAGCGGCTCCCGGTTGCGGTGCATGGTGGACACCAGCGCGGTCACATCCTGCAAATTGCTCTCGGCGGTGACGGTCTGCTGCAGGTCGTTGGTGTTGGAGCCCGCCATACGGTTTTTGTTGGCGGCGTTATGGATGATGGTTTTTTCCTCTGTGGGCGTGACCTGCCGGGTGTAGATGCGGAGCGTCACGCCGTCCTTTTCCCCGAGGTGGCGCAGGATGGCCTGTTCGTCCGTTGCCGTGGGATATTCCCGCAGCGCCCACACGCAGCGGTAGGTGTTGCCGCAGATGAAATGATCTACATTGAACTTGATGATCCCCGGTGCGATCATGTCAAGAAACTCCTTGATCTGGGTTACCTGTGCGGGAGCTACATTCTTTTTGCTTTGTTTTGACAATTGCGATACCTCCTTACTCGCCGAGGATAATCCAGCGATCCCCGTCGTTTTCCTCGTATTTTTCCGTGGTCACGTTCTGTTCGTAATAGACGCCCAGCAGCCGCTTGATATCCTCGCTGCCGCAGCGCCGCACCGTGAAGCCCTGATCCTTCAGGGATTTTTCAATCGTCATCAGGTAGGACTGCGCGTCGGAGCCTTTGTCCTTTCTCAGCCGCACAATGATGAGAAACTCCCGCGCGGTGGCCATCTGCACCTGCAGCCGGTCCAGGCTGACCGCGTCCAGCTCCAGGAGCTTTCGCACGGCGGGCAGGTTCTCCGCCTCCGTCCGCGCCTTGAGATAGGTCTTGTTGTCCTCAAAGTTTTCACGGCTGTTGATGCAGAGCATCTCAATCTCAGCCATCCCCTTGAGAACGGTCATCAGTGCATAGATCCGCGCCGCCACGCTGGAGTCGGACAGAACGCTGATGTTGGTGGGGCGGATCGAAAAAAAGACCAGCTCGCCGTGGCCGGTCAGCAGGCTGTATTCGGAAATGCCGTCGATGCCGATGAGCTGGCGGGTGGACTGCCGCTGGCGTTCGTCGTTTTTCTTTTTTCTGCTCATGTAGTCATCCTCCAATGATAGATCTGCTGTTTTCCAAAGAAGAAGTCAAAGGCGTTTACAATGAAGTCGCGGATGCTGGTGCCCTCAAAGCGAATCGTGAGAAACGCATAGACCGCCGTCAGTGCAACGGGCAGGAGAATGTGGAGCTGTGCCAGCGCGAAAACAGAGAGTAAAAGCCCCACGCCGATGATGCCCACGTCCCGCAGCTCCCAGAGGAACAGCGTCGCTTTGGCTTTCAGATTGTCGGGGTACAGGTACAAAAAAATCACCTCCAAAAGTTTTGGGGCCGCCTTTCGGCAGCCCCACGGGTTTCTTTCTTATTCGATGTTTGCGCTGTCCAGCGCCTGTTGGATAAGCCCCAGCACAAACTCCCGCTGGCTGAGCTTTTTGCCGGTACGCTCTGTCTCGCTGTCGAGGTAGCGCTTGATCCGCTGGAACAGATCCTCCGGGATCTGAAACGCCATGGTTCTGGTTCCGTCCATTTTCTTTCCTTCTTTCTGTTGATAGTATTCTGTGATGAGCGCCGTGACATATTGGCTCAGCGTTTTTCCGGATTGCTCCTGTTCCGTCCGCACTCTGGCGTGCAGGGATTCCGGGATCTGCGCGCAGAGATTCTTGGTTGCTTCCATGCTGTCAGCCCCTTTCCTGATTTGCAAGCCAAGTATAGCGGGAAGCTACGGAGATAGCTATGACCAAACGCAATGAAGAACGCCCGTGAAATGAAGCATATTACATACTTATTCGACCATGCGGAGGACGGCGGCGATGCCGCGCAGCACGAAGGTTACGCAGGGAATCGCCACGCTGTTTCCCAACGCCTTATAGCGGGCACTATCCGAGGCGGTTGCGATGTCCGTCCAGCCGTCCGGGAAGCCCTGCAGCCGCTCGCACTCCAGCGGGGTCAGGCGGCGGATGAGACAGGTTCGCTCTACGATACATTTATCCTCGCTGACGAACTGATTGTTGACGCCCTTGTGGTCGGTATAGCCGATGGTTCCCACCGTCTGCTGATAGGTTGGCTGGCAGACGAGGTCGGTTGCGTCCTTGTGCTGCCGCGCGCTCTCGGTGCTGGCCACGTCCTGCTCTACAAACTGGTCGACACGCTGGCGATTGAACACCGCGTGATGATCTAATCCCGAGGATTGAGTTATTCCGATGTTGTCAGGTAAGGGCGGAGCTACTTGTTGAGAATCAAGCTTTTTTTCATCCGTTGTCATTATAAAACCTCCAGATAATAGATTAAAAGCGGTCTGG
>Ga0268360_1002126_pt1 | contig 16754 bp, 9 predicted proteins | sample BioMet11_FD_192465 | JGI IMG/M metagenome (GOLD analysis project Ga0268360, IMG submission 192465) | Sewage microbial communities from Oakland, California, United States - Biofuel 11 (Illumina Assembly) | ecosystem: Engineered > Wastewater > Sewage > Unclassified | place: USA: California... | reverse complement strand
AAGAATTTGGGGTATAGAAAGTTGAAAAGAATTAGAGATGGAAAAAGTTGAAAAGAATTAGAGATGGAAAAAGTTGAAAAGAATTAGAGATGGAAAAAGTTGAAAGAAGATTTTCGAAGGAAAATGCTCATTGTCAGAGTGAACTTTAAAGTAAAGAGTCACAAAAAACATGGGGGAATGTAAAGATACCTTATTATGTTGGAAACTATTCTGATGATCTCTGACAATTTGGCATCAGTTGGATGGCATCAGCTAAAATGGACATTTTAGTGGATCTGGATACAGTTTCATTGCATTCTCTTTATTCCAGCAGAGTTCTCGGATTAATAAACCCGCTCCTGAGCATATGGTCGGCAAGCACAAGGGCAATCATGGCTTCAGCAACCGGAACCATGCGCGGAGGAATTGTGGGATCATGCCGGCCTTTTATTGCAATTTCAGTATTTTCCAGGGTTTTGAGGTCAACTGTCTGCTGAACTTTTCCTATGGACGGAGTTGGCTTTACTGCTGCCCTGCAGACAATGTCCAATCCGGTTGAAATTCCTCCTAAAATCCCGCCTGCGTTATTGCTCAAAGTGGTTATTTTTCCATCCTCTATTCGGAAAGGATCATTCATTTCACTTCCGCGCAGGCGGGCAGCTTCAAATCCGGCTCCGATTTCAAAGCCTTTGACGGCAGGAATACTCATTAGAGCTTTTGCAAGGTCCGCATCCAGTCTGTCAAAGACAGGCTCTCCAAGGCCGGCAGGCACACCTCTTATAATAAGCTCGACAATGCCTCCGATACTATCTCCTTCCTGGCGAAGAGCCGCAACTTTCTCAAGCATTTTTCCGGCAGCTTCAAGATCGGCACAGCGCACAGGGGTTTTTTCTACGTTTTCAAGAATTTCTTCAAAAGATAGAGGCTTTGCGCGGATGGCTCCAAGTTCAAGCACATGTCCAGCAATTTGTATTCCGAACCTGGAAAGCAGGAGTTTTGCAAGGGCTCCACCTGCGACCCTGCCTATTGTTTCCCGGGCTGAAGACCTGCCGCCCCCGCGGTGGTCCCTCATTCCGTAGCGTGCCATATAGGTAAAATCGGCATGTCCGGGCCTGGGAGTGTCTTTAATGGCATCATAAGCCGAAGACCTGGCATCTGAGTTCCAGACAAGCATAGAAACAGGTGTGCCTGTACTCATCCCTTCAAAAATTCCCGACAGGATTTCAACCCTGTCAGCCTCATGCCTCGGAGTTGAAACCTCACTCTGTCCTGGACGCCTCCTGTCCAGTTCTTTCTGAATATCAGCCTCGGAGAAAGGAAGCCCTGCAGGCAGCCCGTCTACCACAACACCTACAGCCCTGCCGTGGGATTCGCCCCATGTAGTAATTCGAAACATCTGCCCGAAAACGTTTCCAGCCATGCATCTTAACTGGTTTTTTTGCTATTTGATCCTTGGGGTCGCTGGGAGGAGGGTTCAAGATGTACAACCACATCAGAGACATCTTTGTACTCACCCTTCAGCTTTTTACTGACTTTATGAGCAATAAGCCTGGATTCGGCAGGTCGACATTTCATTTTTTATAATTTTATTGATGTCGATTTTGAAATAATGATCCATTGTTGTATGTAGTTATTGGGTTTACATATGATCCAAACATAATCTTTCATTTTAAACTTTAATAGAAAAATGATTCAGTGTTTATATATGTCGTTGGAGTTGAGCCACACGTTAACCAGCTTTAACTCTAATGTATATATATCAAATGCTCAAAAACGATATCATGAAAAATCTTCAAATTCCTTATGTCGACCTGCCGAAAGTAGGATAAGGTGTGCATCTTCAAGTGGCATATCCGACTGGACAAGCAGATGCATATCAATCTTGATATCTCCCATGCTCCCACGAGTCAGGATTTTATGGCATTCCTTTACGCCTTCAACTGTCATAACCAGGTTGCAAATTTCTTCCTCTTCAATTCTGGACATATCCAGAAGGACTCTGGAACCTTCTTTAATAATCCTGTACCCGGCCCTTAAAATGATAAAAGCAATTACTATGGCTATAAAAGTAAAGCGATAAAAATAGAGGCTACAGTTTCATACTTTCGATGTCCGTAAGTATGCTCGATATCAGGCGGGCGGTCTCCAATAAAACTTCCAGCCAGTCCTACAATATTGGATAAACCATCAAAAAGAGAGTGATAGCCGTCCGCAGTCATACTCAATGTGCTGGTCAATTTCCCGTAAATGATTTTAGCAAACGAAACCCCAAAGTTCAGAAATAGTACATAGATAAGGACTTGCTGTACTTTTTTGAATCTCTGTAACGTTGATCTGGCCCCCCTACATCGAATGTTCAAAACCGAAAATAGACGGCGGATAATAAACAATTAAGAAAATGTACATGATATTCTTTGAATGACATACACAAATAAATGAAAGTACTGTCCACTTTATCTTTTTTGACTTTAATTCTTTAACTTGGGCAGTAAGGTTGTCCTAATTTTGGTTTTTCAAAACCGTCAGAAAACTAATCAGTGAATTGCCATCGAAATCTCAAGTGTGACTTTGATCATGGACACTAAATTGGCCTTTTAGGCAATTCCGCTGCCCAAATAAATAAGGTGATCAAATAAATTAGGTGATATTATTGATATGCGGTCTTGAATTGGAAATCATCTTATCCATAGTTATCCACAGGGAATGGCGAAGAGCAAACTCTGGTTTGTCGCTACTTAAGTGTTTTTTTCTATTACATTGAACCCTACAGTAAACTCAGTACCTTTGTTTCTTTTTAATTTAAGCTCTCCGTCTAACTGATTTACTAAAATGTTTATTAACTGCATGCCAAGTGACTCGATACTTTCTAACTTCAGACCTTCAGGAATTCCGTTTCCATTATCTGAAACTACCAGACAGAACTCGGACTTGTTAATTCCATTAATTGTCTCTCCATGCCTGCGAAGTTGAATTCCAATTTCTCCTTCTTTCTTTCCAGTAAATGCATGTTTGAGAGAATTAGAAATTAGTTCATTGACAATAATGCCTAAAGGAACAGCAGTATCCATATCAAGAAATGTATTCTCTTCCAGATCCATATTCAAGCGGATATTTATGCTGCTAAGTCCATAAGTCATCAACAGGCTATCAGCCAACTTTTTAAGATATGCTGAAAAGTTCAGTTTTTCTGCCTGCCCTCCTTTGTAGAGTTCTTCGTGAATTAGAGACATTGAAAGTACCCGGTTCTGACTTTCACTGAAAGCTTGCTTGACTTTCTTATCCTCAAACTTTTCGGCCTGGAGATCCAAAAGAGAAGAGATTACTTGCAAGTTATTTTTGATTCTGTGGTGAATCTCTTTTATACGGACTTTTTCGAGTTTTACCAGAGCTTCTTCTGTTTTTTTACGTTCAGTTATATCCTGAACTATTCCTCTAACTCTAATAGGAGTGTTTTTCTTATCAAAAATTACTTGTCCCTGTGCATAGAGTATGCGTTCTTCTCCATTAGCTGAGATAACTCTAAAATCAATTTCAAAAGATTTCCCGTAAAAAGCTTCTTTAAAAGCATTATTCACAGATTCTCTATCCTCTGGAAAAACAAGATTAAAAAATGCATTATAAGTCTCATATGAATCATAAGTCTCATCGAATTTTAGAGAGTCAAGTCCGAAAATATTGTATATTTCATCTGACCAGTAGAATTCATCAGTCACCAGATTCCAGTCCCAATTTCCGAGATGGGCTATTTTTTGAGCTTCACTTAGCCTCATTTTATTTTCAAGTAATGAGTTATAAGCTTCTTCAAGTTCAACTGTACGCTCTTTAATTTTTTCTTCTAAAGTATCATTTGCTTTTTTTAATGCTTCCTCAGCTTTTTTGCGCTCGGTAATGTCAACTGCAATACAGATGACTCCAACGATGGTTCCTGTAGCATCGCGCAATGACTCAGTTGTCATCTCATGGAATAAATCTCCGCCAGCGGAAACAGGCCTATGGATAACCACTTCATCACATCTGCTAACGCCACTAGCCAAAACCTGCTTTTTGATGGAGACAAATATCTCGGCGTCATCTAATTGATATACATCATAATCGCTCTTACCCAGAAGATCTTCGAGTTTAAAACCAGGCGAAGGATTATAAGCCCAAGTATATCTCAGATCACGGTCTTGACTGGAAATAACAACAGAAGATCCCTGCAAAGCAATACGGAAACACTCTTCGGACTTACGTAACATTTCTTCTATTTGTGCTCTCTCTATAATCTCTGCCGCCTGCTGAGCTAGCAGGTCAATTAGCTGAAGGTCATGGTCCTGTGGTTTATGTGGTTTTTTATAATGCGTTGAGAACATGCCGAGTAATCTTCCTGATCGGCTCACAATTGGTGTAGATTGTACCGCTCGTATTCCAGCTTTAAGCTGGATTTCCAGAGCAGGAGTACCTACAAAAATTGGGCTTTGTTCAACATCCTCGACAATTACCCTCCCTTTAGATCCAAGCGCCGTACCACAAGTTCCACTTCCCACAGATACACTGTTCCAGAAGTCCAGCCACCATTTAGGAAATCCACGAGAGGCTACAATCTTAAGTTCAGAAGATTCAGAGTCCAGTAATTGGATATTGCCAAAGTCAGCATCAGAAATTGCAATTGCAGCATCGACTATTTCGACAAGAACAGGTTCAAGATTACCTTCTCGAACAAACAGTGTACCGATCTTATGCAGCCTGGTCATGGCATTAAGGTCGGACAGTAGATATTTTTTGTGATCATTCAATGCTTTCTCTGACCTGGCCTGCTCTATCAGGTCAGCTGCCTGCCGCGCTAGCAAGTCAAGCCTCCAGAGATCATGCTCGTTTGGGGAATAAGGAAAATCCCATTGAGTCGTAAGGATACCAAGAAGCTTACCCGTCCGGCTTAACATCGGTGTGGACTGAATCGCTCGTACTCCGGCCTCACGCATCACAGTCAGGGAAGGTTTCCCGGCAAATATAGAACTTGTTTCAACATCCTCAATAACAATACGCTCTCCATTTTGCATCACCTTTCCACAAACTGAAGCCATGTTCTCAGCAGATGCAAAATAATCCAGGAAAGGCTGTTCGTGACCATAATGGGCAACAATATGTAACGAATCATCCTCAAGGAGTTGCAAGGTACCCATTTTTGCTTCCACAATAGAGATTGCTGCGTCCATTATTTCTTTTAACAATGGTTGAATCCCTTCAGCTCCCAAAAGTTTTGTACTCAGCTCATGTATTTGAGTCAGTGCTTCCAGGTCGGCTTTTACCAGAAGATGTGCTTGCCTTATCTCCAGATCCAGTTTATCAATATCATGCTCAGGTTCTTCATTCTGCTTCAAATATGCTTTTAGGCTCTGTATTTCTTCTTTTAAGGCACGGTTTTCATCCACCAGTAGCTTATTCTCATCTAATAATGCTTGACATGTTATAGGCTCCCAGCCATCAGTATGTTTGGTAGTCATATTTTTATACTGACCTTTTAAGATTAATTCGATCTTGCTGATTAGGTTCTCTGAAATCATTTTTTACTTTAATATTTGATTAACATCCCCAATATTTTGTAGATCGGATGATAGTTTCTACTTTTTTTGACACTGCTTTTTGAGATATTTCGCTTGACAGATATTATATTAGTTTGACAGATATTATATTATAGGACTTACGCAGTTGAACTGAAGAATCAACAGCATTAGACAGCAAACTGTCTAAAACATTACTTTAATCCACAGTCTTTGTTGTAATTGATTTTGTTCCTCAAGTGCGTAAGTCCTAATATTAGTTATTTTGATAGCCTGCTCCCATGCTTGAGACGCTTATAGCGTTGTAGATTTATAAGGAAAGTTTTTTTTCAAACGTTATATACTCTTGCATCGGGACATATCAAGAGAATATAACGTTTGAAAATAGAGATAATCGAACAAGAATTGTATTTCTTCAGAGGTTTTATTCGCACCGTCAGCACTTGATGCTTTTTTTAGATACTTGCTCTTTCGATAATATCGGCTGCACTGAGAGCTAGAAGATCCAACATTTGAAGTGTATCTTTGCCTGGCTTATGTGGTTTTTTATATTGTGTTGAGAACATGCCAAGTGGTTTTCCTGACCGGCTCACAATTGTTGTAGATTGTACCGCTCGTATTCCAGCTTTAAGCTGGATTTCCAGAGCAGGAGTACCTACAAAAATTGGGCTTTGTTCAACATCCTCGACAATCACCCTCTCTTTGCGTCCAAGCGCCGTACCACAAGTTCCTTTTCCCACAGATACACTGTTCCAGAAGTCCAGCCACCATTTAGGAAATCCACGAGAAGCTACAATCTTAAGTTCAGAGGATTCAGGGTCCAGTAATTGGATATTGCCAAAGTCAGCGCCAGAAATTGCAATTGCAGCATCGACTATTTCGACAAGAACAGGTTCAAGATCGCCTTCACGAACGAACAAAATGCTGATTTTATACAGTCTAGTCATTGCATCGAGGTCAAACATCAATTGTTTTTCGCGCTCACTATAGGTTGTCTCTACCTGTTTGTAATCCGGATCAATTTTACCTGTAGTCTGTTCAAGTCCTTCAGCCTGTGCCAGACATGCTCTTAGACGCTGTACCTCTTCCTTTAATGCATTGTTTTCATCTGCCAGTAATTTATTCTCATCCAATAGTGCCTGATACATTGTGGATTCTTGACTTGTAGTATACCTAGAATTCATGCTTTCCACTCTCCATAAATAATATGTTTAATACTCGAAATTTTGAGTTTTCTATATAATTTGTATTACAGGCTATCTAAAAACTCAATTCATTTATACAACTGGATAATTGATATTTTTTAGTTTAAATTAGAATCGGAAATTTTTCTGAAACTCAGGCGCATATTACCGTTAAGTCGAATTTTACATCCCAATTGCACAATCAAATTTAGTTTTTGAGGCTATCCAATGATCTTTATTTTTAATTATAGTTGCCAGATATAAAAATAGGAACAGGATTTTACATATTCGAAAAACACAAACGATTATTATCCCAAATTGACAGGGATTCGGAATTTGCAGGAAAAGCTCTTTATTTTGTATTTTTATTCATTGGATCGAATGAATAAACACAACGCGCACTTATTTTTATATAACTGTCAAACTCAGGCTGAAACGTAGAATATTAAAACACAGAATACTGAGACACAGGAATACTGAGACACAGAATACTGAGCCTATTTCAAAAATCAAAATTTGACTTTTGAATCTCTCGTACAAGCTCCCTAAAAACAGATCAAAAAATTGGGATACAAAACCAATCACAGCCATCATTGCTGCTAACGAACGTTTTCGAGGAGATTCAGGCATTTATTTAAAAATAGAAAAAAGAAAAGTGCTTTATGAATATAAAGCGTTTATTCCTACTTCTTAATGACCTTATCCCTTAGTTACATTCCGTAGTCACGCCATCAAATTCCTCTGGATTAGCTTCGGCTTCGGCCTTCGTGGCGCGTACAATGCCGTCCTTGTGAACAGGCGGTGAATAGATCGTATAGAATTTTAAAGAACCTGTTTTCAAAGTGTTGATGACATTGTGCTGGGCACCTGCCGGCACAACCACTGCAGATCCGCTACCGACTTCATATTCGTTACCGTTAATTATGCACTTTCCCTGCCCTTCCTCAAAGCGGAGAAACTGATCGGTCTTCTCATGCACTTCCATTCCGATATCTTCCCCGGGCTTGAGGCTCATAAGCACTAGTTGGTTATGCTTTGCAGTATAGAGTACCTTCCGGAAATAGTTATTTTCCAATGTGACATTTTCGATATTGGTAGAAAACCCTTTCATTTGATTTTTTGCCTTTTCTACTGTCTTGCATGTCTCCTTTCCAGCCATACTGGGAAGTTCTTTAGCGCTTACTGCCGCTACGGTAATTGATAGTAAAAAACAAACTGCCAGCAAAATGCCCAGTGTCTTTTTAAGACTCATTTGTTGACTCCCCCAACCTGTTTCAACGTAATCAATTTTGCAGATTTTAGTTATTCAATTCACCCATGCTGGCAGAGATATTCATCATTAATAAATTGTCCAATGTATTTTGATGAGGATACTAACAGTAGTAAATTCTATCCTCATTTTATATCATGGAACTTGCCAGCAAAGGCGATGTCAAATACACGCAATAGAATAATTAGATTCAATGAATATAATATAAGCAGAAATATAAATATTAAATGAATAAAAATGCCGACTACAAATTGATTTTTTACATAGAACTTTCCCAAGAATATTCACAATGTATATATTTTTCAGTATTTCTTCTTCAAAGGCACAGCTTTGTCATTGGTTTGCCAAGTTTGGAACGTGGACTCATGCATATTTAGATAACCGAGAAAAATCGAGTTTCTGATCCTGAAATATGTCCCCGAAAATCTTACTGAGTGAAACTGAAAATTGGTTTTGGGATAAGCTTGCAAATTGAAACTTGAATTAAAGATTCAGGTAAAAGGCTTTTTTGATTCAAAACTCTTTGAAACCCTGCTTTTAGACAATAGACTGGAGGTAATTTTGTCTTGTGCATTAGTCTTAAATATTAGGTTTGCCTAAATATGGACAAATTAAAAAATTAGGTCTGCCTAAATATAAGAGCAAAAATATGAAACTACCAGTTACCTGCCCTGAAAGAGAATGCTGTTGCGGAAAAACGAGATGCACACCAGGAAAAGGGCTTCCGAAAATCATACTTATAGGAAACCCCAACGTGGGAAAAAGCAGCCTTTTCAATGCCCTCTCCGGAAGTTATACACTGGTCTCCAATTATCCGGGGACCTCAGTTGAAATCACTCATGGAAAAACAAGGATCGGAGAACGGGAATATGAAATAATCGACACGCCCGGGATGTACTCCCTGCTCCCTGTAAGTGAGGAAGAAAGGGTTTCTCAACTTCTGCTTTTTGAGGAAGAGGCTTCAGTTTACCTCCATGTAATAGATGCCCGAAACCTCAGGCGGATGCTTTCTTTCACCCTGCAGCTCTTGGAAGCCGAGCTTCCTCTTATCCTTGTCCTGAACATGATGGACGAAGCTGAAGAAAGAGGAATTGAAATCGATATATCTGAACTCAGCCATTACCTGGGAATCCCGGTTGTTGGAACGGTTTCAAGTGAAGGAAAAGGGGTAGAGGAACTCAAAGCTGCAATTTCGGAGTTTACCCCTGGAAACAACATTCAAAAATATAGGCAAAAACTTGACTACGGTACAGAAATTGAGCCATATATCGAAAAAGTTGAAGGTTTGCTTGACCCCGCAAAAAAAACCGAAATCTCAGCCAGAATCTCAACCGGAATCTCAAAAAGAGCGATCTCACTCCTGCTGCTGCAGGAAGATCGGACAGCCCTTGAATATCTGCAAAGGGCTGAAAAAACCCCAAATTGTGAGGGAAAAAGTCGCGGAAAAAGCTCTGAAGAAATCCAGAAACTTGCAGAAGCTGCCTCAAAGATATCTGAAGTCCCTCTTTCCTACCTGTTCACCCTGAAGCGCCAGGAACATGTAAACGAAATCGTAGAACAGGTAATGAAAACGCCTGAGAAAATCGAGAGAAAAAGTAGTGGCAAAGCAGAAAAAAGAAGAGCAGAAGAAGATACTGGAATAAATAAAAGTAAAACACAGACTCGAAATCTCGGTTTTTCCGAGAAAATTGACAGTATTCTCATCCATCCTGTACTTGGGATACCTGTGTTGTTTTTAATCCTGTACTTCGGGCTCTATCTGTTTGTAGGCGTATTCGCAGCCGGAACAGTTGTTGATTTTCTGGAAAATACGGTCTTTGGAGGATACATAAACCCCCTTGTAACTGCAAAGTTCACGTCGCTTGTACCCTATCCAGCTCTGCAGGACCTTTTTGTGGGAGAATACGGAATTTTTACCCAGGCCGTAACATATGCAATTGCCCTTATCCTTCCGATAGTGGGAGCCTTTTTCCTTGTGTTTTCCATCATAGAAGACACGGGTTATCTTCCAAGGCTGGGCCTGCTCCTGGATGGCATGTTCAAGAAAATAGGGCTCAGCGGAAGGGCAGTAATCCCAATGGTACTCGGGTTTGGCTGTTCTACAATGGCTACAATGGTTACCCGCACCCTTGAAACAAAAAGGGAAAGGCTTATTGCAAATATCCTGCTGGCTCTTGCAATTCCCTGCTCGGCACAGCTAGGCATTATTATTTCAGTCCTCTCGGGAAACCCTGAAAGCCTGCTTATCTGGGCTGTAGTAATAATACTGGAATTTATCCTGATAGGTTTCCTGGCTTCCAGAGTCCTGCCAGGAGAAGCCCCTACCTTCATACTTGAAATGCCTCCTCTAAGGAAACCGAAGCTTTCGAACATAATGGTTAAAACTTACTCCAGAATGCACTGGTATTTTCTGGAAGTTCTGCCCCTATTTGTACTGGCAAGTGTTCTGATCTGGATAGGCAGGCTAACAGGCCTTTTTGCCCTTGCCCTGAAAATCATAGAATACCCAACAGTCTGGATAGGCCTGCCTCCTGATGCAGCTGATGTCTTCCTTTTCGGTTTCTTCAGGAGAGATTTTGGGGCAGCTGGACTTTATGGAATGCATGACTCAGGATTACTGACAGGTGTGCAGCTCGTAGTTGCAGCCATTACTCTTACCCTTTTCATGCCATGTATAGCTCAGTTCATGATGACGATAAAAGAAAGAGGTTTAAAAACAGCCCTTACAATTTCGGGTTTCATTTTCCCGTTTGCCTTCCTTACAGGCTTCATCGTAAATAACCTGCTAAAACTGCTGGGGGTTACCCTGTGAAATGCCCACTCTGCGGAAACGAGTTTGAGAAAGCTGATGAAACGAAATGCACCGGCTGCGGGAAACTTCATAGCTGTAACAAGCAGTGCTGCCCGAACTGCGGATATGAACTTGTACAAGAAGCAAAAATTATTCAGTCCATAAGGAAGTTTTTCAAATGGTAACTAAAAACTCACATTTTGATCTGAAAACTATAACTCTCTGCGCAATGGAACCCAGAAAAACCGGAAAAATTGACCACCTTGAAACGAAGAACCCGGGAATTCTACAGAAGTTAATAGCTATGGGTATCCTGCCTGGTATGCCTATTACACTGCTCCGGCGCTCGCCGTCATATCTTTTTGAGGTTGACCAGACCAGGTATGCTGTTGATAAGGAAATTGCGAATAATATTTATGTTAGCTATTGATTTGCCTCCAATGAAGAGGTCAGGAAATGGCCTCGGAAAGATACCCGTCCGAACGCACAATCAAAAATATAAGAGAGTGGGGGAAGAGGTCCTCATAAGAGCACCCATTTATGACCTCCAACATTTATTTACGTTCTCCAAGGAAGATCATCATCCCTGAAGGTGAAGCTTCTTTGTAAATACCCTCCAGTACTTCAAGCAAATCCTCTTCGCCCCGCCAGAAGGGGAATTTTCCAAGCCTTTTTGGAAGAACTGCTGCGGCCGGAGGGATGTGAACCTCAAGAGATAGGCTTTTTCCTTCTTCTGGATTTTCAGGAAGCTTACCCCAGAAAATTTCCGGATCAAGTGGCAGAGGCTCCGGAGAAAAAGGAGATATTCCTTCTTTATTTTGGGCTCCGGTTTCGGTTCCGATCTCAACATCCGGCTCTTCCAGGAATCTTCTGGCTTCTGCAACAAGGTTCTGGTTTTCCGGGCCCGACCCCTTTCCGAGAATGGACATAAAATCGTCCATATCTACCCCCCTCAGCTTAAAGATAAGGAAAGGGTCCCTGTCAAATTCTTCCCCGAGCAGATAGTAGACGGCTGCAATATGCTTGCAGGGGTTTGACCAGTCAGGACAGGAACAGTCGGTTTCAAGGTCTTCGAGCTTTTCAGGGAAAAGGGAGAGACCTATTTCCTGGAATGCAGAGTCGATATCTTCCGGCATTTCTCCTGCGAGGAGCTTGGCTGCAAATATAGGCTTTAAGGCAAGCCTTTCTGCAAGAAGTTCCCATTCGGAACCGTTCAGGGTACGGACTTTGACTGTTACTGAGTAGGGTTTGGGGTTTGAACCCTGGACTTTGGCTCTTACAAGCCCTGTTTCTATTTTTATGGAAGTTACCTGGCCTTTACGGGCATAAGTTTTTCCGCGGGTTAACCTGGCTCCCAGGTTAAAGCTTTCAAGGGTTTTGATCCAGCGTTTTGCCCACCAGCTCTTGACAAAGCTCCCACGTTTGGATTTTGCTTTGATTCCACCTTTGACTTCAATTGGCGTTGTGGGCTCATAATAACCATATCCGTCCCAGTAAGCTGCCATATTATTCACCTACCGCTTCTTCTCTAAGAGTTAAAATATCCTTCAATTCCTCATTGGAAAGTTCTGTCAGCCAGGATTCCCCTGTCCCGACAACATTTTCTGCGACCTGCACTTTATGCTCAATAATCTCATCGATTTTTTCTTCAAGCGTGCCTGCACAGATGAACTTGTGAACCTCGACGTTTTTTGTCTGACCTATACGGAATGCCCTATCAGTTGCCTGATTTTCAACAGCCGGGTTCCACCAGCGGTCAAAATGGAATACATGGTTGGCTCCAGTAAGGTTAAGCCCCGTGCCTCCGGCTTTAAGGGAGAGGACAAAAATAGGGAGATACTCTTTTCCTTCCTGGAAACGCTCAAGCATCCGGTCCCGCTGCTTTCTGGGAACCCCGCCGTGCAGGAAAAGGACTTCACAGCCGAAGCTTGCCTGCAGGTGCTCTTTTAGTATTTTTCCCATTTCCGCAAACTGGGTGAAAACAAGGGCTTTTTCTTCGTTTTCCAGAACCACGTCCAGCATTTCGGTAAGCCTTTCGAGTTTTCCTGACCGTCCTGGAATTCCGGAGTTGTCCTTCAAAAACTGTGCCGGATGGTTGCAGACCTGCTTGAGCCTGGAAAGGGCAGATAGAATTATTCCTTTTCTCTGGATTCCCTCGTCATCAGCTTCTTCAATTGCCTCTTCGATATCTTCGAGGACTGCCGCATAGAGTGAAGCCTGTTCTTTTGTCAGCGTACAATAGGTCTTCATCTCCATTTTTTCCGGCAGGTCAGAGATAATCGAACTGTCAGTCTTCAGGCGACGCAAGATGAAGGGACCTGTAATTTCTTTTAACCTTCTTGCAGCTTCCGGGTCTCTTTCGGCCTGAATGGGGATAAAGAAGTTCCTCTTGAAGCCGGCCTGACTGCCGAGGAAGCCGGGATTTAAAAACTCCATGATGGACCAGAGGTCGCCTACATTATTTTCAACCGGAGTCCCTGTAAGAGCTATGCGGTAATCGGCTTCCAGAGCCCTGGCAGCTTTTGCCTGTTTAGTTTCAGGGTTTTTGATATTCTGGGCTTCGTCAAGTACCACTCCAGCCCAGGGAACACCTTTTAAGAACATAACATCCCTCTGCAAAAGCCCATAGCTTGAGATAACAATATTATGTTTCATAGCTTCTTTTTTGAATTCCTCTTCTTTTTTCCGGCTGGTGCCGTGGTGCACCATTACCGAAAGTTCAGGCGTAAAGCGAGCAGCCTCTTTTTTCCAGTTATTGATAACCGAAGTCGGACAGACCAGAAGGACCGGTTTTGTGGCTACAGGTTTTGCGGCGTTAGGAGCAGTAGAAACATTAGAAGCAGTAGAAGCGTTAGAAACGTTAGGAGCAGTAGGAGCAGTAGAAACGTTAGGGACGCTAATGAGTTTTGAATCTTCACGTCCGGCTGCCCCTTCTTCAACCTGTTCCAGGTCATACTGGATAAGAGCAAGCGTCTGGATGGTTTTTCCAAGCCCCATGTCGTCTGCAAGGCAGGCTCCTATGCCTAATTGCCTCAAAAAAGAAAGCCATGAGTAACCTCGGAATTGATAAGGCCGAAGAGTTCCTGAAAAACCATTGGGAGCCGGAAGTTCTTCAAATCCGGTTTTGTCCGTTAAGCGACTGATTAATTCTCCAATCCAGCCTTCTGCATTGATCCCTTCAAAATCCAGACCTTCAGCGTTTTCGGAGGCGCCCACAGCAAGCTTTAGAACCTCGCGCAGGTTTGCTTCTCCATGGGGGTTCTTCTTCCAGAACTCAAGAGCAGCCTTGATTTCAGCATCGTTTACCTCAACCCACTGCCCGCGAACCTTCACAAGCGGAGCTTTGAGTTTTGCAAGAGCCCGCAACTCTTTGGCTGTTAACACCCTGTCCCCAAGGGCGATTTCCCAGTCAAAGCTGACGATTTTGTCTAGAGTAAGCCCGTTTCCGGCCTGTAACTTCTTGCCCTTAACCTTTGCCTGGGCTTTTAAGTGAGTTTTTGTACCCTTGCGAGTCCACCAGCCAGGAAGAAGTATTCCAAACCCGGCCTGGCTTAAGTTCACTGCATTTTCAGTCAGGAAACGGTAAGCCTCTTTCGTATCAAGGGAATATCCGGCTGGGTTGGGAGCCTCAAGGCTGGAAGCGATTCCTGCATTAATACCGGCAGCTTGCCCGAGGGAAGATAACAGAAATTGACGAATGTTTTTCACATCATATTTTTTCAACGGGCTGCCCTTTTTTGGCTTCCAGGCTTCTTTTACAGGGATCAGAAGGCTTGGGTCCTCGTAAGACTGAAGCAGGTAGCGGACGTACCACAGCCCTTTGGGAATTTCGATATCATCTATCTCTTCCCTGCTTCTGTTGTTTTCTGTGGTTTCTTTGAGTTCTTCAGTTTCTTCGTCCTCAACTGGTTCTTCCAGCCGAAAACAGAACCTGAAAGGTGAAGTAGTAAGTATTGTGAGGGGACGCTGCCATTCACGAGCTCGGGACTCAAGTTGAATAAGTTCAGTGTCGTCTCCATAGATCAGCCCGTCCGGGCTTTTCAGGGCAGAAACCCAGGCATCATGGATACTATCAAAGGACTTTCTTTTGCGCGTCTCTTTTGCAAGCCCTTCTCCTATTTCGGATCGGACTATCCAGTCAAGAGAGGTTTCAATAAACTGCCTTGCCACTAAAGTTGCGGGCATTTCAGGCGGCACGGCAGAGGATTCAGGAGCAAGAGCCCTTGAAGCAGGAGGCATTTGCTTTGCAAGTTTTGCCAGCGCTTCTGCATTTTCTCCGGAAAATACGGGTTCCCAGAAAGCCCTGTACTCTCCTTCTTCTTCCCGGACTCCAGGCAGGTATTTTTGTCCTGCGACCAGCGAACCTGCAAATTTAAGGGCGTCTGCCCACCAGAGTAGGTCACTTCCTGAAATGATGCCAGGGGCTAAAACTCGTTTTCCCATGCAGGCGCAGAGAAGAACAAGAGTTTCTTCAGCTTCCAGAGGGTATGCATTAACTGTCCAGGGAGCCAGGGAAAGTTCGGCTTTCGAATCCGGAATTTCAGCAACCAGAGAGCTGGAAGGAACCGGATTCCCACCTATAGTCGGCATCCAGACGTTGATTTTCTTTCCCTCTTTTCGGTCAGGACTGCCCAGCAGCAGCTCAAGAGCAGAAAACAGGTTTTCAAAACTAGAATCATAAGGATAAGGCTTTGCCGTCGGATTTTTAGGTTTTCGCCCCCGTCGAGCGCCCTGAATTTCGTTTTCAGCCGGGCTTTCACCCCATAAGAAGAACTGTTTTCCAATTCTGCCTGCATGAAGAATTATCATAGATATTGTATATTAGCAAAGAAATATTAAAAGGAATCGGAATGAGCTGCTTGAAAACTCCGTTTGTTCTTCGGCATAGGATATCAAAAAAGTCTTCCACTGTTACATAATTAATATTTCCATAATTATTTTCCACGATTGCAGGACTTACACGCTTCAGAACTTACACGCTTGAATTGAAAAGCAATAACGTTAAACCTTTAATTGCCTAACTCGCAAGTTTGATAACAACGTGTGATTCTCCTACAACATCCTTGAATATACACATACAGGAAGCGTATATTTTGTGAGCTGGACATGTTTTTGATTAATATTCAAGCCCTTCCCTTGCCGGGACGTTTTTCTCGAAAGGGTGCTTTATAAGCCTCATCTCCGTTACAAGGTCTGCCCTTTCTATCAGTTTTCCAGGAGCCCTCCTCCCTGTCAGGACAACTGTAGTTTCTTCCGGTATATCATCCAGCAGTTTGAGGAGATCTTTGGTTTTCACAATGCCAAAGTGGGCTGCAAGATTTATTTCGTCCAGTATCAGGAGCCTGGGCTTCCTTTTCAGGGCTTTTTTTGCAAATTCGAGGCCTTTTTCCGCCAGTTCATAATCCAGAGGCATGGGATTCTTGAAGTCTATGAAATCTTCCCTTCCAAACTGGTGGATCTCGTATTCCGGAGCTAGCCTGTCTTTTATTTTGTACTCACCTATGTACTTCCTGCCTTTCATGAACTGGATTATTATTACACTGTACCCGTGGCCTACAGCCCTGAGAGCCAGTCCAAAGGCGTTTGTGGTCTTTCCTTCCCCTTCCCCCGTGTAAAGATAAACCAGGCCTTTAACCAATTTAACCCCTCAGAAAGTGTACTTTCTCCCCAAAAAAGAGTGTAGTTGCAGGAATATGTTATTTTTGTATCAGGGCCTCCATAACCCATAAAAAATTAGTTTTTCTCCGTAAAAGGGCTTTTGGTTGTCCATTTTTACATTGTTGATATTGCCATGATTAAAAATTCAGTATGACAAGTGATTGAGTTTTTGTGCAAGGAACACAAATCAGTTCCAGTTTCATTGAGGCCCGGAACAATGGACATATAAAAAGACTGAAAGCCTTACATCGGATAAATTATCCGCTTTACTGATCTGTGATCCTGTTCAATAATATAATTCAAGTACTTGATTTGCCGAAGGCCTACTTTTT
>Ga0268360_1002122_pt1 | contig 16771 bp, 13 predicted proteins | sample BioMet11_FD_192465 | JGI IMG/M metagenome (GOLD analysis project Ga0268360, IMG submission 192465) | Sewage microbial communities from Oakland, California, United States - Biofuel 11 (Illumina Assembly) | ecosystem: Engineered > Wastewater > Sewage > Unclassified | place: USA: California... | reverse complement strand
TCGAAAATAAGGTCAGACCAGTTCCTTGACCTTGGCCACGATCTTGGGAACGGTGGGCATGACCTCGCGTTCCAGCGTGGGGTTGAAGGGAACGGGGCAGCTCATCATGCCCAGGCGGCTGACAGGGGCGTCCAGGTAGTAGAAGGCGTCGCTCTCGTTGATCTCACTGGCGATCTCGGCGCCGAAGCCGCCGAACTTGACCGCTTCGTGGACGATCAGGCAATGCTTGGTCTTCTTGACCGACTTGGTGATGGCGTCGATGTCCAGAGGCACCAGGGAACGGATGTCGATGACTTCGCAGTCGATGTTGTCGGCCTTCAGCTCTTCGGCGGCGTCCAGGCACATCTTGACCATGCGGCCGTAGGTGACGATGGTGATGCTGGTGCCTTCGCGGCGGATGTTGGCTTCGCCCAGCGGGATGGTGTATTCCTCTTCGGGCACCATGCCCTTGGTGCGGTACAGCAGCTTCTGTTCCAGCACGTAGACGGGGTTGTTGTCGCGGATGGCGCTGATCATCAGGCCCTTGGCGTCATAGGGCGTGGAGGGGATGACCAGTTTGAGTCCGGGGATGTGGCAGAGGATGGCTTCCAGCGACTGGGAATGCTGGGCCGCAGCGCCGGTGCCGCCGCCCGAGGGGGTGCGCATGACCATGGGCACCTGCACCTTGCCGCCGAACATAAAGCGCATCTTGGGGGCTTCGTTGGCCAGTTCGTCGTAGCAGACCGCCATGAAGTCGGAGAACATCAGCTCACAGATGGGGCGCATGCCGGCCATGGCCGCGCCGATGGCGGCGCCCACGTAGGCGCGTTCCGAAATCGGGGTATCGCGGATGCGTTCGGGCCCGAATTCCTGGACCATGCCCTTGGAAACACCGAAGGCGCCGCAGTACAGGCCGATGTCTTCGCCCATCATAAACACTTTTTTATCTCTGCGCATCTCCTGGGAAATGGCCTCATTGATGGCCTGCGCATAAGTAAGCTCTTTTGTTGCCATTGTTGTTTTCCTCCTTATTTCGCGTAAACGTCATCCAGGACATGATCCATGGAAGGTTCGGGGCAGCTCTTGGCGTACTCGGTGGCACCGTCAATGGCGGCCTGGGCCTTGTCGGCGATCTTGGCCAGTTCGTCCTCGGTGAAGATGCCGTTCTTGGTCAGGTAAGCGCCAAACAGCTTGATGGGGTCCTTCTTCTTCCAGGATTCGATCTCCTCTTTGGAGCGGTAAAGGTTGCCGTCGCTCTTGGAGTGGCCGGAAATGCGGTAGGTGTTCTCAACAATCAGCATGGGGCCGTTGGTCAGGACGTATTTTCTGGCTTCCTTGATGGTTTCGTAAACTTCCAGCACGTTGTTGCCGTCGATGCTCTTGGAGGGCACGCCGAAGGCGGGGCCGCGCTTGGAAAGGTCGGTTTCAGCGGTCACGCGGCTCAGGGCGGTGGACATGCCGTAGGTGTTGTTGACGCAGACAAACAGGGTCGGCAGCTTCCAGATGCCGGCCAGGTTCAGGGCCTCCAGGGTGCCGCCCTGGTTGAAGGTGCCGTCGCCGAAGAACAGGTTGACGATCTGGTCGGGGCGCTGTTCCATCTTGATGGCCAGGGCCACGCCGTTGGACATAACGGCCGAAGCGCCCAGCACGCCGTCGGCGCCGAAGTAATGCTTGGTGGGGTCGGCAATGTGCATCGAGCCGCCCTTGCCTTTGCAGACGCCGTTTTCACGGGCCAGGATCTCGGCCATCATGGCGTTGACGTCCAGCCCCTTGGTCAGGGCCTGGTTGTGGCCGCGGTGGGTGCCAAAGACGTAGTCGTCCTTGCCAAGGGCCATAATGGTGCCAACAGCGGTCGCCTCTTCGCCAATGCCCAGATGGGTCGTGCCATGCACCATGCCCTGGGCAAAGAGCCACTGGACGCGCTCTTCAAACTTTCTGGCGCGCTGCATTTTTTCGTACATTTCGCCCAGAAACGCCTTGTCGTAGGTTTTCTTTGCCAAAATAATCCTCTCCTTATACTGTGCTTTGTATCATGCGCACCGCGCGCTGGCGCGGACTGTTGCCTCATTCATTGGCGGCGGGCTCCGGCCCGGCCTTCAGCAGCTGCTGGATGGTGATGGCGGCGATCTCGTCGGTGATGAGCACGTCGGCGTAGCCGCCGCGGCAGGCCGCGATGATGGACTCCGCCTTGTTGCGCCCCGCGCCCAGCACCACCTTTTGGGGGATGCGCCGCAGCCGCGCCGGGTCAATGGCGATGATCCGTTCGTCCAGAAAGGTTTTGATGTGGTCGCCGTTGGGCGCGATGCGGTGGCCGCACAGGTCGCCGATGGCGTTCATGTCGATCAGCTGCTTGGTCTCCTCAAAGGTCAGGTAGCCGGCCTTGTACATCATGCCTTCATAGGGGTCGTTGGAACCGACCCCCAAAAATGCCAGATCCACCCGGTCGAACAGCTGGAACTGGCGCTTGATCTCGGGTTCCTTCAAAAACAGGCTGCGCAGCAGCGGGCTCTGCACCAGGATGGGCGCCTGAAAGGCGTAGCAGCGGGCGTCCAGCTTTTTGGCCAGCACCTTGGTCAGTTCGCGCTCGTTGCAGTCGGTGGAGCTGAGGTTCACCCCGCCCGAAAGCTGGATGACCCCGGCGTTGTCGGCCAGGTGGGCCGGCGTCACCTGGTCCACCATGTCGCGGATGGTGGAACCCCAGGCGATACCCACCATCATGTTGTTGCGCAGCACCGAAGCCAGGTATTCGGCCGCCCGCGCCCCCACCGCCCGGCGGGATTCGGCCGCCGTGGAGGCCGAAGGCACAATGTGCACCTCCCGCAGGTGCAGGGCGGCGGTCAGTTCTTCCTCCAGCCGTGAAACGATGTGGTCGGTGGCGTTGATCTTGAACTCCACGATCTTCTGTTCACGGCACTGCTTCAGCAGGCGGGAGACCTTGGTGCGGGAAAGGCCCATGATCTCGGAAAGCCGCTCCTGCGACACATCGCCCAGGTAGTAAAGGGTCGCCAGCTGCACCAATGTGTCGCGGTCCGTTTTGGCTGCCATGGTTCTCCCTCCTGCACCGTTTTAGATCTTCTTCTTTAAAAAGGATACCGCGGCCCCCGCGTCAAGTCAAGAAATTGTGCGTATTATTCCGCACAATTGTGCGGTTTGCGTTTTTCTCAAATTATGGCGTATCAGCGCCATTTCTGCTCAGTTTTTTAGTTTTCTTCGCCAGATTTTCAAGTTTCTTTTCGACATCTGCGATTTTGTGCTGCACAGTTTTGCACAATTGTGCGGTTTTTTTGCCGCTTTTTCCCGCCTGTCGGGCAGAATTTTTCATTCCCGCCTCCGGGCAGCGCAAAGGCCCGCGCTGCCGCGGGCCTTTCTTTTTATTCTACAGCTTACAGCGGCCCCCGGCCGTAAAGGCCGTGGGTGCGTTTGCCGGGGTAAGCCTCCCCCCGGCGGAACAGCTCCACCGCCGCCCCGCACTGCCCCGCCGTCTCGTGGGTGAAGTACATGGTCGCCCAGTCAAATCCCCGCAGGTCGCCGGGGTGGTCGCCCAGGTAAAGGGGCAGGGTGTTCAGCAGACGGGAATGCTGCCGCCGCACGCAGTCCACCTCAAAACGGTTGCCCAGCCGGTCGGTCAGGGTACCGCGGCCCGGGCAGTCGCCGCAGCCGCCTTCGCCCCGCAGCGGGCAGCTGCGGGTGTACATCAGCGGCAGCCAGCCGTAGGCCGCCAGACCCAGCGGCAGCACGCGCCGGATGCCTTTGGCCTGTTCCAGCCCCAATTCAAAGCTCAGTTCCAGGTCGTCCAGCCCCAGGCGGGCGTATTCGGCCGCCGCGGCGCTGTTGGTGACATTGAGGGTGTGGGTGCCGTGGACGGTCAGGCCCAGCCGGGCCAGCGGAGCCACCATCCCCAGGTTGCCGGCCCACACGTGCTGCAGGCCCCGGGCCGCCATGTCCTCCAGCTGCTGCAGCGCCTGGTCGGCGGCTTTGCCAAACAGGATGTTGGGCACCTCGGCCCCCAGCCTGTCGGTCTGTTCCTCCCAGCCGGGCAGCCCGGCCAGCTCCCACCAGGGCAGCGACACCAGCTGGCAGTGCTCCAGCAGCGCCGGGCTCAGCTGGGCCGCGGTCTGCAGCCGCGCCCGCAGGGCGGGGGCGGCCGGCGCGTTTCCGGCGCAGGGGGCCGGGGCCCGCCAGGCGCCGGCGTCCAGGGCCAGCTGCCGCCGGGGCTGCGCCCGCAGGGCGTCCAGCTGTTCCAGGCCGCTGGCCCGCAGGGCGTTCAGGGCCGAAACGGGCAGCATCAGCCCCGGGGCAATGGCGCAGTGCAGCTCGCGCAGAAAATAGGGCGTACCGCCGGTCTTGGCCAGGGCGCGCCGGGCCAGCTCCTCATCGGTGGGCTTGTGCAGGGCGGCCTGGGGCGTTTCGCCCGTCAGTTCCACCCGGCGGGTCCCGTCCTCCAGGGTCAGGGCGGCAGGGGCGCCGGGTTCCATCCGCAGGGTCATGTCCACCGGCACCCGGGGGGCTTCGGCCCGGTAAAGGGCTTCAAACTCGCCCAGCAGCTTGCCGGTGGCGGCGGTCACGTCCTCCTTCTGGCGGATGCCAAACATCTCCCGCCCCGGCTGGCCCAGGTAATAGCTTTGGGTGAAGCCGCTGCGGGAAAAGACGGCGGCCAGCTTGTCAAAATCCACCGGCTGGCCCTCCAGGGCGCGGCGGCAGGCCGTCACGGCGGCGGCCACGTATTCCGGCCGCTTCATGCGGCCCTCAATTTTGAAGGAAGCCACCCCCAGCCCGGCCAGTTCCTCCAGCCGGTCCACCAGGGTCAGGTCCCGCAGTGAAAGGGAATACTCCCGCCGGGGGCCGGCAAAGGGCAGGCGGCAGGGCTGGGCGCACAGGCCCCGGTTGCCGCTGCGCCGGCCGATAATCGAGCTCAGGTAGCACTGGCCCGAAACGCTCATGCACAGCGCCCCGTGGACAAAGACCTCGGTCTCGACCCCGCAGCCGGCGGTGATGGCGGCGATCTCCTCCCGGGAGCACTCCCGGGCCAGCACCACCCGGCTGCAGCCCAGGGCCGCGGCCGCCCGGGCTGACGGCAGGTTGTGGATGACCATTTGGGTGGAAGCGTGCAGCGGCAGGCCGGGGCAGCAGGCCCGCAGCCAGGCCAGCACCCCCAGGTCCTGCACCAGCACGGCGTCCACGCCGGCCTCCATGGCAGTGCGGGCGGCGGTCTCCAGGGCGGGCAGCTGGCTGTCGGTCAGCAGGGTGTTCAGGGTCAGGTAGAGCCGCACCCCCCGCTGGCGGCAGTAGGCGGCCGCCTCTTTCAGCTCGCCGGCGTCAAAGTTGCGGGCGTTCTGGCGGGCGCTCAGGTCCTTGCCGCCCAGGTAGACGGCGTCGGCGCCGCAGCGCACGGCGGCCTCCAGGGCCTCGCGGCTGCCCGCCGGGGCCAGGATCTCGGGGCTTTTTTGGCTCATGTGTTCCGCCGCCTTTCCTGTGTTTGTGGGGTGCTGCTGCCAATGAAAAGGGCGCGTCTTTTCACCGCGCCCACTGTCTTTTTGTTAAAAACTCTGTTGAAACGGTTGGAAACCGGCCGCCAAACGGGTGGAAAAAACGACTTTTCAACCGAAAAACCGTCTGTTTGTGCCATTTGCGGTGTGAAAAACCGGTTGTGGAAAATCCGGCCCCCGCACCAGTTTATGGTGCCAGCCTGCGGCGGCGCAGCTCCAGCGCCCGGGTCAGGATGCGGTCGCCCAGCTCCAGCTTGGTCATGCAGGGCAGCTCTTCGGCCCCGTCGGCCGTCAGAAAAACGGCCACGTTGGTGTCGCCGCCAAAGCCGGCGCCCGGCGTCCGCAGCGAATTGGCCACCATCATGTCGGCCTTCTTTTTTGCCAGCTTGGCGGCCGAATTGGCCACCAGGTCCTCGGTTTCCATGGAAAAGCCCACCAGCACCTGGCCGGCGGGTTTGGCAGCCCCCAGGGCAGCCAGGATGTCGCGGGTGCGGCACAGCTCCAGGGTCAGGCCGCCCTCCTGCTTTTTGATCTTGTGGTCGGCGGCATGGGCGGGGGCGTAGTCGGCCACCGCCGCCGTCTTGATGACCAGGTCGGCCGCCGGGGCTTCAGCCAGGGCGGCGTCGTACATCTGGGCGGCCGAGGTCACCGGCACCAGCCGCACCCCCTGGGGGCAGGGCAGGGCCGTCGGGCCGGAGATCAGGGTCACCCGGGCGCCGCGGCGGGCGGCGGCCAGGGCGGTCTGGTAGCCCATTTTGCCGGTGGAATGGTTGGTGATGAACCGCACCGGGTCGATGGCCTCGCAGGTGGGGCCGGCGGTCACCAGCACCCGCAGCCCCGCCAGGTCCTGGGGGGCCAGGGCACGTTCCAGCGCTTCAGTCAGCTGGTCGGGCTCGGGCAGGCGTCCGGGGCCTTGGTCCCCGCAGGCCAGGTGGCCGCTGCCGGGGGCCAGCACCGCAATGCCCAGCTGGCGCAGGGTGTCCAGGTTGCGCTGGGTGACGGGGTTCTGGTACATGGCTGTGTTCATGGCCGGCGCCACCAGCCGGGGGCAGGTGCAGGCCAGAAAGGTGGTGGTCAGCATGTCGTCGGCCATGCCGGCGGCCAGGCGGGCGATCAGGTCGGCCGTGGCCGGCGCGGCCAAAAACACGTCGGCCTGTTTTGCCAGGGCGACGTGTTCCACGTTCCACTCAAAATTGCGGTCAAAGGTGTCCACCAGGGCGCGGTTGCCCGAAAGAGTCTCAAAGGTCAGGGGCGTCACAAACTGCACGGCGTTGCGGGTCATCAGCACATGCACGGCGGCCCCCTGCCTGGTCAGTTCGCTGGTCAGGGCCGCAGCCTTGTAGGCGGCAATGCCGCCGCTGACGCCCAACAGCACGGTTTTTCCCTTCAGCATGGCGCGGCTTCCCCCTTCTTGTTCAGTGGTCGCTGTGGTCGTTGCTTCCCAGCTTGCCCTGGAACTTTTCGGTCCCGTCGGCAAACATCTCAACGGCCAGGGTCACAGGCTTGCCCTCCAGGGGCACCTTTTCTTCCTCGGCCTCTTCGGCGATCTGCCGGGCCTTGCGGGCCACGGCCACCACAAATTCGTAGTAATTTTCGCCCTTCTTCAGGATGGGGGTGATCGGCGGTTTAAGCATTTTTCAACACCTCTTCGATGAGTTTTTTCTGAAATTTGACGCTGCAGCGGGCTGCTTCCACCACGGCGGCCAGCTGGGCCACCGCTTTGTCCAGGTCGTCGTTGACAATGACGTAGTCGTAGTTGCCGGCCTGGCGCAGCTCGGTCATGGCGGTCAGCAGGCGGTTCTGCACAGCGGTGTCGTCCTCGGTGCCGCGGGCGGTCAGCCGCTGGCGCAGCGCCGCAAAGTTGGGCGGCAGGATGAAAACAAACAGCGCGTCGGGGCAGGCCGCCCGGATCTGGGCCGCGCCCTGCACCTCGATCTCCAGCACCACGTCCTGGCCGGCGGCCAGTTTTTCCTCAACAAACCTGCGGGGGGTGCCGTAGTAGTTGCCGTTGTAGCGGGCGTACTCCAGCATCTGCCCCTGGGCAATAAGCTCCTGGAACTGCTGCCGGGTCATAAAGTGGTACTGCACGCCGTCCGCCTCCCCGGGCCGGGGGGCGCGGGTGGTGGCGGAGGTGGAGTAGCAGATGCCCTCCCGCCCCTGCATGTACCTGGCAAGCATGGTGCCCTTGCCCACCCCGGAGGGGCCGGAAAAGACGATCAGCAGTCCGCGCTGGTCAGGCATCGTCGTCCATCTCCTCGGTGTCGTCCTCGTAGTCCACCACACGGTTGGCCACGGTCTCGGGCTGCACGGCCGACAGAATGACATGGTCCGAGTCGGTGATGATGACGGCGCGGGTGCGCCGGCCGTAGGTGGCGTCTATCAGGCTGCCGCGGTCGCGGGCGTCCTGGATGATGCGCTTGATGGGGGCCGATTCGGGGCTGACGATGGCCACCAGCCGGCTGGCCGAAACCATGTTGCCGAACCCAATGTTGATCAGTTTCATTGCTCTCTTCTCCTTCCAACACGCCCGGTGCCGGGCCGTGCTGCGCGGGCAGGGCGGGTCACTTGCCCTGCTGCTTGTGGTACAGGTACATGCCCACACAGATGCCGCCCACCAGCAGCACCAGGCAGGCCGCGGCGGCGCACAGCCAGGGGGCAAGGGTGGAGGTCACGTAGATGGCGGTGGAACCATCGGCCCCGCCGATGATGTGGGCCGATCCGGCTTCTAAAACAGTATGAAGCAGTTGCACAGGTGTGTTCTCCTTGTCAAATAGGAATAGGGGCTGCGGGGGTCATTCGATGTTCTGGATCTGCTCGCGGATCTTTTCGATCTCGCTCTTCAGGTCCACCACCATGTGGGCTACCTCCACGTCCTGGGCTTTGGAGCCGATGGTGTTGGCCTCGCGGTTCATCTCCTGCACCAGAAAGTCCAGCTTGCGGCCCACGGCCTCGGGGCTGTCCAGGATGGTGCGGAACTGGGCGATGTGGCTGCGCAGACGCACGGTCTCCTCGTCCACGGCGATGCGGTCGGCAAACAGGGCCGCCTCCTGCAGAATGCGGCCCTCGTCCACGCCGGTGTCGGCCAGCACCTCGTTCATGCGGGCGGTCAGCCGGGCGCGGTAGGCCTCCACCGTGCGGGGCGACTGCTGCTCCACGCGGCCCACCAGGGTCTCGATATTGACAAGCTTGGAAAGGATGTCGTCCTTCATGCGCTGGCCCTCGGCGGCGCGCATGCTGACAAAGGCGTCCATGGCCTTGTCGGCCACCCGCTCCACCAGCGCCCAGACGGCGTCGGCGTCCTCGGCGGTCTTGCGCACCACAAAGATGTCGGTAAAGCGCGCCAGCGAGGCCACGGTCACGTCGTCCTGCAGCCCCAGTTCGGTGCCCATGCCCCGCAGGGCCTGCAGGTACTGGCGGGCCAGGGTGTGGTTGATCTGCACATCGGTGTCGCCGCTGTCCAGGGTGACAATGGTGACGGCTGCGTCCACCTTGCCGCGGGCAATGCGCTTCTGGACGTAGGACTTCAGGCGTTCTTCCAGGTAGGCGTAGCTGCGGGGCACCCGCGAGGTGTACTCGAAGTAGCGGTGGTTGACCGACCGCACCTCCACCGTGATCTCCCGGCCTTCCAGAATCTCCTGCGCCCGGCCGAAGCCGGTCATGCTTCTTGTCATGGGCAGCCGCCTTTCCCGCCCCGCCGGCGGCAGGGCGCTTGTCATGCCCTCCGCCGGGGCGGGGGCTGGTTTCGCTTGGTTTTCTGGTACTCTATTGTATCGTTCGCGTGAGCTTTTGTCAATTCACGGGCCAAAGGGGCCGCCGCGGCCCGGCCGTGTGTCACAGCCGGCGGCGCCCGCCCCGGTGCACGCCCTGGCGCCGGGTGTTGTGCACCAGCATGATGACCACATAGCTCACCGCCAGCAGGCCGATGAACAGGATGGCAAACTTGGCCCACAGGGTGTCCAGCGCCTGCATCACCTTATCATAATAGTACAGCACCCGGCTCATCTGCACCGTGTCGTTGGCCACCAGGTCCACGCTGCCCAGCTCCTCGCCGGCCAGCACCAGCTTCACCGAACCGATCTTCTGCCCCTTTTTGATGGGGGCATCCACCGAGGCCGGCAGGTCGGGCACCAGCTGCACGCTGGAAACGTCCACGTTGGCCGGGATCAGGGCCGACAGCCGCCCGCTGGAGACCAGGCCCACCACGTCCTTTTCAAAGGAAAGGCGCACCGGGATGTCGGCGATGTAGCGGCCCTTTTCCACCACTGTTTTGACCTTGAAGTTGGAAAAGACCCAGTTGTAGATCTTGTTGGTCTCGGTGAAGTTGACCTGTTCGGTCATCATGGTGCCGTCGGAGTTGTACAGCGGCGCGCCCATGACCACCAGCAGGTAGGTAAAGCCGTCCTTGCTGGCGGTGGAAACAAAGCACCGGCCCGACTCGTCCAGCGTGCCGGTTTTGATGCCGCTGACCGCCGCGTTGTAGTACTGGCTGCCGGGGGTGATGACCTTGTTGGTGGTCACCTCCACCAGGTGGTCGTGCATGTTGGTGGGGCCGATGTCCATGGAAACGGTGTTGACGATCTTGACAAATTCGGGGATCTTCATGGCGTAGGCCGCAATTTTGGCCATGTCCCGGGCCGTGGTGTAGTGGTCGGCGTCATAAAGGCCGTTGGGGTTGACAAAGTTGGTGCCGGTGCAGCCGATCTCCTTGGCCTTTTCGTTCATCATCTCGGCAAACTGGCCGATGGACCCGTCGCCCAGGTAGTCGGCGATCATCAGGGCCGCCTCGTTGGCAGACTGCAGCAGCGCGGCGTACAGCAGGCCGCGCATCGAGACCTCCTCGCCCAGCAGGATGCCGCCCAGCGAGGCGTTCTTGCCATACAGCGAATCCTGGATGTACTGCTTCATGGTGACCTTGGTGTTGTCCAGGTCCTTCACCTTTTCCAGCGCCAGGATGGCCGTCATGATCTTGGTCAGCGAGGCGGGGTAGACCTTGGCGTCGGCGTTTTTCTCATACATCACCTTGCCGGTGTCAAGGTTCATCAGCAGCACGGTCTGGGACTGTATGTCAAAGTCGGGGGTGTAGTCAGCCTGCGCCGGCACCGAGCAGAACAGCATTGCCAGCACCAGCAGCAGGGCCACCGTTGACCGAAAAATCCTGTGTTTCATGGGTTGCTCCTTTCCCGCACGGGCACGGGCGGCCGGGGTGCCGCCCGCGGCGCATATTTTTATGGCGCCGCGCCCCGGGATATGCTATAATGGTTGCAGTTTTTTCTGCCCGCCCCAGCGGCGGGCGATACGTTTATAGTATAGCAGAAAAACACGGCGGAAGAAAGTATGGACACATTTTTCCTGTCATCCTACGTTCTTTGCCAAAAGGAGGAAATTTATGCAGGACCAGCAGTACGGCTTCGACACCCTGGTGACCCGCGGCGGCTACGCCCCCGACAAGGAATTCGGCAGCGTGGTGCCCCCCATCCACCAAACCACCGCCTACACCTTTGAAAGCACCGACTACGCCCGCGAGCTGTTTGAGCTCAAGCGCCCGGGCAACATCTACACCCGCCTGAACAACCCCACCGTGGACGCCCTGGAGCGCCGGGTGGCGGCGCTGGACGGCGGCGCGGCGGCCGTGGCCTTTTCCTCCGGCCACGCGGCCATCATCTCGCTGATGCTCAACCTCTGCGTTTCCGGCGACGAGATTGTCTCCTCGCTGCACATCTACGGCGGCGCCATCAACCTGCTGGGGGTCACCCTGGGCAACCTGGGCATCCGCACCCGCTTCGTGTCGGGCGACAGCCGCGAGGACTGGGAATCCCAGATCAACGACAAGACCAAGGTGCTGTTTGTGGAAGGGGTGGGCAACCCCAACGCCAACGTGGCCGACCTGGGCATGCTGGCCGGCCTTTCGGCCAAGTACGGCATCCCGCTGGTGGTGGATTCCACCTTTACCACCCCCTACCTGCAGCGCCCGCTGGAGCACGGCGCCCACATGGTGGTGCATTCGGCCACCAAGTTTTTGGGCGGGTCGGGCAACTCCATGGCCGGCGTGGTGGTGGACGGCGGCACCTTCAAATTTGCCGGCAACCCCCGCTTCCCCCAGTACAACAACCCCGACCCCAGCTACCACGGCATGATCTTTGCCACCGACTTCGGCAGCGTGGGCTTTGCCACCCGGCTGCGCGGGCTGATCCTGCGGGACCTGGGCGGCTGCCTGTCCCCCTTCAACGCCTTCCTGATCCTCACCGGCATCGACACCCTGGCGGTGCGCATGGAGCGCCACTGCAAAAACGCCCTGGCCGTGGCCTCCTGGCTGGAACAGGATCCCCATGTGGCCCGGGTCAACTACCCCGGCCTGCCCTCCAGCCCCTACCACGCCCTGGCCGGGAAATACCTGCCCAAGGGCGCCGGGTCGGTGTTCACCTGCGAGCTCAAGGGCGGGCGCGAGGCCGGCGGGAAGTTCATTGACAGCCTGCAGCTGTTTTTGCACGTGGCCAACGTGGGCGACGTGCGCAGCCTGGTCATCCACCCCGCCACCACCACCCACAGCCAGCTCACCGACACCCAGCTGGCCGCCGCGGGCATCACCCCCGGCACCGTGCGCCTTTCGGTGGGGCTGGAGGACCCGGCCGACCTGATCGCCGACCTGCGCCAGGCGCTGGAGCGTTCGGCCGTCTGACCCGGCCCATTCCGCAAACATCCTTGGGAGGAATCAAAGCTATGATCACTGTCACCGGCGACCTGCACGGCGACCTGACGCGCTTCAAACAAGCCCCGCTGAAAAAGCTGGGGGCGGACGACACCCTGGTCGTCTGCGGGGACTTCGGCTTTTCGCTGGAACCCCCCGCCCCGCGCGCCAAGCCCACCAGGGCCCAGAAGGATTTTCAATGGCTGTGCAAACGGCCCTTCACCATCCTGTTCGTCAGCGGGGTCCACGACAACCACGCCTACCTCGCCTCGCTGCCCACCCTCGCCTGGCACGGCGGCAAGGTCCACCAGCTGGGCGACCGCGTCTTCCACCTGTGCAGCGGCGAGCTGTTTTTGCTGGAGGAAGACTACTACCTGGCCATCGGCGGCGGCGCCGCCACCGAGGAAGAATACGTGGCCTCCGACGGCCAGTGGGCCGGCGAGGCCCCCGACCCCACCCTGCTGCCGCGGGTGCAGCAGGTCATGGCCGCGCGGCACAACGTGGCCGACTACGTCATCTCCCACGAATGCCCCAGCGCCATCTACGGCTGCCTGGCGGGCGAAAAGGCCGCCCCCCACGTGGACCATGTCACCCCCGCCCTGGACTGGGTGATGCAGGAGTGCCTGTACAAAAAGTGGTTTTCGGGCTCGCTGCACCTGGACAAGCGCATTCCCCCCGCCTACTACGCCATGTACAAGACCGCCCTGCCGGTGCGGGGCGGCGCCAAATAATTTCCGCGCCATCCGGGGCGGCCGCTGCTGCGGCCGCCCTTTTTGTCCGCCGCACAGCAAAAAGCAGGTGCCGCCGCAAATGGTTTTGCGGCGGCACCTGCTGCGGTCCTGCGGTTTTGCGCGGCTCAGCCGAAGTAGTCCACGGCTCCGCGGAAGATTTTCTGGTCGGTCTCGCCCGGCACATTGCGGAAGATGTCGCGCCCGGCGCGTTCGCTGTGGCCCATCTTGCCAAAGACGCGGCCGTCGGGCGAGGTGATGCCCTCGATGGCGTCGGCCGAGCCGTTGGGGTTCCAGCGGATGTCCAGCGAGGGGGTTCCGTCCAGGTCAACGTACTGGGTGGCGATCTGCCCGTGCCCGGCCATGGTGCGGATCACGTCCTCCGGCGCGGTAAAGCGGCCCTCGCCGTGGCTGATGGCCACGGTGTGCACCTCGCCCACCTGGCTGTGCATCAGCCAGGGCGACAGGTTGGAGGCCACGCGGGTGCGCACCAGGCGGGACTGATGGCGGCCGATGCGGTTGAAGGTCAGGGTGGGGCAGCGGTCGTCGGTGTCGATGATGTGGCCAAAGGGCACCAGCCCCAGCTTGACCAGCGCCTGGAAGCCGTTGCAGATGCCGCACATCAGGCCGTCGCGGCCATCCAGCAGCTGGTGCACCTGGGCGGTGACCGCCGGGTTGCGGAAGAAGGCGGTGATGAACTTGCCCGAGCCGTCGGGCTCGTCGCCGCCGGAAAAGCCGCCGGGCAGCGCGATGATCTGGTTTTGGGCGATGAGGGCGGCGAAGCGTTCCACCGACTCCTCCATCTGGGCGGCGGTGCGGTTGCGCACCACAAACACGGTGGCGCGGGCGCCGGCCCGCTCGAAGGCGCGGGCGGTGTCATATTCGCAGTTGGTGCCGGGGAACACCGGGATCAGCACCCCGGGCTGGGCGCAGCTTTGGGCGGCGCGGCGGGTCACGGGGCCGTCGTAATTGTAGGTGGGCACCAGCACCCTGGGGGTGGGCAGCAGGTAGGGGAACACCGGCTGCAGCTTCTGTTCCCAGGCGCGCTGCAGGTCGTCCAGGGCCAGGGTCTCGCCGTTCACCGCAATGGCGGGGTCCTGGGTGGAAACGCCCACCCTGCGGCCGCCGGGCAGCTCCTGGCTGCCGGCCAGCAGCACGGCGCCGGTCATGGGCCGGAACAGCTCCTCGTCGGTGCAGTTCTGCTGGAACCGGAAGCCCAGGCGGTTGCCCACGCACATCTTGAAGACGCCCTCGGCCAGGCCGCCGCCGGAGACGACCCAGCTGGCCGTCACCTTGCCCGCGGCAATCAGCTGCTCGACCTGGTCCAGCAGGGCCCGCACCGAAGCGTAGTCGGGCAGGCCGGTGGCGGGGTCGGTCTGGGGGCGGAACAGGGTGAGGGTCTCGCCGGCCGACTTGAACTCGGTGGAAACCACCCCGCCGGCCTTGGCGGTGGAAACGGCGAAGGACACCAGGGTGGGCGGCACGTCGATGTGCTCAAAGGTGCCGGACATGGAGTCCTTGCCGCCGATGGCGGCCACCTGCAGGCCCAGCTGCGCGTCCAGCGCGCCCAGCAGGGCGGCTGCCGGCAGGCCCCAGCGCTTGGGGTCGCCCTGGGTGCGGGGGAAGTATTCCTGGAAGGTGAACCAGGCGCGCCTGCGGCTGCCGCCGGCGGCCACCACCTTGGTCAGCGACTCCACCACCGCGCACACGGCGCCGTGGTAGGGCGAGGCCGAAGCGATGCGGGGGTCGTAGCCCCAGGCCATCAGCGAACAGTCGTCGGTTTCGCCGTGCAGCACCGGCAGCTTGGCCGCCATGGCCTGCGAGGGGCTCAGCTGGTAGGCGCCGCCGAAGGGCATCAGCACGCTGCCGGCGCCGATGGTGGAGTCAAAGCGTTCCACCAGGCCCTTCTGGCTGCAGACGTTGAGGTCGGACAGGTGGGCGCGCCACTTTTCGGCCGCCGTGCCGGTGTAGCGGGCAAAGTCGGGCTGCTTCGGGGCCTCCAGCTCAACGCTGGTGTGCTTGGGGGCGCCGTTGGAGTTCAGAAAGTCGCGGGTCAGGCTGACGATGGTATTGCCGTTCCAGGTCATGGTCATGCGGGGCTCGGCCACCACCCGGGCCACCAGGGTGGCGTCCAGGTTTTCGCGGTCGGCGGCGGCAATGAAGGCCTGTGCGTCGGCGTCGGACACCACCACGGCCATGCGCTCCTGGCTTTCGCTGATGGCCAGCTCGGTGCCGTCCAGACCGTCGTACTTTTTGGGCACCTGGTTCAGGTCGATCTGCAGGCCGTCAGCCAGTTCGCCGATGGCCACCGAAACGCCGCCTGCGCCGAAGTCGTTGCAGCGCTTGACCATGGCGGTCACAGCCGGGTCGCGGAACAGCCGCTGCAGCTTGCGCTCCTCGGGCGGGTTGCCCTTCTGCACCTCGGCGCCGCAGGTCTCCAGCGAATGGGCGGTGTGGCTCTTGGAGGAGCCGGTGGCGCCGCCGCAGCCGTCGCGGCCGGTCTTGCCGCCCAGCAGGATGACCGCGTCGCCGGGCACGGGGCGTTCGCGCCGCACGTTGGCGGCGGGGGCGGCGCCCAGCACGGCGCCGATCTCCATGCGCTTGGCCACATAGCCGGGGTGGTACACTTCGGCCACGTGGCCGGTGGCCAGGCCGATCTGGTTGCCGTAGGAGCTGTAGCCCGCCGCGGCAGTGGTGACGATCTTGCGCTGGGGCAGCTTGCCCGGCAGGGTGTCGGCCACGGGGATCAGGGGGTCGCCGGCGCCGGTGACCCGCATGGCCTGGTAGACGTAGCTGCGGCCCGAAAGCGGGTCGCGGATGGCTCCGCCCAGGCAGGTGGCCGCGCCGCCGAAGGGTTCGATCTCGGTGGGGTGGTTGTGGGTCTCGTTTTTGAACATCAGCAGCCAGTCCTGGTCCCGGCCGTCCACCTGCACGGTCATTTTGACCGAGCAGGCGTTGATCTCCTCGGAGGAGTCCAACTCGCCCAGCAGGCCCTGGGCCTTCAGGGCCTTGGCGCCGATGAGGGCCATGTCCATCAGGGTGACGGGCTTGTCGCTGCGCCCGGCGTACAGCTTTTCGCGCAGGGCGTAGTAGCGGTCGCGGCTTTGGGCCAGAAAGCCCGCCGCGCCGATCCGGTCGATGTGAGTGAGAAAGGTGGTGTGGCGGCAGTGGTCGGACCAGTAGGTGTCAATGAGCCGGATCTCGGTGATGGTGGGGTCGCGGTGTTCGGTGTCGCGGAAGTACCGCTGGCAGAACCGCAGGTCGTCGTCATCCATGGCCAGGCCCCGGGTCTTGAGAAAGGCGTCCAGCGCGGCGTCGTCCATCCGGCAGAAGCCGTCGACGGTCTCCACCGTCTGGGGCAGGGCGTAGCGCACGTCCAGGGTCTTCACCGGCTCCAGCGAGGCCTCGCGGCTTTCCACCGGGTTGATCAGGTAGGCCTTGACGCGCTCGAACTGCTGGTCGGTCAGCTGCCCGGCGATCAGGTAGACCCGGGCGGTGGCCACCCGCGGGCGGTCACGGCAGGTCATGATCTGGATGCACTGGGCGGCTGAATCGGCCCGCTGGTCGTACTGGCCGGGCAGATATTCCACCGCAAACACCCGGCTGCCGTCCCGGGGCAGCTGGGAATAGGTCAGGTCCACCTGAAGTTCGGCAAACACGGCCGTGCGCGCCCGCTCAAAGTCCTCGGGCGAAAGGCCCTCTGCGTCGTAGCGGTTGATGATGCGCACCTGTTCCACCTGCTCCAGACCCAGCGCGGTGCGCAGGTCGGCCAAAACGCCGGCCGCTTCCACGGCGCAGTCGGGCTTCTTTTCCACATAAATGCGATATACCACCCAAAACACTCCCTTATTCAAATTCCCGGCCCAAGGGGCGGGGATGAAACGCTTTGCTGC
>Ga0268360_1002113_pt1 | contig 16816 bp, 14 predicted proteins | sample BioMet11_FD_192465 | JGI IMG/M metagenome (GOLD analysis project Ga0268360, IMG submission 192465) | Sewage microbial communities from Oakland, California, United States - Biofuel 11 (Illumina Assembly) | ecosystem: Engineered > Wastewater > Sewage > Unclassified | place: USA: California... | reverse complement strand
TCAATTACAAAAGGCATGCTTCGGCTTTAAACTACAAAACCCCGATTCAGTTTAAAACTGAATCAGGGTTCTGAGTTTCGTTTTTATTGGTGTCTACTTTCTCTTGACAGATGCACCTTCATTAAGAGGGTAGAGTCTTTTTTTTGTAACTTCATATTGTAAGTTATTCTATAAAATGACTTTTTTTGTTAAAGAATTTTAAAGAATAAATGCACTAAAGAAATGCTGACAATATTATACGTTATAAATCAGCTGCTTAGTCATGTTGTTTTTGCTTTAAAAATGGTGTAATACCTGTTGATACATATGGTAGGCGATTAAAAAAACTGTATAAAATTATTGATAATTTGTAAGGAATTTTTGAACAATTCTGAAATAATATAATAAAATCTAATTTGATAAAACAATAAAAACGCTAGTATTTATCATGGTTTTGAGAGCTTAAAGAATAATCTGAAAAATCTCTCTTTAAATTTTGTACATGGTGTGCTATACTCTATTTAGGTAATTATTTTATCGATTATTGATAATTGATAAAATAAAGAATTCTGTTAATTTTATAACAGAATGATAAAAATGTAGGGCTTTAGAATGATATTTTCATTTCTTATCTAGAGCTGTTTTGCTGGAAAGGAGCAAAAAAATGGCAAAAATTAAAGTCGGAATTGCGGGTTATGGTACTATCGGACAGAGATTGGCAGATGGTGTTGCTCTGCAAGGTGATATGGAATTGGTTGGCGTGGCAGATCTTGCGCCAACATTGGCGATTCGTGCACTTTATGAAAAGGGTATGCCATATGATCTATATCTTGTTGATGGCGCGGACAAATCACAGTTTGATGAACTTGGTATTCCGGTAGTAGGAACATTTGACGACCTTCTTGACAAGGTTGATATTATGTTAGATTCATCACCGGGTGGTGTAGGTGCTAAGAATAAGGAAAAATACCAAGCGAAGGGGATCAAAGCAATTTTCCAAGGCGGCGAGGCAAATTCTGTGGCAGATGTTTTCTTTCATGGATATGCAAACTATGAAAAGGGTCTTGGAAAGGATTACTTAAAATTAACCAGTTGCAATACGACAGGGCTTATCAGGACGGTGGATGCGTTAGACCGTGCTTACGGTGTAAAAAAAGTAGCCATTACCATTATACGCCGTGTAGCAGACCCCGGGGATTATAATCGTGGTTTAACTAATGCTTTAATGATAGACAAAGCGCCCACTCATCAGGCGGTTGACTTAATGACAATCATGCCTCATATTCAGGCAACTGGTATCTTAGTTCATACGCCGGTTACGCACGGACATATTATAACGGTTATGGTATCAGGTAAGCAGAAAATTACCAAGGAAATGGCCCTTAAAGTATTTGAAGCTCATCCTAGAGTTCGTGTTGTTACTATTGCTGAAGGTTTTAAAGGAAATGCATCCTTCTTTAAATATGGACGCGATTTAGGACATCCGCGGGGAGATAATTATGAGATAGGCTTGTGGGAAGACTCCATTGTTGAGAGTGGCGACGATATTATGTATGCCATCAACATTCCTCAGGAAAGTGTAACTATTCCGGAAACTATTGACGGAATTCGTGCCGCTTGTCGTATGCAAGAAACAAGTGCAGAAGCTACAGCAAAGACAAATGAATACCTTAAGATTGGTTTATTTAAGAATATGTTCAAAAAGAAATAATACTAAGCTAAGCAGAAAACAGCAGAACGGAGGTTCATATGCAATTTGGCATACGCACTTTGGATGAAATTAATGTAAAAGGGAAAACAGTTCTTTGTCGGGTAGATATAAATCAACCAGTCGATAGAAAGACAAAAACTCTCAAAAGCATTGAGCGAATAAAAGCATGCGTGCCTACAGTGCAAGAACTATCTAAGAAGGGTGCTAAAGTTGTTTTAATGGCACACCAAGGCAGTGATATTGAATACAAGAATTATTACACTACAGAACCGCATTCTGCTGTTTTGTCTAAACTGCTTGATAAAGAAGTGAAATTTATTCCAGATGTCTGTGGTCCGGCAGCAATTGAGGAAATCAAATCTCTAAAAGAAGGTGAAATACTTCTGTTGGATAATGTACGGTTTATGGCGGAAGAACAGACACTCTTTGAGGAGAAATTGAATCTTTCTCAAGAACAGCAAGCACAGACTCTTCTTGTTCGAAAACTGGCTCCTCTTGGCGATATTTATGTGTGTGATGCTTTTGCAGCAGCACATAGAAACCAACCATCAATCTGCGGATTTGAGCAGATACTTCCTTCTGCTATGGGACGCCTATTTGAGAAGGAATATACGGTGCTCTCAAAACTTATGCAGGAAACGGAACATCCTTGTACCTTCGTACTTGGCGGGGCGAAAGTTTCTGATGCATTTTTGATGCTAGATACGGTTTTGGGAAGAGGAATTGCTGATCAAATTGTTACAGGTGGGGTTGTTGCCAATATTTTTTTAATTGCTTGTGAGTATCATATTGGGCGTGGTAGCTATGATTTTATTATAAAAACGAATTATGGTTCTTATATAGAAAAAGCAAAGGAAATTTACGGTAAATATAAGAGCAAAATTTTTCTACCGGATGATTTAGCCTATGTATGTTCTGGAGAGAGGATAGAAGCTAGTCTTAAAAATGTTCCTGAGACAGCAACTATAACAGATATTGGAGCAAAGACAATTAAAAAATATCAGCAAGTTATTCGAAACTCTAAAACAGTTTTTGTTAATGGTCCTATGGGTATTTTCGAAGATAAGTTGACAGAAAATGGTACCAAGGAAGTATGGGAAGCTTTAGGAGATACTAGTGCTTACACTGTTGTTGGTGGCGGTGACAGTATAACCGCTACAACGAAGTTTGGAAAAACAAACAAAATATCTTATATCTGCACAGGAGGAGGCGCTCTTATGCGTTTCCTTACAGGTGAGGAGCTTCCTGCTGTAAAAGCGCTAAGGCATGGTTCGCGGATACCGATTAAAGATTAAAAGGCATCTTTCTAAAATATTATTGTTGTGGAAACTTATTTTAAACAAAAAAAGGATAATTTTGTTGGAGGTATTTTAGATGATTACAAAGGAAAAAGGTCTTTGGATTTATAACAAGATGATGCAAATAAGGGACTTTGAAGAAACCGCATGGAAGTTGTTTACAGAAAATAAGTTAAGAGGATCAGTACACCTATATACCGGTGAAGAAGCAGTAGCTGCTACTATTTGTTCTCAGTTGACAGATAATGATTATATTACTTCTACGCACAGAGGCCATGGCCATTGTATTGCTAAAGGAGCAGAATTGGATAAGGCTTTAGCAGAACTGATGGGAAAAGCAACTGGCTATTGCAAAGGAAGAAGTGGCTCTATGCATATTGCTGACTTTACAAAAGGAAATCTTGGCGCAAATGCAATTGTTGGTGGAGGTATTCCTATTGCTACTGGTGGTGGACTCGCAATTAAAATGCAAAAAAGGAAAAATGTAAGTGTATCTTTCTTTGGAGATGGAGCTTCTAATCAGGGTACTTTCCATGAATCTCTTAATTTGGCTTCGGTTTGGAAATTGCCAGTCATCTTCGTGTGCGAAAATAATCAGTTCGGTATGACTACGCCAACATCACAATCAACATCTGTGAAAAATATAGCTGACCGTGCGGTTGGTTATGGAATTCCCGGTGAAGTAGTGGATGGTAATGATGTTATTGCTATTTATGATGCTTTTGCTAAAGCAAAAGAGCGTGCGCTGTCAGGTCAAGGCCCAACTCTTCTTGAATGCAAAACATATCGTTGGCGCGGACACTGGACCGGTGATCCAGAGGTATATCGGAGTCGTGAAGAAGTAGAAGATTGGAAAAAGAACCGGGATCCCATTAAACTTTTCCATGCCTATTTAATAAAAAATAAGCTGGCAAAGGAAGAAGAACTAAAAAATATTGAAGACGAAGCAAATAAAAAAATGCAGGAAGCAGTGCAATTTGCGGAAAATAGTCCTGAACCAGATCCAGCACATGTTTTAGACGATGTCTTCTATGAAGGTTAAGGGGGAAAAGTAAAATGACGGTTTTAACATATGCACAAGCAATAAGAGAAACCATTGCGGCTGAAATGAGACGCGATGAGAACGTTTTTGTTATGGGCGAGGATATTGAGAAGGCCGGTGGAGTTTTTGGATGTACGCGTGATTTATATAAGGAATTTGGAACGGAAAGAATCAGAAACTCTCCGATTTCAGAATCTGCTCTTGTTGGATCAGGACTTGGTGCAGCCTGCTGTGGTATGAGACCGATAGTAGAATTAATGTATTGGGATTTTTCTCTTGTCTGTGCAGATCAAATATTTAACCAAGTAGCAAAAACAAGATATGTATTTGGTGGACGGGCAAAAATTCCTCTGGTTATCAGAAGTCAGCAAGGTGTAGGTCGTGGCAATGCTGCAACGCATTCACAGTCTATGGAGAGCATTTTTATTCATATTCCAGGATTAAAGGTGGTATGTCCATCATCACCTGCTGATGCTGCTGGGCTTTTAAGGACGGCCATTCGTGATGATAATCCAGTTTGTTTCTTTGAACACAAGGTTCTTTATAAAACAAAAGGAGAAGTACCGGATGATCCCGATTTTATGATTCCTTTTGGGAAAGCTAATATTAGGAGAGAAGGCAAGGATGTTACTATAATTGCTAACTTGCTTTATGTTGAAAGAGCATTAGAAGCAGCAGAGGAGCTTGCCAAAGAAGGAATTTCTGCAGAAGTTATTGATCCACGTACTCTTAATCCGCTTGATTATGACACACTTGCGAAAAGTATTAAGAAAACAGGCCATTTAGTTGTTGTACATGAGGCACATAAGAATGGTGGATGGGGTGCACAGGTAATTACGGAATTAACCAATCGTGTGTTCCCGTATTTTGATGCGGCACCGATTCACTTGGGCGCAAAAGCATGTCCACTTCCTTTTAATTTAGGATTGGAAAATGCCGTTGTTCCAAGTATTAAAGATATTGTAGATGCCTGCAAGACGACACTCACTCGTGTTTAACAGGAGGCTTATTAGATATGGCGCAAATAATCATTATGCCCAAACAGGGTCTTTTAATGGAAGAGGGTAAAATAACTCAATGGCTTGTTAAAGAAGGAGACAAGATAGAAGAAGGAAAGCCCCTCTTTGAGATGGAAACTGATAAACTAACAATAACGATGGATTCGACAGCTACTGGTACCGTACTTAGAATTTTACACCCAGCTGGTGATACTGTTCCTATTACCAAACCTGTTGCAATTGTTGGCGAACCAGGCGAAGATATCAGCAAACTACTTGTTCAGGAACAGGCTGGAGATAATGCAAAGCAAACAGCTATCGCTGGAAAAGAAAGTGAAATACTTTCGGATAAGAACCAGACTGAAACTGGTTCGGAAACTAAGGTAGCAAGGGAAATTGTGCATAAAGCGGGAGAAAAAATACTTTCGTCTTGGAGAGCAAGAAGATTTGCTGAGGAAAAAGGCGTTGATCTTGCTTGTATTAAAGGAACAGGGGCAGAAGGTATTATTATTGAGAAAGATGTCCAGGACTGGTTGGACGCACAGCCTAGCGTAACTCCGTTGGCGGCAAATATAGCCAAGGAGAAAGGTATTTCTCTGGAAGGAATGAAGGGAACCGGACCTAACGGTAAGATTATGGTTGCTGATTTGCATACACAACAACCTGCCGGTGCTGTTTCGCAAGGAGAAAAAGTACAAACAAATGTCCAACTTGCAGGTCAATTGGCTCGTGGGATTAGACGTGAACAGATGTCTGGCATGCGTCGTAGTATTATGCGCAATATGTTGGCAAGTAAAAATGCAAACGCCCAGACTTTTCATCGCATCAGTGTAGATATGACAAAAGTAATTGCTTTGCGCAAGCATTATAAAGAACTAAGTATCAAGGTTTCATATAATGATATTATTATAAGGGCTTGTGCAAAGGCTTTGCAGAAGTATCCGCTTATCAACGCATCTGTGGAAGACAATACCGTTATCTATCATGACTTTGTCAATGTTGGTATTGCTGTTGCTGTTAATAATGGCCTGATTGTTCCGGTAATTAGAGACGCAGATATTATTGGCTTGCAGGGAATAGCTAAAAAATCTGGAGAGTTAATTGATAAGGCGCGTAACGGACAGCTGACAGATTTGGATTATCACGGTGGTACTTTTACTGTTTCTTCGCTTGGAATGTATGATTTGGACGATTTTGTAGCAATTATTAATCCTCCAGAATCTGGAATCCTTGCTGTAGGAAAAATTGAAAAGAAACCGATTGTTGAAACTAAAGATGACGAAGATAAGATCGTTATCAAAGCAATGTGTACTTTATGTTTGTCATATGATCATAGAATTATTAATGGTGTTGAGGGGGCCGAATTTTTACAGAGCGTAAAGGATTATTTGCAAGATCCTATCCTCTTAATTTAAGGAGGCTTTTTGATGCTAAATTATGATGCAGTAGTAATCGGAGGAGGACCTGGTGGATATGAATGTGCTATTCAGTTGGCAATTCATGGTAAAAAAACTGCTTTAATTGAAGAAGATCTTCTTGGTGGAACATGTTTGAATAGAGGCTGCATTCCCACTAAGACTTTGTTAAATTCTTCTGATATTTATTATCGTGCCAAAACAGGTGCCGATGCAGGAATTTATGCAGAAAAAATTTCCTACGATTACAAAAAAATTATCGAACACAAAAACAAAGTATCAAGACAATTAAGCAATGGAGTAGCTTTTCTTGAAAAAAATCATGGCGTTGATGTTATTAAAGCGCATGCTGTGATGAAAGAGCAACATGTTGTCAGTCTTTCGGATGGAAAGACCATAAAAGCAGATTCTATAGTTATTGCAACAGGGTCGCTTCCTGCCCGGCTTCCGCTTCCAGGGATGGATCAGAAAGGAGTTATGGATTCCACCGGCTTACTCAATTTGGAAAAGTGCCCCAATCATATTGTTATTATTGGTGGCGGTGTGATAGGGGTAGAATTTGCAACATTTTTCTGGAAAATTGGTATAAAGGTTACTGTTGTTGAAATGCTTGACCATATTCTAGGACCATTTGACAAAGATATTATTGCAATTGAAGAAGCAAAATTAAAGAGTTCCGGTGTTGAACTTATACTGTGTGCACGTGTAGATTCTATAGACAGCACCTTATGTGTTCACTATACAAATGTGAAAGATGGTTCACACGGCAGCGTACAAGGTGATGTCATATTGACAGCTGGGGGACGTAAAGCAAATAGCAGTGAACTTGGACTTGAAAATATAGGAGTTATTTTAGACAAGAAGGGGTTTGTCGAAACGGATGGACTGTGCCGAACAAACATTCCAGGCATTTATGCAATTGGCGACGTGAATGGAAAAATGCAACTCGCTCATGTTGCTTCTGCACAGGGAATTTTGGTGGCTGATCATATTGCAGGCAAAACCTGCAAAGAAATTAATCTGAACCACGTTCCTTCTTGTGTTTATTGCTCCCCGGAAGCTGCTATGGTGGGACTTACCATAGAAAAGGCAAAAGAAGCAAAAAGGGAATTCGGTGTTGGTATTTTTAATGTATCCGGTAATGGAAAAGCTCTCAGCATGGGTGAAAATGAAGGAATAATTAAAATCATATATGATAAGAAAACGGAAGAAATTCTTGGTTGTCATATAATTGCACCGCACGCAGCTGATTTAATAGCAGAAATTGCAGCTGTTATGGAATGCGAGGGGACTGTGACCGAAATTTGCCATACGATACACCCGCATCCGTCAGTTAGTGAAATTGTAATGGAAGCTGCACATGACTGTAAAGAAGGGAGTGTGAATGCCCCAAAAAGAAAGAAATAAAAACTTTTTACATTATCCTGGTAAGTTGGCAATGTCAGGTATTTCTTGATTCTAAATTCAAATAAGAAGGGGAGATTAACGATGAAAAAAAGAGCTTATTAGCAGGGGCTTTATCTATTATTATAGCTGTTTCCTTAGTTGGTTGCGGTGGTGGAGCTGATAAAAGTACTGGTAAAGCAACATCCTCAACTGCTGGTTCTGCCAAGGTGCTTAAATTAAGCACACACTTGTCAAATGAACATGGCTCTGTGCAGATGGCGAAAAAATTCAAAGAATTGCTCAATCAAAAAAGTAAAGGTAAGCTTGATGTTCAAATATATACTGATGGTCAACTTGGCGGACAAACAGAAAATTGCGATGGATTAAGATCTGGAGCAGTTGATCTGACCATTGTTGATACTGGTACCATTGCAAATTATTACCCGCAATTTGGTATTTTTGATATGCCATATGTATTTACAAGTCGTGATCAAGCAATTGCCGTTACTAAAACAGACGTAGCAAAGACGCTTTCAGCTAGTGCAACAAAAGCAACAGAAATGCGGCCGTTGCTTATTAATGCTATTGCTTATCGTTATACATTCTTAAAAAATAAAGATATTAAAAATCCTGAAGATTTAAAGGGTGTTAAAGTACGTATTCCTGATACACCTTCTATAAAAGCATGCTTCCAAGCATTAGGCGCAACTCCGGTTGCTATGCCGTCTGGTGAAGCTTATACCGCAGTACAAACAGGCGTTACTGACGGATTGGAAGGAAATTTTGAATTTGTTGCCCAACAGAAGTATTATGAAGTTGCTCCTCGTTGTTCTTTGACACAGCATGTAATGACTTTCACAACTTTATGTATGAGTGAAAAGGTATATCAGGCTCTTTCTGCTGAAGACAAGAAAGCAGTTGATGCAGCAGCTGCTGAATCACTAGATTATTTCTACAGTATTTCTGGAAACATTGAAAATAAGTATAAAAAAGTACTGGAAGAGCATAAGGTTACCTTTACGAACGTGGATATTAAAGCTTGCCAAGCAAAATGTAAGCCTATTCTGGAAAAATTCGTCAATGATAACAAGATGAAGGATATTTTTGACAAAATTGAATCTATGGCTAAATAAGGAGAAGGATAATGAAGGCAAAACAAGCAATGAAAAAAATGTTAGAAACAGTCATTGTTGCACTTTTTGCCATACTTTGCTCAATAGTGTTAATTCAAATTGTTTGCCGCTTTGCTCATATTCAGCAGACGTGGATTGATGAAACGTCGAAATTAATCTTTGTATGGCTTACTTACCTAGGCGGAGCTATTACTGTCGGCAGAGGTATGAATATTACTTTCGATTTAATTATTGAAAGTAGGAAAGGGCAACAATTTACTGTACTTTTTTCGCTAATTAATATTTGCTGTATTATTTTTCTAGGTGGATTGATTGTACTTGGTTTCCAAAATGCCTGGAGCACTAGAATATCATATTTACCAATGACACACGCAAATATGGGTATTATGAACCTTGCAATTCCAGTAGGCGGAATTGTCATGCTCATTGAGCAAATCGAATGGTTTAGAAGAACACTGAAGGCAAGAAAGGAGTTGGAAAAAGAATGTTAGAAGCGTTTATAGTATTTCTTGTACTCCTTTTTATGGGTGTTCCTATTGCTTTTTCAATGGGACTCGGATCAATTGTTGGTTTGATTGTGACACAGTGCCCCATTTCTTTAGTTGCAACAAGAATGTTCTCTGCTGTAAATTCTTTCAGTCTAATGGCAATTCCCTTTTTCATGCTGGCAGGAGAATTAATGGGCCGAGGTGGTATTTCGCAGAGGCTTGTTAAATTTTCTCATGTTTTGGTAGGCCATATAACTGGTGGCCTTGGTATGGTTGATATTTTGACGAGTGTTATTTTCGCCGGTATCAGCGGGTCAGCTGCGGCAGATACGGCAGCTGTAGGAGCTATTATCATGCCACCTATGTTGGAGAAAGGATACCCTAAGGGACTGGCAGCAGTTATTCAAGCTACTGCCGGGTCACTTGGCCCTATTATTCCACCAAGCCTTACTATGATTATTTACTGTTCTTTAACGAATCAGTCCATAGGAGAGTTGTTCATTTCAGGAATTTTTCCTGGATTAATAATCGGCGGTGGTACTATGGTTGTTACCTATTTTTATGCTAAGAAATTGGGCATTAAGGGTGAGCGTAAAGCTACTGCTAAGGAAATTATTGCAGCCACTAAAGATGCCAGTTGGGCACTTTTTATGCCGGTCATTATAATTGGTGGTGTTGTCAGTGGTGTTTTTACAGCAACTGAGGCAGGTGCAGTATCTGTATTTTATGCTTTATTGGTAAGTCTATTTATATATAAGGGATTCACATTAAAAGAGGTCCCTGAAATATTAGTGGATGCAGCAGGAGCATCTACAATGGCCTTACTTATTGTTGCTGCTGCTAATGTATTTAGTTGGCTTGTAGCATTTGCCAAAATACCTGCTTTTGTTATTAGTTTCTTGGTAGAATTAACAAGTAGCAAATATGTTATTATGATTTTACTGGTTCTTTTCCTACTTTTTGTCGGCATGTTTATTGAAACTATTTCAGCAACAATTATTTGTGCTCCTATCTTAATGCCTGTTGCTGGAAAATTTGGAATTGATCCTGTTCAATTTGCCTTGGTAATGGTTGTCACTCTTGTTTATGCAGGTGTAACACCTCCCGTTGGTGGTGTGCTGTTTATCACTATGGGTATTGTCAAAGCTAAAATGAAAGAAGTATTACCATATTTGCCGGCATATTTGTCAATGGTTGTAGTTTGTCTGTTACTATTGATTTTTGTGCCTCAGATTTCTTTATTTCTTCCAAATTTGATGTTCCACTAATTTTTCCCCCTCTGATTTACATAGTTTAAACGGCTCGCTACAAATTTGCTTTTATGATTATTAATAAGTGAAAATGTAGCGAGCCGTTGACTATATTTTGTAAACATAGAAAGCAAGGAGAAAATAATGAAAGCACTTGTCAAGTTCGCTAAAGGATACGAAGGGGTATCTATTCGTGATATACCTGTTCCAAAACCATTGGATGGAGAAGTTAGAATCGCAATTAAAGCATGTGGCATTTGTGGATCTGATATACATGCCATAAATGATGAAAGAGAGACAGCTATTCCAGTTGTTCTTGGACATGAATTTGTCGGTATTGTTGATGAATGTTGTGGCGATTGTGGTAATCTTAAAGTAGGGGATTGGGTTACAGGAATTCCCGCTGCCTACAATTGCGGAAAGTGTGAATTTTGTCGACGTGGCGAAGTAACACTATGTAAGACGCACCAATCAGTTGGTGTTTTTAAAAATGGAGCTATGGCTGAATATATGGTTATGCCTGCCAAATTTTGCTTTAAAGTTCCAGCTGATGAACCGAATAAACTATTATATGCAGTTGCGGAGCCTTTAGGGTGTACAATAAGAGGCGTTTATGAAAGAATAGTTGTTCATCAAGGGGATGTAGCAGTAGTCAGTGGTCCAGGAACTATGGGTCAATTTGTTGCTCAAGCGTTGAAAAGTCGTGGCGCATATGTAGTAATGGTGGGAATTCCCGTTGACAGAGAAAGATTAGCACTTGCCAAGAATATGGGTGTAGATGATATCGCGGAAAATTACACCCAATTAGAGAAAGCTGTGTATTCTGTTAATCCGTCAGGGGCAGATATAGTATGTGAATGTACTGGCGTGGCACAATCTCTTGCTAATTGCTTGAAGATTATTAAAATACATGGAACCTTGTTGCAAGTGGGTTTATATGCTGGCGAAATTAACGTTAATTTTAATACTATATTTGAGAAAGAAATTACCGTTACTGCAACTAATTCCACAGCTTTATCAACATGGAAGATTACCATGGATATGTTGGAAAAACATAAAATTAATGTTGCTCCCTTCGTTAGCATGAAATTGTCTCTAAAGGATTGGGAAAAAGGTTTTGAAATTGCGAGGAATAAGACTGCGTTTAAAGTGCTATTACTACCGTAATTCAAAGAAAAATTAACAAAATAATGTTATAATCTAGCGGAGATAATAAATTGTTGGGGTATAAATCATGAAAAAAGGGAATATTATGGATATAACACAAAATAAGCGCAATGTACTTAGAAAAGATATTGCTAACAAAATCAGAGCAGCGATATTTTCAGGCAGGCTAGCACCTGGTGATAAAATTTTGGAGACATATTGGGCAAAAGAGCTAGGAGTTTCACAAGGCCCGGTACGTGAGGCAATACGTGATTTGGATTCTATCGGCCTTGTGGAAACAATCCCCTTTAAGGGATCACGTGTTAAAAAAATGTCAGATAAATATGTTGTAGACAATTATAATGTTCGCATGTGGCTTGAGGTGAAAAGCGTTAAAGATGCTATTTATCTTCTTGCTGATGAAGATCTGATGACTCTTTGTAAAAAACTGGATGAAGTGTTAAGAGAAATGTGTAACTGTGCTCAGATCGGCAATCTATCTTCATTTTCTTCATGTGATGCAACTTTTCATCGTCTCGTAATCGAAGCGACTTCCAATGAAGTGCTTTTGAATACATGGTCAAGGTGTAATGTTAGAAATTGGTTCTTGTATGCTCCATTAAAAAAATCACAAAACCTGATTATGCTTTATGATAAACATCAACAGTTAAAAGAAGCGTTAGCACTAAGAAATACACAAGCTGCTATATCTATTATAGAAGATGGTATCTCTTCTATAATGTTGCGGTTATATCACGAATATTCACAAGACAATGCAAATAAAGAAAACAAAAGTAAAGAAGAAAATGTCGAAAAATAATCTTGATATCAGATAACAGCTGATTACAGAAGTCAAGCAACTAGTAAAAATCATGTTGGCAGGTGAAAAACTTATGTCAATTGTAAGTACGAAAGAGTTGTTGTGTTCTGCAAGAAAGCAAGGCAAAGGAGTGGGATCCTTTAGTGTTTATGATATTGATGCATTAATTGGTGCTATCAAAGCAGCAGAAGATTTGAATACACCGATTATCATCCAGCTGGCGGAGCCTAGATTTAAGACAGCGCCTCTGCATTATGTCGGTGCAGCAATGCTAGGGGCAGCGAAAAATGCAAAGGTGGATATAGCTGTGCATTTGGACCATGGTATAACGTTTGCTACTTTGAGAGAAGCATTGGCTATGGGATTTACATCAGTAATGTACGACGGATCCACATTAGACTTTCAAGAAAATGTCAAAAACACCAAACAAATGATTGAATTCGCAAGTCCTTACAAGGCAACAACGGAAGCTGAATTAGGTAGGGTTGGCAAAGGTGAAGACGGCTTAGTGGATTATGGAGTTATTTATACGGAACCCCAGGCTGCAGTTAAATTCGTAGAAGAAACAAATGTGGATGCATTGGCAATTGCCATTGGCAATAAGCATGGTAATTATAAGGGGGAGCCTAATTTGCAATTTGACATCCTTCAGCTAATTCACAGTTTATTGCCAGAACAATTCCTTGTGTTACATGGCGGTAGCGGTATTTCTGATAGTGATTTTCAAAAATGTATACGATTGGGTATAACAAAAATTAATATTGCTACGGCTACCTGCAACGCTATTACCAAAGCAGCAAAAGCTTATACCTCAACAGCGAATCCGTTAGATTTTTATCACATGCACGAGAAATTTTCAGAAGCAGCTTACGAAATAGTGAAACATCATATCCGGGTATTCAATATGGAGCGAATAGATGATTAATATATACGCTGCGATTTCTTAACAGCCGAAAAAGGAAGAGAGGCAAATTATGAAATATATTGAATTTAATCCTACACGAAAATTTGATGTTACTATGTTGGGACGTATTGCGGTGGACTTGAATCCAGAGGATTATTACAAACCATTATCGGAATGTACTACTTTTAAGAAGTATGTAGGTGGTTCTCCGGCTAATATTGCTGTAGGCTTGTCTCGGTTGGGGAAAAAATGTGGCTTTTTTGCCAGAGTATCTGATGATCAATTTGGTGATTATGTGACCAATTTTATGCAGGCTGAAGGTGTGGATATATCTCATATTAAACGCTGTGAGCATGGGGAAAAAATTGGATTAACTTTTACGGAAATATTGAGCCCCCAAGAAAGTAGTATCTTGATGTATCGAAACAAAATTGCAGACTTGCAATTGAATATGACAGATATTGATGAGACATACATTAGGGAAAGTAAAGCATTGTTGATTTCAGGTACGTCATTGTCAGAAAGTCCTTCCCGTGAAGCAGCGCTAAAAGCTCTATTTCTGGCTAAAAAGACGCAAACGCCTGTTATTTTTGATATTGATTACCGAAATTATAACTGGCAAAGTCATGAAGAAATGGGAGTATATTATCCAATAATTGCTTCTCATGCCGATATTATTTTTGGTTCCAGAGAAGAATATGATTTGACCGAACAAATTCTGGCACCTCACAAAACAGATTTGGAAACAGCGGAATACTGGCATCAAAAGGGAGCTAAGATTGTGGTTATTAAGCATGGTAAAGATGGATCTACGGCCTATACAAATGATGGCCAAAACTTTAGCATTAAGCCTTTCCCAGCAAAAGTGTTGAAGGGCTTTGGCGGTGGCGATGGTTATGCATCTGCTTTCCTGTATGGGCTATTAGAAGGTTGGGATATCATTGATTGTTTGGAATTTGGAAGTGCATCAGCTTCTTTGTTGATTTCAAGCCATTCTTGCTCCAGCAGCATGCCTTCAGTGGAAAAGATAAAAGAGTATATTGCCGATTGTAAGAAAAAATATGGGGAAATGATTGCTCGGGTTTAAGCAAGAAGAACATCTCCACTAAAGAAAGTTTGAATTTTATGATAAAGTAATTTATACATCAAGAAATAGTAATTTAATTCGAAGGAGAGATATTAAAATGGTCGATAGAAAAAAATATTGTATTAATGGTGAATGGATAGAATCAAAGACTGGTAATTATATGCCGGTTACAAATTCTAGTACTGGTGAGTTACTTGCGGAAGTCCCTTGTTGCACAAAAGAGGAAGTAGAAAGTGCTATTGCTTCTGCACAGGCAGCATTTCCTGCATGGTCGCAGACGTCTATTAGTAAACGCGCCCAAATGATGTTTAAATGGAGAAATATTTTAATTGAACATTTGGATGAGTTGACATTGCTATGCTCTAAAGAATTAGGAAAGAACTTAAATGAGGCGCGAGGGGACGTTTTAAAAGCTATTGAACCAACAGAATTATCATGTGCAATCTCTTCTCTTATTGAAGGAGACTGCGCAATGCAGGTTACGACTAATTTTGATACTGCTACTTATCGTATGCCCTTAGGAGTTTGTGCAGGAATTGTTCCAATGAATTTTCCTGCAATGATTCCTTGGGGGTGGATGGTACCTTTAGCTATTGCCTGTGGTAATACCTTTGTGTTAAAAGCTGCAAGCAAAACGCCTTTAACAGCAATGCGTATTATGGAACTCTTTTATGATGAAGGTGGTTTTCCTAAAGGCGTTGTAAACTTGGTGACATGTAGTCGTCATGAAGCAGATATTTTTCTTACAGACCCTAGAGTAAAAGCTGTTACTTTTGTGGGTACTACGAGTGTTGGAAAAGAAATTTATTCTATTGCTTCTGCTAATGGGAAAAGGGTTCAAGCGCAATGTGAAGCAAAGAATCATGCATTAGTGTTGGAAGATTGTGATTTGGAAAGCACTACTAATGCAGTAATTAACTCTACGTATGGCTGTGCAGGTATGCGCTGCATGGCACTACCGGTTTGCGTTGTCCAAGAAAGCATAGCGGATAAATTTGTGCATCTTCTGAAAAAGAAAGCCGAGGCAATGATTGTCGGCTGCGCTTATGATCCCAAGACACAACTGGGACCTGTGGTGACCGCAGAACATAAACAAAAAGTTTGCAATTGGATTCAAAAAGGTGTTGAAGAGGGTGCAGAATTAGTTCTGGATGGGCGTAATATAGTGGTTCCTGGTTTTGAAAAAGGATTTTTTGTTGGGCCGACTATCTTGGACCATGTAAAACCAGGTATGACAGTAGGCGATAGAGAAATTTTTGGCCCTGTTACTTTAATAAAGCGCGTAAAAGATTTTGATGAAGGTATTAAAATTATGAACGAGAATCCCTTTGCCAATGGTTCGGTGATTTTTACACAAAGTGGTTATTATGCACGTAAATTTGCATTTTTAACTGATGGTGGCATGGTTGGCATTAATGTGGGGATTCCTGTACCTTCTGCTTATTTCCCCTTCTCTGGCAACAAACAGTCGTTCTTCGGTGATTTGCATGTATTAGGCAAGGATGGCGTGCGATTCTTTACTCGTGCAAAGACAGTGACGACTAGTTGGTATGATGATACTTCAAAGCATAAGAATTTGGATACATGGGAAGGTTCTGTGGAAAGAATTTAATTATTAAGCAATATTGGAAATGATACAATAAAATAGACACTATCAAAAACTTTCGTTTTTAATAGTGTCTACTTTTATTTTACCAAGGCAACGGTAACTTTTCTTGTGAGACTCTCATTCCACATGATTTTCGCACTCTTGCCAGAACTAAAAGGCTGGGAGCTATTTTGCTAAACTTTCTCTAACTAGAGCAATTAAGTTCCTGGCAGCTTTAGATAAACGCCTGTTTTCCTTTGCAATGAAACCAACGGGAAAAACAACCGGTTTTTCGAAGGGAATGAGTATAAACTTATCTTTTAATTGTGCAACATAGGAACAGCCCGGCGAGTCATCTATAAAACCAATGCTATTGCTAATCTTTACCATTTGCAGCATGGCTAAAACCTGATAGTGGGAAGAAATAATATGGGGAACTACATCATTCTTAACAAACTGTTCCATCATAACGGTACGGATCTTGGAGTCTTCATTAAGCAACACTATTTTCTCGCCATCCAAGTCTGCGAAGGAAATTTTCGCTAGTTTGGACAGAGGGTGCCGTGGACTG
>Ga0268360_1002107_pt1 | contig 16854 bp, 13 predicted proteins | sample BioMet11_FD_192465 | JGI IMG/M metagenome (GOLD analysis project Ga0268360, IMG submission 192465) | Sewage microbial communities from Oakland, California, United States - Biofuel 11 (Illumina Assembly) | ecosystem: Engineered > Wastewater > Sewage > Unclassified | place: USA: California... | reverse complement strand
CTGCAACGGCATGTGATAGATTCATAATCGGATATATTTCAGAAGTTGGAATCGTAAAAAGCATATCAAAACTTTTTAGCTCATCGTTCCGGAACCCTGTGTCTTCGCGCCCGAAAAGAATTGCAATCGTGCCGCTGCAATCTTTCAGCCTCTCTTTGAGCTCTCTGGAGGTATAGAGTGGAAGACGGATGTGTTCCCCGGTTTTCAGGCTTGCTACCCCTGTAGTTCCTATCCTCAGGTTTGCGCCTTTCACAGCCTCTTCAAGCGTTGAGACAATTCTTGCTCCTTCAAGGACATCTCTTGCATGCGATGACATGGCTCTTGCTTCTCCTTCGAGTTTACAGGGATTTACAAGCACCAGGTCACTATATCCAAAGTTCTTCATTGCTCTTGCAACAGATCCGACATTTCCCTGATACATGGGCTCTACAAGTACTACACGAATCTTAAGTGACAAATTTCTCAATCCTTTTTTAAAGTCAGTTTTCAAGTGTGATTACATCTTCCACACAGACAGTCACACACATTCTGCATTGCGTTTTCACACCCTGTACATTTTTCTCATCAATATATATTTTCATGCAGATTATTTTCCGTGTGTTTCGATTTCATATGGTGTGCTTTGGTCTTATTATATTTTGGTTTTATTATCTTCTGTTTTATTGTTTTTCGGTCTTATTGTTGTTATTTCGGTTTTATTGTCATTTCTTTTTTCTATTTCAGTCCTTTCCTGTTTTAGCTCTTGCTTTTTTGTTTCTTCCTTCTTTGTAGTTTCTTCACTGTTTGAATTCAGAAATATTATCTTTCCTCACGTTACTCCTAAATATATTAGTCTTAAGTTCGATTAGCCTTAAGTTCACTGATGAGATCGAAAGATGAGATCGAAAGATAAGATCAAAAGACGAGATCGAAAGATAAGATCGAAAGATAAGATCGAAAGATCAAATCGCCGGGTCTATTCTGGTATTGACCTCAACTGTGGCTAAACCTTAAATTCAAAGACTGCTCTATGTCTAAACTATAAAAATGGTTATTTTTAAAAAGAAATGGTGATTCAATGACTCTTGAAGAAATTCTAAAAAACACATTTAAAGGAGAGACTACTGAAGTTGGCTGGTATCTCGCAATGTCAAAGGTTGCTGAGCGGGAAGGATTTCCGGATGTCGCGGTTTACCTACGCCAGATCGCCATGGACGAAGCCTGGCACGCTACCGAGGTAGCTGAAATCCTGGGACTTGTAAAAGAAACAACTCTTGAAAATCTGGAAATGATGTTTGACGGGGAGAGTAAAGCCGAAATTGAGAAAGCTGAAGCTGCAGAATTAGCCAGGAAGGAAGGCAATACAAAAGCTGCCCTTTTCTTTGAAAAGGCATCTCTGGACGAAGCCAGGCATAAAGCAGGGCTTAATGGATTTCTGGAAAGAATGAGAAAACAGCAATGAGAAAACAGCAATAAGAAAACAGCAATAAGAAAATAGGATCCTTTGATCCTTTTTCCACATTTTAAGTTATTGGACTGGTATTTTTAACTGCTAACTATTTTTTATCGCTAATTACTCTGCTTGTCGTAATTAGATTGGTTAATTCTTCCAAGATTTTAAGATTTTATTCCAATTTTGTGAATTATATAAAGTTCTGTAGAGCTATGAAAAGCTGAATTACGCCAGACATACTGTTTTTATATTTTCGGCAATATACATGAAGTTTTATATTATTTCGAGTAATATTACCTCTGGGTCTGAAATATGTTCCTGGATTCTAACATATTTAGTCCAGAAAAATGGGGGAATATCGGATTCTTCACCTTCTGTATGGGGGTCTAATTTCAGGGGGAGCTGAATCAGGATTTGCTATGTCTGCTAATTGATTCAGTAATTGATCGGCTTTGATCTATGAATTTAGCTTTTGCTTCCGAGTTTCGACACCGGTCTCAGGTTAATTATGTCAAATAATTCTATCAAAACCTAAGGCAAGTAGCAATAAAATTATGAAACAGACATCAAATTAAACAAATTTTGAAAATAAATAAAATCGAACAAATTTGACTTAAAGATTAAACTAAACAATCCAAGTAAAATACAAATGAATCAGTGAAGTTGGAGGGTGCATAATATATGGTAAGTCATGAGTATGTGAAAGGAGATCTTCCCGAAAAAGCTGCAATTCTGCAAAGAGATGGAGAAACATATGCAATTGCTCCACATATTCCCGGAGGAATCGTATACCCGGAAACTCTTAGAAAAATAGCTGACATTGCAGAAAAGTATGGAGCTGCTGCCCTTAAGATTACCTCGGCCCAGAGGATTGCAATTGTAGGGTTAAAAGAAGAAGATCTGGATGCAGCATGGGGAGAACTGAATCTAAAACCCGGAGCTGCTATAGGACTCTGTGTCCGCAGCGTTAAAATTTGCCCTGGAACTACATTTTGCAAGAGAGGCAAACAGGACTCAGTCGGTCTTGGATTAAAACTTGATGAAAAGTACCACGGGATGCAGCTTCCTTCCAAGTTAAAAATTGGGGTTTCCGGCTGCCAGAATTCGTGCTCCGAACCTATTATAAAGGATATAGGGTTAATGGGTACAGCAAAAGGCTTTACTTTATCCGTCGGGGGCAGTGCAGGGCCCCGTCCGAGACTTGGCAGCGTAGTGGCAAAAGACCTCACCGAAGAGCAGGCTCTGGACCTTGTTGAAAAAATAATTAATTTTTATAAAAAATACCCCAAGCCAAGAAGAATCGGAGAAGTTATTGACGAGATCGGGCTTGAGAAATTCAAAGAAGAAGTGGGGTTGTAAAAAGCTTTCTTAATTTTCAGAGGCGCCTTTTACCTAAACCAATATTTCTCGATAAGCACTTTTTGAAAATGGTTGAGCCAAAACCGTTTACCCGCAACTGTCGCGCTGTTTGATCACAAACCGTTGCGCCGGTTTATCACAAACCGTTGCGCCGGTTTATCACGCCGATAGGGTTCGGGGATAAGGCAACCAAACTCAAATGTTTCGCGGGTTTTCGATCAACCTTTTTTTTAAAAAGGGTTGCGGACAAGCAGTTTTTTGAAAAGGATTTTTGAAAAGGATTTATACTTTACTTTCCTTACTTTCCTTACTTTATTTACTTTCTTTTTTTCTGCACTTTTACTTTTTACTTTTTTGTCGCTTAATTTCTTACTTTACCGTCCAAAAGAATTCTACAAATGGTTTGTATACTATTTGTTTTATAATTTAACTATAATATATTATACTTTCACTTTTTACTTTCCCGTTTGATTACTTTCACTCAACTCATTTTTGCGACTCAGTGGGCTTTTTAATCTGTTGATTAATAAAGATAATGTTTAAATATAATAGATACAAACACTAACAGACTATACAAACCTTATGTAGACAGTCGCTACGGCTATCATTCTGTCTTTACTATCATTGATGTTCTGTAACATGACAATTGTAAAAGCAGTATTAATTCCCAGTTTTTGGTCCATACATAGGAGGAATAAATTATCATTGAGGAAATGCTTTATTTTTCTGGGCTCTCGGATGCACTAAGGCTGACGTTTGTCCAGGTAATGATAATGGCTACATTAGCCTTTGTTATTTTCATATACGGTCTGATTGTCGCCTTCCAAAAATGGGGAACAGGAGTCACAGGTTATGCTCTTGAGCCTCAGGAAGGAAAAAAAGGAAGTGCAATCACATTCTTAAAAACCTGGTGGAAACAGGTAACAGAAGAATCTCATCATCATGGAACGCCTATTCTGGAGATTCTTATACTTGATATTGTCTTCCAGAGAAGAATTCTCAAGAGAAGTCCTTTCCGCTGGATTATGCATCTATGTATTTTTGGGGGTTGGATGACCCTCTTTGCCCTATCCGGACTCATGTTTACAGTTGAAATTACCGAAAAGATCGGAATTGAACTCCCGTTCACTCCTGACGTGTTTAGAGAGTGGCTCTCCATTCCGAACTATGTCTTCGGGTATATTCTACTTATCGGAGTCCTTATAGCAATAGTAAGAAGACTGTTTGTCTCTGAAGTCAGGGAAGCTTCAATTATGTATGATTGGGTCTTAATCGGAGTAATTTTCATAGTTACTATTTCCGGTTTCCTCGCCGATGGAATTCGAACAGGCTTAATTTGGAGCTTTGGGCTTGACCCCGCAGCAGCACCACCGGCCGCTCTCTTCCATTCCATATTTTCCCTGCTCTTCTGTATTGCATTTATACCATACAGTAAATATATTCATGTAATCGCCATACCGCTTGCACTTCTTGCAAACAAAGGAGGCGAATAAAAAGATGGCAAAACGTACTCCTTCAATCGATACGAAGAATCTTACCGCAGTCCAGCTCATGGAACTTGATGCATGCGTTCGCTGTGGTGAGTGTGTAAAATGGTGTCCGACTTATGCCGCTTCCGGCGGGAAACCAGGATTAGCTCCAAGAGACAAGATCCTGCGCTGGAGGCAGTACATGAACAAATCCTATGGAATCAAAGCAAAAATCTTTGGTCCACAGGAAGTTCCTCAGTCAGAACTTGAAGAATTTAAAGATGATGTCCATGGCTGTACGACATGCGGTGTCTGTGCAACAGTTTGTGAAGCAGGTATTAACACTGTGGAACTCTGGGAAGCCATAAGGACAAATCTTGTAAAGAAAGGTATAGGTCCTTATGGGAAGCAGAACGCGTTCCCAAAACTTGTTGGTCAGTACCATAACCCTTACATGAAAGACCAGAAAGACAGACTTGCCTGGGTTCCTCCAGACGTGAAAATAGAAAACAAAGCAGAAATTGTCTATTTCACTGGCTGTACTGCAGGGTACAATCAGCTCGCTCTGGCCTTTGCAACATCACGTGTGCTCAACAAGCTGGGCATTAAGTTTACCATGCTTGGTGAAGAGGAATGGTGTTGCGGCTCAGCCCTTATCAGGACAGGCCAGGTGCATGTCAATAATGTGGCCCGTGAACTTGCAAGACACAATGTAGAGTCACTCCAGAAGAAAGGTGCTAAAAAGGTTCTGTTTGCATGTGCAGGCTGTTTCCGTGCTGCAAAGATAGATTGGCCCAGGCTTCTTGGCAAAGAACTGCCTTTTGAGGTTATTCACATTACACAGTTCCTTGCAGACCTTATAAAAGAGGACAAGATTAAATGGGAAAAGCCTATCAACAAGACAATTACCTATCACGACCCCTGCCACCTTGGTCGCCACGTTGGAGTCTTTAATGCTCCCAGATATGTGCTTTCCCATATTCCTGGTGTTAAGTTCGTTGAAATGGACAGGTCAAAGGAATTCCAGCGCTGCTGTGGAGCTGGCGGTGGTGTAAAAGCAGGAATGCCTGACCTTGCTGTGGCAATGGGAGAAGCTAGAGTTAAGGATGCTCTTGAAACCAATGCAGAGATCCTCTCGAGTGCGTGCCCCTTCTGTAAGAGGAACCTCTCGGATGGTCGTGACGCCCTCAAATCTGATATTGTTGTAGAAGATATCATTGAGCTGGTTGCAGAGGCTCTTGGCCTTAGCACCTCATAAGCGTGAAGAGGAAGGCTGGATTTCCAGCTTTCTTTATTCTCGTTTCTTTCTCTCTTTTTATTATTAGATAGCAAAACTTAAATATCGATACTTACCTCCCCTTGAACATGTATATCCCTTACGAATTTCTAGGAAAAATATTCATATATCTGGTTATTTTTGCTCTCGCAGGAACAGGGATCGCCCTGCTCATAGGGGCATATTCCTTTAAAAAACGCAGGATAATTTTCCCGGGGTTCGTGCTGTTTACACTTTATCTTTTTTATTCCCCTTCTAAATTATTGTGCAGATTTTTTAGAATCCGGGAAAATCTCGTAGATGATATTCTTATTGATTTAAGAAACGCCATAATGTTGGATCGCTTTGTTCACACAAAAGAGAACAGGGTTGTGTTCCTTCCTCAATGTATGAGACACCCGGAATGCAGGGCAAGGTGTGACCCTATCCATGGTTATGAGTGCAAACGATGCGGAAAATGTGACATTTCAAAGATATATGAAGCTGCAGATATGTACAATTTCAAGGTTTTTATAATCCCTGGAAGCAGCTTTGTCAAAAAGATCTTCAAGGAGTACAGGCCCCAATCTTGCCTTGGCGTAGCCTGTTACAATGAGCTTGCAGAAGATATGCAGGAAGTATCTTTTATCCCTGTGCAAGGGGTTCTTCTCCTTCGGGATGGTTGTTTCAATACTAAAGCCGATGTGGAAGAAATTATCCGAAAAATGGAGATGTGCGATGTATAGTTTTATAGGGAAAGTTCTGTTTTTTACCATAATTTTTTCGGTTTTGATCTCGATATCTGCTCTCCTGGCGAGTCGAATCAGCCTGAAAAGAAACGTATGGCTTGCAGGTTTCTTTTCAAATGTACTTGATTTTTTTTATTTACCTATAAAATATTTCTTCTGTAAGTTTTCAGACCCACGAATTCTGGACAAATGGATAGTATCTTTGAAAAACATAGCTAATGCATCAAATTTCTCAAAAACCAAAAATCGCATAATTATTGTTCCGCACTGCGTGCGTTCATTAGACTGCCCTGCGCCGTCAACAATTTTTGGAATTCAATGCCGGGACTGCGGGAAGTGCATTGTGTCTCAACTGAGAAAAGATGCCGTAAAATATGGATACGACTTATATATTACCACCGGCTCTTCGGCTATCGGAAACATCCTTAAAAATAAACCTGCAGAGGGTCTACTTGGAATTGCATGTAATTATGAAATAAACAAAGGAATGTGCGCTTTAAATGGGAAAAAAGTTGTGACTTATGGCGTTCCTCTGTTGAACGATGGTTGTTATAATACGATAGTGGACTATGATAAAGTAATTGAAACGCTCAAACGTTTTGATAAAAAGAAAATCTAATTCAAATATTAAGGAATGATAAAAATATAACTTCAAATTTGCAGTTCAGGAATTGATCTATAATTTCATTACCACAATAATGATTCTTGGCAACAAATGCCTTGATATTATACTTGAATCATTCCTAAGCTCTGTAAAAAGACAGTGTGCCCAATTTTATCAAAAATTTGCTCGATATTCCGTATCTTCTTTTTATCTCCTTGTAATTCTCTTTATCATTTTTTGGCCTGGTTGTTGTTCTCAGACACAATCAGCTTTTCAAGGTCAGCCTCAAATAAAGCACTGTAAATCTATCTGAAAAAAGTACCTTTAAGCTCTTATTAACAACTAACTTTGCACAGTTAGAGACTATTCGCATTTTTAGTAAAATCTTTGTAAGATTGATAACTATTATATTCAAACTTCCACTTTTATAATGATTTATATGAAAAAATATGATGTGATTATTATTGGAGCAGGACCTGCAGGGTCGTCTGCAGCATATATGTTAGCTAGATCTAAAATTAATGTGCTTGTTATTGACAGATATCCTTTCCCACGTTATAAACCCTGTGCAGGGGGCTTAACTGTAAAAACATTCAAATCTTTTGATTTTTCGATTTCAAAGGAAGTAAAATACAGTACAAACAATGTTGTAGCCTCATACAAAAACAAGATATTTCATAATATTTCAGGTAATAAAACACTTACTAAAATGGTTGAGAGGAAAGAATTTGATAACTTCCTTATTAAAAAGGCTGTTGATTCTGGAGCAACGTTTCTTGATGGAACGAAGGTCACTGAAGTTGTTTGGAAGGATGGGGAATTCAGTGTCAAAACAGAGGAGCAGTTTTTCCAATGTAATTATTTGATTGGGGCTGATGGTACTAACAGTATTGTTAATAGAACATTTAACATTGTTGACAAAGATCTTTACGGTTTTGCAATCGAAATTAACTGTCCCTTAAGCAAGGATAATATTGGTAAATTTAATATGACTTTCGATTTCGGAACGATTCCAAATGGTTATCTGTGGATTTTCCCTAAAGACCAATATGTTTGTATTGGAGCCTATACAACAAATAGAAAAATGAAAGATATCCAAAAATATCTTTTTGATTATATTGAGAGTCTTGGGCTGGTACCCGAATCTAAAGAACTTAAAGGACATATTATTCCTTATTATGGAATCTACTATAAACAACCCGATTTTCCATGTATTCTAGTAGGAGATGCTGCAGGCTTTGGAGAATATTGTACCGGAGAGGGTATTTATTATGCAGTAAAAAGCGGTATCATTGCTGCTGAGGTGATTTCTTCAAGTATTAAGTCGGGAATTTTTGAGTATCGAACACTACAAAGAAGATATCAAAAAGAAATTATTCGAGGTTTGAAGTTAGCATATCATATAGGAAAATTTTTTTACAGCCATCTACCTCTCTCATTTAATCTTTTGATGTCTTATTTACTTGGAGGTATTCTGTATGAATCTGCTTCCAGAGGCTTTACGTTTGATCAATCATTTTCGAAAATCCATGTTATATTATCAAGCTTACTACTGAACAAATCCCAGATTTCTAATAACAAGTATTATAAATAAATTTAAAACGATGAAACTGTCACATCAAATAAGACTAATGATTTTTACTGATTCCCCATTACAGAGGAATAAGCACAGAGTTGTTCTCAGAAATAGGGTTCATAACTTATTATTTTGAAAGTTTCCATATATAATTAACTCAGATTATATTAATTATTTATATCTTTAAATATTTTCGAGATTTCATTGTTTTGATCAATAGCAAGTTGTAAAAAGCCAGTAGTTGATGAATTTTCTAGTTTATTAAATATATACAGCTAAATGTAAACAATAAAATCAATTTTTATCGAATAATTAATATCGAATCCCGTATAATGGCAAAAATTACAGAATAATTATCCTGTTGCGTGACAGAGTAATATAGCCGCCTGGTGTTTTTCATGACAGAGTAGTAGCCGCCTGGTGTTTTTCATGACAGAGTAGTAGCCGTCTGGTGTTTTTCATGACAGAGTAATATAGCCGTCTGGTGTTTTTCATGTATGACGTAATCATTATTGGAGGTGGTCCTTCTGGATCTTCGGCCGGAAGAAGAGCAGGAAAACTTGGACTAAAGACATTGCTGCTTGAGAAAGAAAATTTTCCCAGATACAAACCCTGCGGAGGCGGGCTCTCAGAGCATGCTATGTCTTATCTCGATTTTGAACTTCCGGAGGATATTATTGAATGGGAAGTTACAGGGGCAAAGGTTATTTTCAAGGATCAATCAGTCAACGTACACAAGGGCCATCGGGTATTTGCGCTAGTATCCAGGAACACATTTGACACTTTCCTTCTTGAAAAAGCAAAAGAAACCGGAATTGAAGTCCATACCGGGGAAAAAGCTCTGTCTTGCAGAGAAATGTCCGACTTTATTGAAGTGGATACCGGGGAGAAGACATACCAGGCAAAGTTTGCGATAATTTCAGAAGGTGCTCAGGGACTCGTCAAAACCTGTGTGCGCCCCACGGATAATAAAGACGAATATGGAATTTGCCTTGTTACTGAAATCCCTGCTGAAGAAAGAGAAATTGAAGAACGCCTGGGAAAAACCTTAGAACTGCATTTAGGGGTTGCAAGAGGTGGATACGGCTGGATTTTCCCTCACAAAACCTATTATTCTGTTGGAATCGGCGGAGTTGTCAACGACTTCTCGCATCCTAAAGAATCCATGCTTGAGTTCCTTAAGAAAAATGGATTTTCCGGGGATTATAAACTTCACGGACACAAGATCCCCTGGGGAGGGCTTAAGCGAAAAGTGGTGGGTTCAAGGGTCCTTCTAAGCGGAGATGCTGCCGGATTTGTAGACGCTTCTTCAGGTGAGGGGCTTTCCTATGCGATTCGTTCAGGGCAGTTAGCGGCTGAGGTAATTGCAGGAATTTGTCTGCAAGGCAAAAATCTGAAAGATTTGAACGAATATCAGGCTCTCTGCCGGGCTGAGTTCGGGACTCATCTTAAATATTCCCTTATTTTGTCCAAATTAATCCATAGTTTCCCAGAAAGATCTTTCAAAATGTTTATAGACAACAGAGAAATCCTGGATAAGTATCTTGAGGTTATGGATTTCAAGATTGATTATAAGGATTACCTGCGCTGGGCACTCCTGAATTTTAAACTCAGGTAATTTCGAAGGTGTTTGGATATGTATGATCTAATAATAATTGGAGGAGGACCTTCAGGAGCCTCGGCTGGTAGGAGAGCAGGAAAGCTCGGTTTAAACACATTATTGCTTGAGAAAGACGAATTTCCCAGATACAAACCCTGTGGAGGAGGACTTTCAGCTCATGCTATTTCTTATCTTGACTTTGATCTTCCTCGTGATGTCATCGAGTGGGAAGTCACTGGGGTGAGGGGTGTTTTCAAAGATAAGACAATTGAAGTGCACAAAGATCACAATATATCTTCGCTGGTTTCTCGAGCTGTTTTTGATAACTTCTTGCTCAAAAAGGCAAAAGAAACCGGAATTGAAGTCCATACCGGAGAAAAGGTTCTGAGCTGTAAGGAAAAAACTGAGTTTGTGGAAGTAATTACAAAAGAACAAATTTATCAGGCAAAATTTGCTATTGTTGCAGAAGGAGCGCAGGGGCTCCTTAAAACCTGTGTCAGGCCTGCAGATACCAGGGAGGAATACGGGATATCCTTAGTTGCAGAAATCCCTGCTGAAGAAAGAGATATTGAAGAGTACCTGGGAAAAACCGTTGAACTGCAGTTAGGGGTTGCTAGTGGTGGATATGGTTGGATTTTTCCTCATAAAACATATTATTCCGTCGGAGTTTTTGGGGTTGCCAAAAATTTTCCTCATCCGAAAGCTACAATGATTAATTTCCTGAAGGATAATGGCTTTACCGGGGATTACAAATTGTCCGGGCATAAAATCCCCCTGGGTGGTATTAAAAGGAAAATTACCGGTTCCAGAGTTATTCTCATTGGAGACGCTGCTGGATTTGTAGACGCTTTTTCAGGTGAAGGATTAGCCTATGCCATTCGCTCAGGGCAGTTTGCTGCCAATGTGCTTGCCGAGGTTTATCAGCAGAGAGGAAAAATAAAAGACCTTCATAAATACGAATCTGTTTGTAAGGCAGAATTCGGAACTCATCTTAAATATTCCCTTATTTTTTCCAGGTTAATCCATCGTTTTCCAGAAAGGTCTTTTAAAATGTTTATAAACAATAGCGAAATTCTGGATAAATATCTTGAAGTTGTGGATTTCACGATTGATTATAAGGACTACTTGCGTTGGTCCCTCCTTAATTTCAAACTCAGGTAACAGATAAGATAACTTTTTCAGATTTTGTTCTTTCTGCGGTCTTTTTATCGCTCCAGCCTTAATATATTTTAAGGGCAGATTATTCTTATCTGTATATAGCTGCACTTATTCCATAAGCGGGTGTCTTAGCATGTATGATCTGATCATAGTAGGGGGAGGACCTTCAGGAGCATCGGCAGGACAGACAGCTGGGAAAAGGGGCCTTTCAACCCTTCTAATTGAAAAAGAAAATTTCCCGAGGTATAAACCCTGTGGAGGGGCTCTTTCTTCTTATTGTTTATCTTGCCTGGATTTCAAGCTGCCTGAGTCCATAATCGAGAGAAATATCCCAAAGGTAAGAGTTTATTTCAGAGACCAATTTATTGAAGGAATAAAAGAAAATAACCTGGCCATGCTGGTTTCCAGAAAAGTCTTTGATAATTTTTTACTTGAAAAGGCCAGGGAGACTGGAATTGAGATCCATACCAAAGAAAAGGTTCTTGATTTGATTGAAAAAGAAGATTGCGTTGAAGTCAGAACCACGTATAACACCTATCTGGGGAGGTTCGTTCTTATTTCAGAAGGTTCCGGTGGAGTCCTTAAATACAAGGTAAGGTCGAGAGATACAAAAATAGAATATGAACTGGGCCTGGTGTCGGAAATCCCTGATGACGATAAAGTAATAAATAGCCGGTTTCCAGGCACTATAAACATTCATTTTGGGATCGTGCAGGGAGGTTATGGCTGGATCTTTCCCCATGCCGGATATTATTCTGCAGGAATTGCAGGGACAGCTAACTATCTTGAGCATCCGAAAAAAATACTGCTGGATTTCCTGGAGGAAAATGGCTTATCGGGGGACTTTCCGGTTCGTTCCCATGTTATTCCCACAGGTGGCATAAAAAGAAAAATCCTCAATTCAAGGCTGCTTTTGAGCGGGGATGCTGCCGGATTTGTAGATGCTTTTACTGGAGAAGGCATTTCATACGCTATCCGGTCAGGACAGCTTGCTGCGGAGACTGTTGCCGATCTTGTGATGTACAGCCAGAAGTTAAGTAACCTTAAAGCCTATGAATCCGCCTGCAGGCAGGAATTTGGGAATTATCTTGCCAGTTCACTTAAATTGAAGAAAATACTGCATCGTTTTCCTGAAACTTCTTTCAAACTGGCTGTTAGCAATGGGGAGATCCTTGATAAATATCTGAATGAGGTGATAACCAACAGGAATCATAAAGACTACGTCCGCTGGTTACTGCTGAACTTCTGCCTGACTGAGCCTGTCTCCAGAATAAAGTCTTTTACACTGGAAGGAAACGATAAGGATTGATTTAATAAAATAGAGGCAAATAAAGGAAATTCGAGTAACAGAAGAGCGAATAAATAAATGAAAATCACGGTAAACCAAATAAATAAACCGGGATAAAAAAACGAGTAGAAAAAAATAGAGAAAAGTAAGTTTATGCGAGTGAGGCACGTAAGCTCCCTTCTGTTCCTGCAAAGATTTCCTGCCACCCATCAGTGGAGAAAATGGTCCTGATGACTCTTGCAGTGACGGCATTCGGCTATGCGTTTCCAAAAACAACCGGGAGAGTCCGGAATTCTCTTTTTCCCGATTTCCAACTTGCACCCACGAGGATTCGCCGTTTCATCCATTTACCCTGAGACCTCAGCTTCCGCATCATCGCATTTTCAGGGGATGGTTCTCGTTTCTGTGCCAGGGCCCGGGCTCTCGCCCGACATCCTTTACAGATGTTCGTGTATCCGGAGCGGTGGGGAGACTTTCCTCAGACCCAAAGGCCCGTCAGCCGTCCAGCCTCTCTCGCATATTATCTTTTGGTGACCTCCATATATTTTTCTAATTATATATATTTTTGGGATGCCTGAGCTGAAAAATACTTTTATTTAATATTACGACATTTATACCCTTCTCTGGGCGGTTACAGGTATGCCCTTCCCCCATAGTTTATATAAATTTTGTATGTTTAGGGTACGTCCAAATATTAATATATGTGTACTATAATTCGTAGGTAATGGATGTACTTTTTCCGTCTTCAAGGCTTGTCCGAAAAAATCTTATAAGTACTTTAATCTCGGGCAATGGCTATAATTTGTATCAGTTTGCAGGCTTATTTTTAAGAGGTAAAACATGAGTGATTGTCTGTTCGATTTGCATATTGGATATGTTCGTTTTAAAAACCCTATTGCACTGGCGCCTATGGCAGGAAATGTCGATAGTGCTTTTGCCAACCAGTATGCAAGCAATGCCGGGCTGGTAATTCTTGGAGCCTTTAACCTTGATAAGGCTTCAATAGCTGTTGCTTCAGCCCTCGTAGCCCGGGGTAGAAAAGAGTTCATTTCCGATGAACCTATGGAGCTTATAAAAAAGGAAATCCGGGCAGTAACGTCCGGAAGTGCCGTAGCTGTAAATGTCAGGAGTACTACACTTGAACCCCTCATTGAAGCTGCAAAAATTGTCAAAGAAGAAGGAGCAATCCTTGAGTTAAACGCCCACTGCAGACAGCCCGAAATGCTCGAAGCCGGACTGGGAGAAGCTCTTCTCCACGACATTCCAAGGCTTTCGGCGTGGATCAAGGCAATAAAAGAAACCGGAGTTGTGCTTTCAGTAAAAGTAAGGGCAAACGTGGTTAATGATATCGAACTTGCAAGGATTATCGATAAGGCAGGTGCGGATATCATACACGTTGATGCCGAAATGGAAGGTTTCGGTGCCGATCTTGATGCAATCCTTAATTACAGGGACGCTACAAGGCTCTTCCTTATCGGAAACAATTCGGTCAAGGACTTTGAGGCAGCAAAGGAGATGTTTACCCGAGGAGCCGATATGGTCTCCGCTGCCAGGGGAGTCCTTGAAAATTCCGGACTTATACAGGAACTGGTGGAAAACGTTACCTCTTACCAGCAATCAATAGGCTGGTATAATGCCCCCAAGCACGTTTGCAGCGAAGGGGACTTCAGGGGACTGGCTTTCTGCTGCCTGCCTGTAAAACCCTGTCCTGTACATGAAAAGTTCCAAAAACTGGGATATACGGCAGAGGAGTTTGCCAGGACAAAGTTTGACTTTGCGAAAGGCACAATGCTTGAATACGGAGAGGACACGTGCTTTGGAAGCCTTGTATGGTGTTGTAAAATCACCAAACCCTGCTGGATAAGAGACGGAGTGTTAAACACAATTGGGCTCTCTGATTCAGAATACATGAAGCTTAAAAAGCAACTGGCAGATTACGTACTGGATCATGCCAGAATTCCGGTAAATGAATCCCATTAATACTGGTTTTACCTGCCAGATACCTGGACTGGCAGAAAACCCACATATTTCAAATCTTATTGCCCGTTGTGCCCAGCTAGCTATGCTACTTGAGGTTTCAGCCTCTCCAAAGCCAGGAAACGTCGATAGAGAGCATAACTATCCTGATACCTGCTTTGAGCATTTTGTAGCGTCTTCGGTAAGTGTTTACCCTGTTCTCGAACTGGCTGCAAGAAGCAGGAATGGTATTGGTGCACTTATCAGAAGTGCTGTTTGCGAAAGTTCTGCCTGGCAAAAAGGAGGGAATACTCATTTCGGTGCCTTTCTGCTACTTATCCCTCTTTCAATGGCTGCAGGCAAACTCTTGAATTCCTGCGAAAAAAACCCTAAGCTCTTACCAGACGAATTCGAAGTCCTTGCTGCACATGCACATGCATTTGTTCAGGCAACAGATAGTGAGGACGCTGTCGAGTTCTACAGGGCTTTTGAAGTTGCAGGGGTCAGAGTTAACAGTGTGGATGAGTTCAGCCTCGGAGACCCGGAGTCAACATCCGAATTAAAGGCCCAGGAAGTCACCCTTTACGAGCTTATGGATATCGCCAGGGGATACGACCTGATTGCAAATGAATGGGTCTCAGGCTTCGGACGCTGCCTTGAGGGAGCAAAAAGCATAACTGAGTTCATGCAGGCTCAAAATCTTGGAGCCGAGAATTCAGTTTCGAACTGTTCAGGCACAGGTATCAACGAAGCTATAGTATATACCTTCCTGAAACTGCTGTCCCGGCACAGGGATACTTTCATTGAGACCAAATTCGATAAAGATACTGCGGATTATGTTTCATCCAGGGCAGGCGAGATTCTCTCGGCCTGGGAGGAGGCTTCAGGCAATGCTGAAGCTTCAGGTAATATCACCAGAGACTTTGCAGCTCTGCTCCCTGCTGTACAGGAGTTTGACTCCGAACTTCTCAATAAAAGAATCAACCCGGGTTCAACAGCCGATATCATTATAGCCGGGCTTTTTATTGCCCTTCTGGGGGGCCTGCGCTTTTGACCGGATTTTTTACTGAACGCAGAAAAAAAGGAAGCGAATCTTCATCTGTTGACTCTGTCGATTTATATTCCTTTGGCATCAAAGAAGGCATTTCCGAAACAATTATTAGCACTGGTCTGGAATCCCCCAATGCTGCTCCCATCGGAATAATCGTAAAAAACGGAAGGACTTTTGTCCGGCTTTTCAAAGGTACCCACACCTGGGAAAATGTTTCTAAAGAAAAGCACCTTGCCGCAAACATAGTATACGATCCCTTACTTTTTGTGCGTTCAACTTTTTTCGATCTTGAGCCATCCGAATTTGACCACGTGTCTGTCCACGGGATCAGTATTCCTATCCTGAAAACAGCTTTAGCCTGGGTCGTTTTCGAATGTACTGATCTTAATGATACAGATCATGCTCTTGTGGCCGACCTTATTCCTGTAAAAGCAGGTTTCAACGAAGCTAACTGGAAATGCCTGCCCGTACCTAACAGGGGATTCAACGCAGTGCTTGAGGCTACTGTCCATGCGACCCGCTACCAGCTTACAGGAGAAGAAAAATATCTTGAGCTGATCCGTCACTATGAATCACTGGCTTCCAAATGTGGGGGAGAAAACGAGAAAAAAGCTATGAAGTTGCTTTATGAGGTACTGGGACTGTGAGTTTTTCTGACTGCATTCTGTTGCGAAATAAAGTTCATAGCTTCTTCTATTTTATTATTAAACACTGGCTTCTTTGTTTTCCATCATACCGTAAAGATATGACTTACTATCCGGGGCATCCGACTGATAAACTAAAATTATTGTCATATTTTAGCTGGATCTTGGATTCGGCAGGTCGACATTTCATTTTTGGTAATGTTTATTGATGGCGAATTTAAAATGAGAAACCTTTATTGTGTGCAGTTGTGATATTTACATATGATCCAAACATAATCTCTCATATTAAACTTTAATAGAAAAATGATTCAGTGTTTATATGTGTTGTGGGAGTTTAGCCACACGTTAACCAGTATTAAATCTAATGTGTATTTATCAAATACTCAAAAACGATATTAGGAAAAATGTTCAAATTTTTTATGTCGACCTGCCAAATCTAGGCGGGATTATTAATTGAATAGTGTCGAGTCAACCGCAAAATGTCGAATAAAATCAATTACAATTATTCGGAATCAGTGAATCCTTGAAAATTGACGCGACACTAGTGTCATGGCAACTTAGTTATGATACTTTAATACATAGACAATGCTTCATCTTTAGTCCCGTTCTTAATTATCCTAGCTTCGGCAGGTAAACATATAATTTAATATAATTAATTTTCCTATTTTTTCTGAATCTTCCATGGCAGCTAAAAACAATAGTAGAAGAGTTGA
>Ga0268360_1002106_pt1 | contig 16861 bp, 21 predicted proteins | sample BioMet11_FD_192465 | JGI IMG/M metagenome (GOLD analysis project Ga0268360, IMG submission 192465) | Sewage microbial communities from Oakland, California, United States - Biofuel 11 (Illumina Assembly) | ecosystem: Engineered > Wastewater > Sewage > Unclassified | place: USA: California... | reverse complement strand
CGTTCAGGAATTTATACCAGGCGGGATATTATTGTGTGAATCTTGATGTGATACTTGTTCAGGGTATATCTCGACAATATGGCCATCCTTCCAAAGGACAAGCGGTGTTCCTGTTTCTTTAGCGATTCTTGCAGCACGGCGAGTGGAAATTTCTCTGCCCTACCCATACCCAGGAATTCTATATCCCGCTTCGAAGGAACCACTCGTTCCAAAGCGCGTTACACCTCATCGAACTCGCGGTTCTTCTCGATGATATTGAAATGCTTCGGGATCGGTTTATGAGGAAGCGGAGAGAGGAGCCGGTGAGGAGTGATGGGTACAGAAGCGTCGTTGGGACCGGTGCGTGGAACAGGCTGAAGGAGACAGCGGCGGTGTAGATGGGGGAGGTGGACCTCCTGAGAAGGGGGTTCACCTCCTCCTAGCACACGCGGCCTTTATTCGATTCCTGTTGTCGAATCGAGGGGCGTTTTTTTGACGAGGTATTGAAACTGTAGCCGCATGTTCCGCCGCACAGGGCCACGTCATTGATGTCTCTTTGGTCGATAGGGAAGACCCGGCAGGATTTGGGCCGACATTTGCCGTACACACGGCACAAATGGTCTCTTGTTAGCATCGGGCAAGCGATCGTGAAATGGCAGCATGTACCGCACTGACGGCAGTCACCCTGGCGGGCGCGCAGTTGCCGATCCACATATTCCTTGCGGAAATGTACGAGGAATAATCGCCTGAGTTTCCCGGCGAAAATGTGACGTAAGTGGTTCTGTCCAGTCATTGCCAGCCCTTGCGGTTTGCAACCGTTCAATCAATCCTCCAGGTAATGTCCCCGTCAGTCGGATGATCAGGATGGCCTACCGCCACCATTTCGTCCGATCTAAGACCCCACGCTTGGGCAACTCCCGGTCCTTGAAGTCCGCGAAATCGAAGTAACCAGGGATGCTGCTGTTTTTTCCTTTCCTTCGCCTTGACAAGGTGAACTTTCCCAGCCAGGCGGTTCGCCTTTTTACAGAGAGAGCAGATCGGAGCCGAGTGCGGAAGAAGGGCCAGGGGTGATGAACCGGGAATCAACGCACATCCACTTTAAAATTACAGTGTTTCGCTGGGCTAAGCGTAGAAGCACGCGATGCGGGTCCAACTTTGGGTTGCATGCGTCCGTTCGCCGGAACGTCCCCGGCGGCGGACGGGTGTTTTTTCGTCCTTGCAGCTCAGCGCAGGGAATGTTGGTAGGCGATGAGCAAGAGCAGAACCGCAAGGAGCAGCGCCCAGATCCCGGCAGCCAAAAAGGTCATTTTCTTGGCGCGCTTGGCTTCCCACCAGGATAAAGGTCGGATGCCCTGGACGAGAAAGGTCACTACGCCTGAAAGATTCAGGCAGATGATATTGCTGGCGAAAAGGAAACCCGCCTTGGCCGCCAAGTTCGTCTTGCCGAGTCCGAGGAGCATGCCGCAGACGGTCAGCGGCGGCAAAAGGGCCAGGGCCACCATGACGCCCACCAGGGAGGCCGGGATGACCCCTGTGAAGGAGATGATGGCGGCCGCCCCTGAAACCACGGCCAGGATAACGTCCGCATAATTGACCTGGGTTCGGCTCATTAACTGGTTCGAGGATTCCGGGAATCCGACGATGGGACCGGCGGCGGCGGATAAGGCCAGCACGACGGCGATTCCGGCGAGCAGAGATTTCAGGGATTCCTTGGCCAGCTTCAGGTCCCCCAGAGTGGCGGCCAGGGAAAGGCCGACGTTTGGTCCGAGCAGCGGAGCCAAAGCCATGGCCCCGATGATGACGGCCACATTGTCCTGAAGCATACCGATAACCGCCACCACTGTGGCAAAGGCCGCCATGGAGAGGTAACCCTTGGAGAGGACGGAGGCGTCCAGTACGTGGGAAAAAAGCTCTTCCCTACTGATGCGGCCCTTGGGGTCCGTGTTTTCGCGGTCGTCTTCCTTTGGGGCGTTTTCGGTCTTTTCCGCCGGCTGGGACAGGCGAGGCAGGGTGGCCTCGGCGGGATAGACCACCACCCGATAGTTGTCGCCGAAGGAAAAAAGCGTCTCGAGTTTGTCCATGACGCTTTCGGATTCCTGGATGTTTAAAACCAGCTTAAAAGAAACCGCCTCCCCGTCTTCCAGGGGCGAGGACCAAAAGGCATAGCCTTCGTCTGGGCGGTGTTCCTCCAGGGAGCTACGCACGTTCTCCAAGTCTGCTCGCGGCGTGACGATTTCAATGACGCGTAAGGGCATGGGCCCTCTCTCGGCATGGCCGTTGGACTGACAAGTTGCTGTATATGCGTTAAAACAGCCCTTGAAAAAAGAGGGGCTCTCGTCATTATTTGATCTGACGCGGCTGGATATATGGGAGCAGGCGATCTGTTTCTTTCTTGACGACGGCGTAACACTCGCAGCACAGTTGCTCCAGCCTAGGCCTGTCTAGCACAGTGATACGCCCACGGCTATATTTAATCACGCCAAGTTTCTGTAATTTCCCGGCAGCCTCGGTAACGCCTTCGCGGCGGACCCCAAGCATGTTGGCGATCAATTCCTGCGTCATGGTCAACTGATTGCTCGGCAGTCGATCCAAGGAAAGCAGAAGCCAACGGCACAACTGCTGGTCAATCGTGTGATGCCGATTGCAAACCGCCGTCTGGGCCATTTGGGTGATCAGGGCCTGCGTGTAGCGGAGCATCAGCTGCTGCAGATCGCCATGGTGATTGAACTCATCCTCGAGCCTCCGTGCCAACAGCCGGTAGGCATGCCCGGCGCTTTGTACGATCGCCCTACTCGGGGTGCTTCCTCCGCCCCCCATGAACACCGCGATTCCAATGAGCCCCTCGTTGCCCACCACCGAAATTTCCGCAGAAGCCCCATTTTCCATCACATAGAGCAGCGACACGATGGAGTCGGTCGGGAAATAGACATGGTGCAAGGCGTCCCCGGATTCATACAAAACCTTGCCCAGCGGCATCGCCACGAGTTCGAGGAACGGGAGCAGGCGGTTTTGCACTTCGGAGGGTAAGGCCGCCAGGAGATGGTTTTGTTGCGGCGAGGTCATCTCGGACATCCGAGCCTCCTTTCTGACCTGGAAAAATGTATTCACCCCCATTCTGCCTCAAAAAGCATCAGCTCCCAAGTATTTTTTTATTTCGTGATTTTGGGACGGTAAATCTCGATGTGCCGCGAGCGGCTAGCGTGCCGTCGTCACGGAATGCATGGCGATCACCCCGGGATTCATATCGGAGCGACGTGCGAGGCGTGCTTCGTTGCCGCCCGGCCGCAGCGAATGTACGCGTCCAAAGGGGCCCTTTTTGCCGGAACCGCGCGACGATGCGGCACATCCTGCGTTGGCGTCGGGGCCAGCCCCCGACGCCATCCGCTGGTGCAATCAGTAGCTTCGCCTTTGTTGTGTCCGTCTTTCCTGTTCCTGGCCCCAGAGCCCACCGCCCAGGCCGCCCACGGCTCCGCCCACCAAGGCCCCCACGCCGGCGTTGCCGCCCGTCAGGGCGCCGATGCCGGCCCCGACGCCGGCACCGATGGCAGCTCCGGACAATGCCCCCTGCTGGGTTTTGGTCATGTTCGTACAACTGGCCGCGCCAAGGAGCGCCACGAGCAGAACAATAAAAAGTATTTTTTGCATGGCCGTTCCCTTAGTTCTTCAGATTCGGTTTGATCAGCTGGTTCCACATGACCGAGAAGACATGCTCGTTCAACTTGTCAGGATTATTGGTGTAGTACGTGTCCAAGGACTTCTCGAGCTCGGTCCAGGTCTTGTCCTTCAAGACATCCACCCATCCCTGAACGAACTTGGAAGGCTGCTCTTTGTGCTTCGTGCGGATGGAATATTCCAGCACGAAGGCGCTGCCCGCCCCATACAGGAACGCCCGCTTCTCGAGCGAACTGGAGTTCATCCAGTTCGTGCCATCCAGTTCGGACGAGGCTGCCTTGTCCTGGGGCCAGCCTTGATGGGCGGCCAAGAGCAGGACACACGCCACCAGCGCCACCGTCAGCAAATGGACTTTTTTCATGACTCCCTCCCGGTTTGGGGTTGATGAGGTGGCCGCACGCCGCTCACAAACAAAGTGTAGGATCTCGGCAGTATATCACGGAGTACAGTCGCATCGTTCCGTAATTTTAAACGCAACATCGGAAGATTGTTATTATATTATGTCAAAACTCCTTCATTAACTCATCTAGAGCACTGCCGATGTCCGAATGGAGTTGGCCAAGTCACACAAAAAATTAAACCATATCTGATAGCTATAAACAATATTCCGCAGAAGTTCTCAGGATATTTTCCGGAATGGCTGGCATATAACCACACGGAACCAGACTATGTCTGGGAGTATGTGCAACGAATACCATACGCAAATGGATTCTTGCGTGCGGTAGCGCACCGACGATGTGAATATTTCCTGCGAATGTCTCATAATCACATCTCTCCCCAATGAAGCGAGGTTCAGGGGATGAAGATGGAGGTATTCATGAACAAGACAGGTTATTACAAACTATTAACAAATTATGAAGGGAGTAGAACGATGCACAAGCAATATAAACGATTTTTACTGGCATCAGGAATCGTGTTGATCCTCATGGCACTGAACGGAACGGCCACCGCAGGCACGGTGTCCCAGGACGTCACCAATGCACGGCAGGAAACTCAGATCTGGACGACCTATGCCCTGAGTCCGTATTTGCGCGCCAACGACCTCAAGGTTTCGGTGGATAACGGCAAGGCAACATTGACCGGAACGGTTGAGGAAGAAGCCAACAAGGAACTGGCCAAGGAGATTGCCCTGGGTGTGAACGGCATCAAGGAAGTTGACAACCAGATCGTGGTGCATTCCGACTTTGTTCCCGCCAAGAGGACTGCCGTCCGCAGTTATGGAGAGGTGATTGATGACGCGACCATCACCGCCGCAGTCAAGTCCAAGCTCTTGTGGAGCAAGAACACGGACGGTTTGGCTACGAATGTTGACACCAAATTCGGACGGGTGACGCTCCTTGGCACGGCAGATAGTGCGGCAGCCAGGGAACGCGCCGAGAGTCTGGCTCGAAATACCCGTGGAGTCGTGTCTGTCGACAACAAAATTGCCATTGATAGCACTCAGCAGAACATTGTCGACAGTGCCAAAAGTTCCATGGACAAGGCCGGTCAAAACGTCAGTGATAGCTGGATTACAACGAAGGTAAAGTACACCTTTCTGTATTCCAGTAATGTTGCAGGTTCTGACATTACTGTCAGCACCACTAACGGCGACGTCACCCTGAAGGGCAAGTTGAGCAGTGGCGCTGAACGTGCCTTAGCCATCGAGTTGGCGCAGAATGTCCGCGGCGTCAAGAATGTCAACGCGAAGGATCTCACGTTCTAAATGCCGGGATTACTGTTGGAGAGAAGGCGCGACCTTGCCAGGAAGGATGCAGCAACGCAATCCAGCAACCAGCTTTGTTCTAAGCGCCAAAGATAATAAAAATCCTGTACGCTAACCTTTAAAAAAATGATTAGGAGAAGCCCTCATGAAAAGGCAATATGACGTTCGAGTAGTACTGCTATTTCTAGCCGGATTCATGGTCATAGCGGTTACGGGATGCGTCCAAAAAAGCAGAACCAATTACGATACCTCCGATGGGACAACAGTTGTCTCCGGAAGCAGGGCCGTGGCGGTCGAACCTGTTCGCCAACGCTATTCCGAGATGATAATGGAAAGCTTTATCATGTGGATTCCAAGGGGGGGGTGCACGTCATAGAGCGGAATATCCGAGTTGAGCCTGGGACTGGTGGGTTGTTTGCCATCATCGATGACAGGAATACACGGTATTATTACGACGAAAACAACAGGCTTTACTATAGAAATGATGCAGGAAATATCGTCTATGCAGAGGAAAGTGATTCTGGAAAGGTCATCGATCCCCTGCCCATTTTGCGAGGTGACTACTCTGGCCGGCAAATGCATTTGCGAAGCCCGGAATATTGTACCGGCGAGTGGAACAAATGCATGAACCGCTGTGATTTCCCGGTTGGCCGTGGAAACAAGAGAACGTGTCTGGAGGAATGTGACTTCGCGCGGGAGCAGTGCCTTCAACCGTATTGAGGCAGCTTTTGTACTGTAACGCGTGTGGTGATTGTCAGGTCATTGAATTTATCAGCGGTGCAATAGATACCTTTCAGGGAGGAGGCGACAGGGTGGTACAGCGGTTTGATGGGGATGGCTTGTGTCCTGGATGCTCTCATCTCCGGCCGCCTACAGGGAAGCAGGTCCAACAAATGGAGAAACATCATGCGGAAAATGCCTATTTTCTTGTTTTTCATCATCAGCATGGGGATCGCCTCGCACGTTGGTGAGGCCCAGGCCAAGACGTATGCGTGCGTGCGTCCCGACGGGGGCGTTGTCTGCACCATAAATGCAGGCCGGTCGTCCGATCCAAGCGTACAATGCAATCGTGAATGCCTGGACTGCAACATGGTCTGCACCGCCCAGAGACGCGTCATACGGGATAGCGGCCAAACCATGAGCTCACCCGGCGAGTCCATGCCTGGGCGCAGCCCCGAGTCGGTAGCCCCGGGAACAGTGGAAACCCCCAGCTATTGCCGGCAGCAGTATGCAAACTGCACGTCCGCCTGCCGTTCGAATCCCAACAACACAAGCAGCTATGACCGCGAAGCCTGCACTTCTAGTTGTAAGAGTGTTCGCAGCGGTTGTGGCCGTCGTCCATAGCCTTTGTCGCTGGGGACAATGATTGTTCTTAACGGCGGCTCAAACCGTGACGACTGACCCTAGAGCAATTTTGTAACAACTCATATTAAGGAACATATCCATGTCGTTAGGAACAATACTCCTCATCATCGTTGTCCTTGCATTGCTTGGAATCATTCCTATCTGGCCCCACAGCCGCGGTTGGGGATATCGCCCAAGCGGTATCCTTGGTGTCGTATTGGTGATTATCATCATATTGTTGTTGCTCGGCAGATTGTAGACTCAAGTGTTTTCGACTCCTTCAAGATATCTTTGGCAAGCAACAGCTTGGACCATTTTGGACAATGCCGACGATGGCATACATGCACGGAGGATGTGACTATGTTACAAACCAATCGCTTTTCATGTTTTTTCCTGGCGGCAATGTTGGCTTTTTCTTTGGGCTGCGCGGCGACGCGAACCCAGGAAAGCACAGGTGAATACATTGACGATACGGCCATAACAACGAGTGTCAAGGCGGCAATATTCAACGAACCATCCTTGAAGTCCGCTGAAATCAATGTCGAAACTTTCAAGGGGGTTGTGCAATTAACCGGGTTCGTCAGTTCCAAGTCTGAAATCAATCGAGCTGTCGCGCTAGCTCGTTCCGTCAGAGGGGTACGGTCAGTCAAGCATAGCATGATAGTCAAGTAAGTACGGAGCAAGGTTGAGGCCACTTGTCTTGACGTGAGACAAGTGGCCCCAATAATACAAATTGCTGACATTGATAACGTAACAGTATTATATAAATATTTTGGCTGAATATATCGTGCAAAGAAAAGATTCTACGAGTAGCAAATGTTGGTATTTTTCTATGAATATATATACTATATTTAGCAATCTAACGATTTTCTGTGATTATGCAATGGTCTTCGTCTTTTCACGGGATGAAAGGCTATTCCATCAAATCTTTCCACGTTGTGGTTTATATATACTGGAATCTTGATTTAAGCCGGCAGCGCAGGACACTAATATCTTCATGCAAAACCAGTAAAGGCTTTGCTTTCGTTTCGGAAGATTGACGTATTCTCAATATGCTTGCAACAATATCTGTTAATTTTGATTGAAATATATGCTGTACAATATTATGAATAAATGTATGCTCATATCTATCTTTGTTATTCCATTGATGTTGTATTCGGCTAAAATTGAAGAACTATTTCAAAATAATGCATGTACGCACAAAATATACTTTGATTGTCCAGTTAATGGGAAAATCATGTATGCGGAGCTCTTATCAAAAAACGTATCTATTATTAACGATGTAAAGAATTCTTCACACAAAATATCAGCCAAGAAGTGACCTGCCTGGGCCTTTTCGGACCATCTGAAACTTGAGAAGGTGGCTCTCGACGACGAAGAGGGAGCCATGAGAAAGGGACGATTTTCAGAAGAGCAGATGGTCGGCATTTTGCGCGAGGCCGACAAGGATCCGGTTGCCCAGGTCGCCAAGCGCCACGGCGTCAGCGAACAGACGATCTATGGCTGGCGGCAGCGTTTCAGCGGCATGAACGCCGACGACGTCAAACGCCTGCGCCAGTTGGAGCAGGAGAACACCAGGCTCAAACGGCTCCTGGCCGAGCGAGACCTCGAGATCGAGGTCATGAAGGAAGTCGCCGCAAAAAAATGGTAGGCGCACCCGCCAGACGCCAGCAGGTGGTGTTCGCGCAGCGACACGGACTGTCGCAGCGCAGGGCGTGTGCGCTGTTTTCCGTTTCCCGCTCGACGCTTGGCTATGCGGCGCGCATCGACGCTCGTGATGGTCCGCTCCTGGCGGCCATGAAGCAGTTGTCAGACCAGTTTCCCCGGTTCGGCTATCGGCGGATATTGGTTTTCATGGAGCAACTGGGGTTCTCCATGGGACCGGACAAGGCGTTGCGTCTCTGGCAAAAGGCCGGATTGCAGGTTCCCCGAAAGCGGCCGCGCAAGCGTGTGGCCCACTCGCGGCCTCGGCCGCAATTGCCGTCAGGAGCCAATGAAGTCTGGGCCTACGACTTCGTGCACGATGCCTGCGCCAATGGGCAGCAGCTCAAATGCCTTACGATTATTGACGAATACACCAGGGAGTGCCTTGCCATTGACGTTGCCGGGAACATCCGGTCAAATCGGGTGATCGAAGTCCTGTCACGCTTGGTCCGCGAACGCGGGGCGCCGCATCACCTGCGTTCGGACAATGGCCCGGAGTTTGTGTCCAAGGCGCTTTTGCGCTGGGTGGCGAATCAAGGGCTCGAAGTCGCCCTGATCGATCCCGGCAAGCCCTGGCAAAACGGGATGGTTGAAAGCTTCAACGGCAAATTCCGGGACGAATGCCTCTCCATGGAGTGGTTTCGTTCCCGGACGGAAGCCAAGGTGGTTATTGAGGACTGGCGCAGAACCTACAACGAGGTGCGCCCGCATTCGAGCCTCGGTAAAATGACGCCGATGGCCTTTGCACAAATGGTCGGTAACAACTCAAACCCAGGAGTCACCCTCAAGAATTAACTGGTCCGAAGAATGCCGGCAGGTCAAAAGCATCACACGTTTCCAACTATTTACAATATTATTGATACCGCAGTATTTCTTGATGACATTGAAACACTTCGAGAAATAATCAAAGAACGAGAGTCCGCGATTATGAAATTTAAAGAAGACCTTAGAACCTTGGTTACCATTGATGCGCTTATGAAAAAATACAAGAGCAAACTGTAAAGTTATAATCTGAGGTTAAGACCACACAGACGAAGAAGGCGAGTTTCCTGTAGCCGAGGTCTCTCGCCTTCTCTTTAAATTGTCAAAGAACCATTTAAACCAAGAGGAAAAGTTATGGACAGGAGAATATGTTTATTATGTGGTGACCCATTTGGTTGCAGCAAATACGTTGGTTATTTTTTATGCCCAACCTGCTACAGCCAACAATATGTCCCAAGAAAAGATGAATATACGCTGCAACAGTTTCGAGACTGCGTAGAAGACATCAAGGAAGAAGTCTACGGTGACAGTAATAGAATATTGTTCGGATAAAACACATTACAAGTATTATTAAGGATAATTATCATGAACAATTTAGTTGAAAGAAAATGTTCCATATGTGGCGACAGTTATTCAGTCCCAAAAAACGAAACATGGAAGATTCTCTGTCCGAAGCACACCGAGGAGTATTATATTCCATTACGTAGATGCAAGTCCTACAGAGAAATATGCAATCTTATAGAACTTGCCATTTTGATGAACGATCTGGACATCCTTCGCCGGAACTTCAAGAAGACCATCGATGAGCAGTCCACCTGGAATAAGGGTTTCCAGAAGCTTGTCGGAACTGCTGCATATCAAAAGCTAAAAGTACAAAAATCGTCATAACCATTGCAAGCAAGGTGAACTTCCCCAACCTGGAGGTTCACCTTTTTTACCCAGGAGGACAACGGCAGGGCACCCGTGGTACACGATCACTACGGGTCGCGCCCACGAAGGCGCAATGCTAACCGGGATAGACATAACGGACTAGAGTTGGGTGTGGAAGCAAGAACGGAGTGTCCAATCACCTAAAATCCAAAGTCTAATGCTGCTCTGACAGGAATTTCTGGGGCTGTTGTCAGTGTTTAAGGGTAGATATGGCAGAACTATGCCACCCAACCGGAAGGAGTCGTCAAAAACGCGGGGACCCGCGTATTTCACTACAGGATATGGTCAGCTCCGCCCGATCTTGTCTTTTTTTGTTAAATTGATTCGACCAGATTAACTAAAAAAGAGAGGTCCCATGCTCACAGAAAGATTCAATCTATGGAAGCCGGAATATTCGCTCGACATAGATATCATTGACACGCAGCATAAAGGTTTTTTTGACATCTGTTCGGAATCTATTTATCTACACGAACGGGCTAAAATGGACGATATGCAACCTTCAGATATTATAATGATCTTATACAAATTCCGTTGTTACGCTTTTCAACATTTTTTTACCGAAGAATCGTTGATGATTAAGTACCATTACCCGAGCATATTCGCTCACAGTTCAGTACATGATATATTCCTCGAAAAATTACGAGGATTTACACAAGAACTTCATGAAATTTCGACAAATAAAGTTGCAACAAAAGAATCACTTTGTCTTATCCTTGAGCATATAAATACCTATACACTAAGCTGGGGGAGTAATCACGTCCTTAGCCAGGACAAACAATACGTGCAATATTTTAAAACGTAACATATTTAGATGCTGCAATAAAAACGCCGGTGGTTACCGACTTCAATTGGTCGCGTTGTTGGTTTCAGTTGACTGCGGTAGTTTTCCCATCATTCTTTCAATGACTTCCTTGAGGGTATCTATTTCAACCGGCTTAGAAATGTAGTCGTTCATCCCCGCAGCCAGGAACTTTTCCTTGTCTCCCGTCATGGCGAAAGCAGTCATTGCGATGATTGGGATGTTTGATTTTAATCCAATTGTTGTAGAATTTCTGATAGCCCTAGTAGCTTCAACTCCGTCCATGATGGGCATTTGGACGTCCATAAGGATAAAGTCGAATTCTTGATCAGCCAGAAGATTGAGCGCCTCACGACCATTCAACGCCGTTACTACTATAAATCCATATTTTTCAAGTATTAATTTTCCTGAAATCAAGCTTATCTCATCATCATCAGCAAACAGGACTCGAAATTGTTTGCTTTTGACAGATCTATTAATTAGTAGCGATTGGTTAACAAGAAATTGCATAGCATCAGGAAGCTTAAACGGCAAGGATAAGTAGACTGTTGTCCCCTGCCCCTCAGTGCTATCAATGGCAAGCTCTCCATTCATCAATTTTACTAACTTGCGAACTATTGAGAGACCCAATCCAGCTCCTTGGAAACGACGGGTATATGAATTTTCAACCTGCATGAAAGGTTCGAAAATAGCTTTATGTAATTGTTCAGGGATTCCAATGCCTGTATCTTGCACTGTAAAAAGAACTCTGATGCAACAATCACTATAGTAAGGAAGTGAAACGACTTCAACTTTGACAAATCCGTGCTCTGTAAATTTTATAGCATTACCTACAAGATTAAACAGAACCTGCCGAAGCCTTGCTTCGTCACCGATAAGTCTTTCAGGCACATTGTCGTCGACAACAAATTCAAATATAAGTTTTTTTTCGTTTAACGACGGAGTAAAAACTTCTAATATAGATTTTTTTAATTGTATGATTTCGAATTCTTCGTTAATAATAGGCATCTTGCCAGATTCTATTCTTGATATGTCAAGGATGTCTGAAAGAAGCCTTGTTAGGCGATTAATGGACTTGATAGCAAGAAAAATATACTGCTTTTGTTCAACAGACGGGTTCGTTGTTTTAAGTAATTCGAGCATACCAAGTACACCATTGAGTGGCGTACGTATTTCATGACTCATATTAGCCAAAAATTCAGACTTCGTCTTACTCGCAGATTCAGCAGCTTTCCTTGCTTCCATGAGTTCTGTTATATCTATTTCAATTCCATCCCACACCAAATGTCCATTTGGTAATCTTCTAATAGCAGAAGTTAAAAGACGCCACCTGAAAGTATCGGGGGAGATTTGAAACCTTGCCTCAACACTAAACACTGACATAGATGCCAAAGCAATTTTTTCGTTTTCAGCTACAATACCACGATCTTCTTCAACAATCTGGTTATAGAAAAAACTTGCATCGCTTAAAGCTTCAGCAACTTCCACACCATGCAATCGTTTTACGCCAGCGCTGACATACGTGAACGCACGTTCCTTTCCGTCTATACCCATATCGATTTGAAACACCATCCCATTTGGGAAATTGTCACTTATTAACATTAATTGATCGGTTTTTTCGTATAGCTGCTGTTTGGCTTCGTATTTATCGAGCACTTTCCAAACAGCATCCATCAGCAATATCAGCTGAAAAACGTCAGCATTAGTATAGTTACAAGCCTTGTTGGCTACCGCAACGACTGAAATTATTTTATCATCTTTAAAAATAGGGATTGTCAAAAACGAACACAAATGAGCATGCCCCGGCGGATAACCTTTTTTCAATGGATGTGCAGCTTGGTAATCGTTTATAATTATTGGCTTACGTTGCCGTACAGCCTCACCCCATATGCCAGTTTTTTTTAATTCATAGCATGTCTGTGGGTTTGCAATACTACATTGGGCCATCACAGTCTTCGACCACGTGTTGAGAATAAAGAGGCTAGATTCTTCATTATAATTATAAATATATCCAATTTTGCTGGCTGTTATGCCAATAGCCTCTTCTAAAGCGTAGTCCAAAAAATCTTGCGTTGATATATATGTATGTTGTAAAATACTTATCAAACTATGCAATCTATTTTCATTTAGAAGAACCTCTTCTTCTAACTGTTTACATTTTAATACACCGGATTCAAGCTCACTGATCCGTTGTCGCGATTCGAAAAGCTCAGCGATGAGTTGCTCTTTAGTTTTTTCAGAATCAAGCATGTCACCCCCCAGAAACAGACATTAGCATAGAAAAAAACCTAGTTTAATCACTAGAGGATCAACGCCAACTAATAACTGTATTGCTTTCCATCAGACTCGAGGTCATGAAGCCGCCCCAGCTGCCGCTCCTCCTCATCTTGGCGGATTGGAGATCATTTATTAATACTGTCATCCCAGTCCTAACGCAAGCGGCTTGGTAGATTTAATGACTGCCCCTCGCAACGGACTTTAGCAAGCAATCGCTCGAAGGCATGAATGAGGCAATTCACTGCAAAATTGAATGGTTGCATCCGAAAACGCTGCTCTTGGACCATGGCAGTCCCATCAAAAAAGCGACCGACCGCGTATTTGCCCCAAGATAGGTCCAGATCAGACCCATCCGAAGCAGAATCTTAGCAAAATCGTATGTAGAGTAGGAGATATCAGCCCCAGTTGGCAGCAACCGCCACAGTCGCGCCAACGGCTGACCAAAGCACCGCCAACGTCCGAATTCCAGACCAACAAATAGAAGAAGACCCCGTTGGCACTTCGCCAACAGGATCACTTTGTGATAGGGGCTTTAGGAAGGATTTTAAGGGGTTAAATCACGCTTGTGGTGTGTCAAGCAAGCGCTCTCCCCCTGAGCTACGGTCCTATAAACAGAATCAGGGAACAGGCTAAATGCCCCAAACTCGTCCCGAAGTCAACCCCAAATCTTTCGTTCCCAAGAAAAAGTTGGGGGCCAAAACCGTTGGCTCCGTTGGCGCGTCGTTGGCTCGGGGTAAGTACGGATTTGACCTGGGGAGGTCAAGGGGTTTGTTGGGATTTTTTCACGGAGGGAGGAGAAACGTGCGTTGCGGGGATGGGGTGATATGAATAGTCTGTTATTCAAGTATGTTAGCTAGACATGTTATGGAGCTAGGGGTAATACAGGTTCTGCATTTTTCTCATTAAAAGTCAGAGAGCTTGCACCGGCTTTCGACATGGGGTAGTTATAAATAGCTTGAGAGCCCTATTTGTGTCGTTCTCTCTCGAGACATCCTGACGAGGTCAGTTCTGACAATACCACACGCGTAGAAATATCTTATGGAAAAAACAGGCAAAAACTGCATTGCGCGTAGGGAGACCATGACATTTTTTTCAAAAGAATCTTCTTTTGTGCTTGATTCTTTTGATAACTGCCCTGTTGGAATAATGCTTATTCATCGTAATGGCCACTTATTTGAACGCATGAATAATAAATGCTTTGAAATCTTAAGCTTAATAGAAGCAGATGTTCAAACCTACAGTCTTAAGCAAATATTTTCCTCAATCAATGGGTTGCATCTTGACGGATCGCCTGTAAAAATTGACGAGTATCCTATTTTTACAAATTTTAATAGCATATTACCACTGACGTTGAAGTTTTCAATAACTCGAGATAATCAAAAAAAAATAATATCAATGAATTCTTCGCCAATTATAAAAAATAATATAGTTACTGGCGTGGTATCGACCATAGAAGATTTGACTGACCTAATCCTTTCACAAAACAAACTTGAATGCGCGATGTCACGACTTGAAAATCTCTGGTGTGTTTCTAAAAATAGATTTTACTCTGTTAAAGAAGTATGCGACATCACCTTAGAGGCAATTGGTGAAATCACAAAAAGTAAATATGGGTTTTATGGATTCCTAGATGAAAATGAAGCAAATATGATAATACATTCATGGTCAGGTGAAGCAATGAAAGGATGTACCGTCATTGACAAACCTTTTGTTTACCCCATTAAAGATGCTGGACTCTGGGCTGAAGCAATTAGGCAAAGACGACCTCTTGTTGTTAATGACTTTTCGTTGTGTACTTTACCAAAGAAAGGATACCCTGTTGGTCATGTTGAGCTGAAAAATTTAATGGTTATTCCGCATTTTATTGGCAAAAAGATCCATTCTGTTGCGGCTGTCGCAAACAAAGAGTTAGACTATAACGATGACGATATCACAAGAATAACAGATTTTTTGAGTGATACGCAATCTGTTGTCATGCAAATTGAAGCAGAAAATCTTCTCAAAAAGAGCGAAGAAAAATATAGGAATCTTGTCGAGCTAATGAACGAAGGTGTTCTTGTCCTTGATATTGACCTCATTGTTACATTCATTAACACTAAAATGTCCAAACTCATTGGCTACGAGTCTGATGAAATTATCGGCCATAATTTTGATATTTTTTTACATAAAGACAGCAAGGATGATTTTATAAATCAGCAATCGCTCAGGAAAGAAGGTGTTTCAGATAGTTATGAAATGGTTCTTGTCAATAAAAATGGGGAAAAAGTATTTGTCTTATCATCTCCAACACCACTCCTAGATGAAGGAGGTCAATTTAAAGGTTCTTATGAAGTCATCACAAATATTTCCAATATTAAATTAATAGAAATGCAATTACTGCATTCTCAAAAAATGGAAACTATTGGTGTTATGGCTGCGGGCCTTGCCCATGAAATCAATACTCCCCTTCAATATATTGTTGGCAACACTAGCTTTATACAAGAAATAACTGAAAAATTTATTAATTTCACAAAAGCTATTCAAAGCACGCGCACCAACAATTCTCCTCAAAATCCTTCGGACAGGTTGCGGGTTATTGACAAAATAGTTGATGATTTTGACATTGATTTCGTATCTGAGGAAGCTCCAGCAGCAATAAGTGAGTCAATAGAAGGTTTGAATCGTATTTCGTCAATTGTCTTATCTGTTAAAAGATTTTCTCACTCTGACTCCGATGGGCTAAAGAATGTCAACGTAAACTCTGAAATAAGAAACACTATTAATGTTTCTAGGAATGAATGGAAATATAATGCCAAATTAGTTACGAAATTTGACGGCAATCTTCCAGAGTTAATGTGCATAGCGAGCGATTTCAATCAAGTAATTTTGAATTTAATTGTTAACGCTGCACATGCCATACAGGGAAAATTCAAATCAGCTGGCTGCAAAGGCGAAATTACAATATCAACTTTTCATGATAAACATTTTATTTACATAACCATCACTGACAATGGTTCTGGCATTCCAGACAAAATCAAAGAGAAAATTTTTAATCCTTTTTTTACAACAAAAGAAGTCGGGAGAGGAACTGGGATGGGGCTTGCCATAGTTTTAAAAATAATTGAAAAGCATAACGGGAAAATTTGGTTCGAATCAAAAGAGGACGAAGGAACAACATTTTACCTTCAATTTCCTCTTGGAGATGCAAAACAAAGCGATGCATCCTCTTAACCGCCTAGTTCAGATTTGACGTATTCTAGTGTCACGAATTCCCTACAAACCGAAAAAAAGACCCATGCCTTTCCAATTTTCCAGGACGACGTGGGCCATGATGCGTAACTATTCCCAAATAATCCAGCTAGTTCAAAATTTTCTCCAGGAGAATTTTCCCAGCTTGAGGAGCAGAAAATTTGAAGCTCTCCCCAGGGTTGAACCCGTAGCTCTTCAGCAGGGCTGCGCTCAGGTGAACACTTCAATTGGAACCCGCTAAAATTTATATAGATTCAGTTACTTCTTCAAACATACTACCATTGCTTTTTATTGTAATTATTTTTATATCTCCATATCCTAGAGTTCCGTGGGTCTGGATCGGGCTAGGGTTTTCTTGAACACCAACTTAGGCGACTATGGAGGTCGTCGAGGAGGTGCCTGATGGAGATTGAAGGAGGAACGCCCAAGCGTTTTTGGGCGAAGCACAAGGTCCAAGCGGT
>Ga0268360_1002102_pt1 | contig 16890 bp, 15 predicted proteins | sample BioMet11_FD_192465 | JGI IMG/M metagenome (GOLD analysis project Ga0268360, IMG submission 192465) | Sewage microbial communities from Oakland, California, United States - Biofuel 11 (Illumina Assembly) | ecosystem: Engineered > Wastewater > Sewage > Unclassified | place: USA: California... | reverse complement strand
TACCATGGACTTCTGGAACGACGGCGAGTACGTCGGCGGCTGCATCGCCGGGGGACGCAGCTATCTCCACATCAACGCCGCCGGCGACATCGAGCCCTGCGCCTTCATGCACTACTCGGATTCCAACATCCGCACGGACAGGCTCCTGGATGCGTTCCAGAAGCCGATGTTCATGGCGTACCATGAGAATCAGCCGTTCAACAAGAATCTGCTGCGCCCCTGCCCGGTGCTGGACAATCCCGGCAGGCTGACCGCCATGGTGAAGCAGGCGGGCGCTCACTCCACCGACGTGGTGGAAAAGGAAAGCGCGGAGGAATACACCGACAAGTGCGTCGAGACCGCGAAGAAATGGGCCCCCGTCGCCGCAGAGCTCTGGAGCGAGGGCGGCGGGAAAAAAGAGGCGGAGCGCAAGGCCGCGGCCGCGGCGAAAGAATGAGCTGAGAGGCGCAGAGATGATTACATATTTTTCCTCCGAGTCCGTAACGTGCGGGCATCCGGACAAGGTCTGCGATCAGATCGCCGACGCGATCCTCGACGAGATCCTTGCCCGCGACGCGGGCGCGCACGTGGCCTGCGAGGTCACGGCGATGACGGACGAAGTCCACATATTCGGCGAGATCACGACCACGGCGTCCGTGGATTATGAAAAGGTCGCCCGCGATGTAATCCGCGGGATCGGCTACACAGAACCGGGACACGGGTTCGACGCGGATACCTGCCGCGTGGACGTGGACATCCACACCCAGTCGCCGGATATCGCCCAGGGCGTCAACCGCCACGACGAGTGCGACGCGGGCGCCGGGGATCAGGGCATGATGTTCGGCTACGCCTGCGACGAGACCGAGGAATTCATGCCGCTGCCCATCACGCTGGCCCACGCGCTGACGAGGCGGCTCGAATACGTCCGCCGCCGCGGGATCGTCCCCGATCTTCTCCCGGACGGAAAGGCGCAGGTCACCGTGCAGTATGAGGACGGCAAGGCGAAGCGCGTTTCCACCGTCGTCGTGTCCACCCAGCATGAAGACGGCGTGGACATCGATGCGCTTCGGGACCGCATCGTTGAAAAGGTCATCCGCGCTGCGATCCCGGCGGAGCTGCTCGACGACGGCACGCTGTTTTACATTAACCCCACCGGGCGTTTCGTCATCGGCGGACCGGCGGGGGACACGGGGCTCACCGGCCGCAAGATCATCGTGGATACTTACGGGGGCACCGCGCGCCACGGCGGCGGTTCCTTCTCCGGCAAAGACGCGTCCAAGGTGGACCGCAGCGGCGCGTATATGGCAAGATACATCGCCAAAAACATCGTGAAGGCCGGCCTGGCCTCGAAATGCGAGGTCCAGCTCTCCTATGCCATCGGGCTTTCGGAGCCCGTGTCCGTGTTCGTGGATACCTTCGGGACCGGAAAGATCTCGTCCGAGCGGATCGCCGGCTGGGTCGTCAAGCACATCGATATGCGCCCGGCGATGATCACGAAGCGCTTCGGGCTGCGCAGGCCCATCTATCACGCCATTTCCTGCTACGGGCATTTCGGCGAAAATGCCAAAGACATGCCGTGGGAAAAGACGGACGTGGCTGCCGAAATGCGCTCCGGGCTTGTTGCGAAGGTCGGATGAACGCTGCGTTCCGGCCTGAATTGAAGATATTGGAGGTTCATCATGTATTACAGCAACGGAAATTATGAGGCCTTTGCGCGCCCGAAGAAGCCCGAGGGCGTCGACGGAAAGTCCGCTTATATCGTCGGAGCCGGCCTGGCCAGCCTCGCCGCCGCCTGCTTTCTTGTGCGCGACGGGCAGATGAAGGGCGAGCGCATCCACATCCTCGAGCAGTCGGAGAAATCCGGCGGCGCCTGCGACGGCGCGAACGATCCCACCCGCGGATACGTCATGCGCGGCGGCCGCGAGATGGACAACCATTTCGAGTGCATGTGGGATCTGTTCCGCTCCATTCCTTCCGTCGAGACGGAAGGCGTTTCGGTCCTCGACGAGTACTACTGGCTCAACAAGGAGGATCCAAACTACTCCCTCTGCCGCGCCACCGAGCACAGGGGCGAGGACGCCCATACCGACGGGAAGTTCGCCCTTTCCGACAAGGCGGCCGCCGAGATCGCCAAGCTCTTTATGACGCCGGACCGCGACCTCTACGACAAGACCATCGACGACGTGTTCGACGATGAATTCTACAAGTCCAACTTCTGGCTCTATTGGCAGACCATGTTCGCCTTCGAGCGGTGGCATTCGGCGCTGGAAATGAAGCTCTATCTCCAGCGCTACGTCCACCACGTGGGCGGACTGCCCGATTTCCGCGCGCTGCGCTTCACGAAGTACAATCAGTACGACTCCATGATCCTTCCCATGGTGAAGTACCTGGAGAACGCCGGCGTTGATTTCCGGTACGGCGTCAGCGTCACGAACGTTCTCTTCGACATCGACCGCAGCTCCGGCCGCAAGGCGGCAAAGAAGCTCTTTTACACCAAGGACGGCGAGGAAGGGAAGATCGATCTCACCGACGACGACCTGGTCTTCGTCACGAACGGCTCCTGCACCGAATCCTCCGCTTACGGCGATCAGGAGCACGCCCCCGCAGTCGCCGTGAAGAACGGCGAGGGCGCCTGCTGGGACCTCTGGCGGCGCATCGCGGCCCAGGATCCGGCGTTCGGCCACCCGGCGAAGTTCTGCTCCGACATCGGGCGCACGAACTGGGAATCCGCCACCGTCACCACGCTGGACGAGAAAATCCCGGACTATATCCGGAAGATCTGCAAGCGCGACCCGTTCTCCGGCGGGGTCGTCACCGGCGGCATCGTTACGGTCAAGGATTCCGGCTGGTACATGAGCTGGACCGTGAACCGCCAGCCGCAGTTCAGGGATCAGCCCAAGGGTCAGGCGATCGTTTGGATCTACGGGCTCTATACCGACCGTCCCGGCGATTTCGTGAAGAAAGCCATGAAGGACTGCACCGGCGAGGAGATCTGCGAAGAATGGCTGTACCACCTGGGCGTGCCCGAGGATCAGATCCACGCGCTGGCCAGCGCCTCCGCCAATACGGTGCCGGTCATGATGCCGTACATCACGGCGTTCTTCATGCCGCGCCGCGCCGGCGACAGGCCCAGCGTCGTTCCGAAGGGCTGCGGCAACTTTGCTTTCCTCGGCCAGTTCGCCGATACGCCGCGGGACACCGTTTTCACCACCGAGTATTCCATCCGCACCGCGATGGAAGCCGTTTACACGCTGCTGAACGTGGACCGGGGCGTACCCGAGGTCTACGGCAGCGTCTACGACGTCCGCTGTCTCATGGACGCGGCCTCGAAGATGCTGGACGGCAGGAAGCTGGACGACATCAGGCTGCCGGCTCCCGCGTCCCTTGCGAAGAAGGCCGTCGTGAAGAAGCTCTCCGGCACGGTCGCCGAGGATCTGCTGAAGCGGTACAAGCTCCTGTAAGATTATCTGTCTTTCGGCAGTGCGGGCCCGGGCGCGCGGTTTTCGCGTCCGGGCCCGCACTTTGTCATCCCGTTGCGGACGGCCCCGCGCCGTGATAAAATGACAGAAAGATCTTGTGGGGAGGCGTACCATGGAACAAAAGAGCAGGGAAGAGTGGACCTTTTCTTCGCCGCTGGGGGCGATCCGCGCCGGCTTTTCCGGCGGGGCGCTCGCCTGTCTGGACTTTGCGGAGGCCGGTGCGAAGCCGGCGCGGAAGCCCTCTCCCGCAGCGGAAAAGCTCCGGCGCGAGCTGAACGAGTACTTTGCGGGAAAGCGCCGCGCCTTCGATCTGCCGCTGGCGGCGGAGGGCACGCCGTTTCAGAAGCGTGTCTGGGACGAGCTCTGCCGCATTCCCTTCGGCGAGACGCGCTCCTACGGGGAGATCGCAGCGGCCGTCGGCTCGGCGGGCGCGGCCCGCGCCGTGGGAACGGCCTGCCGCTGCAATCCGATCTGCATCCTCGTGCCGTGCCATCGCGTCGTCGGCGCAGGCGGCGCGCTCACCGGCTATGCCGGCGGTCTGGACCGGAAGCGGGCGCTGCTTGAACTGGAGATGTTCGGCCCGGCAAAACATTCATAATTTGTTCACGGCTCTGTCAGCTTTTTTTAAGCTTTTCTAGGTATGATGCCGCCGTAGACAAAAACAAACCAACGATTTACGGAGGTATATCCTATGCTTCTCAGTATGGTGCTCGCCTGGCTCGCCGCCGCCGCCGCTGCCGTTGCCGCTTTCAGGTACGTCGCCAGGAAAAGCGGCAGCAAAAAGCTGAACCGTTCGTTTCACAAGAGCCATATCCTGTTCGGCGCGCTGCTCGCCGCATTCGGAACGCTGCACGGTCTGATCGCCGGGAACCCCTCGTTCGCAACGCTTTCGGACATGTCGGTCGGTTCCGTGCTCTTTACCTGGAACTGGGGGAGCGCCTGCCTAGTCGCCGCGATCCTTCTGGCGCTGACCTATATCTTCCGCAAGAGCCTGAAACGGCTCTGGATGCCGCTGCACCGGATCCTGACCGTGGCGCTCATCGCCCTCGTGGTCATCCACGTGGCGAACGTGGGCATTCATATCGACGACAGGATCAAGGCGCTCGGCGAAACGCAGACGGCCGTTTCCTCGTCCGTCAGCTCCTCGGCCGCCTCATCCTCCTCCCAGAAATCGTCCTCTTCTTCAGCCGCCTCTTCGGCTGCGGGCTCTGCCTCGTCAGCTTCCTCCTCGTCGGCCGCGGCATCCTCATCCGCGGCATCCTCGTCCGCCGCATCGTCCTCTTCCGCGGCGGCGGCCTCGTCTGCGGCGGCCTCGTCCTCCGGGACGTCGTCCTCCCAGAGCGTTTCCGTTTCCAGTTCCGGGTCCGGAACGACGGTCACCTCCGGCGGCTCCGGCGCGACCTTCTCCGGTGCGGTCCTGAAGGACGGCACATATCAGGGGTCCGCAAACGGGTACAGCGGGACCACCACGGTCTCCGTCACGGTCTCCGGCGGCAGCGTCACGGACATCACCGTCGTGTCTGAGAACGATTCCCAGCAGTTTTTCAGCCGCGCCGAAACGCTCCTGGACACCATTGTGGGCGAACAGTCCCTTGAGGTCGACGCGGTCTCCGGCGCGACCTACTCCTCGGCGGGGCTCGTGAACGCCGTTTACAACGCGCTCCAGGGCGCGGTGGAGAGCGGAACCCTGTCAGTCACGACGATCACTCCCACCGGCGGGCGCGGGCATTGAGGCCCTCCGGCGGCACAGCTCGGATTCGGGTGCGCCGGCGCCCGGGCCGGCGTTCCGGAACGGACATTATTCGAACGGCGCAGCTTCGGCTGCGCCGTTCTTTTTTCGTGCCGGCCGCAGCAGCCCGATCAGGCCGGACAAAAAAAGACCGCCTGCCCTGCGGCAAGCGGTCTGGGGAAGAGGAGCGATCAGCCCCTGACTTTTTTGAGCAGCGCGACGACCTCGTCTTTTTTCAGGACCTTGCCGTAGGAGACGACCTTGCCGTCCACGACGAGCGCAGGCGTGGTCATGACTCCGTAGGCCGCGATCTGGGCAAAATCCGTCACGTGGTCGATGGCCGTGTCCATGCCCAGCTCGGCCAGAGCCTCCTTGGCGGCGGCCTCCAGCGCGTTGCATTTCGCGCAGCCGGAGCCCAGCACCTTGACGCCGGGCGCCGCTTTTTCGGACTCGGCCTTCGCCCTCTCTTCCGGCGTGCAGCTGCCTCCGCAGCAGCAGGATTTGTGTTCTTCCTTTTTCTTTCCGAACAGTCCCATGATGTGATCCTCCTAAATAAACAAAAATGAAAATGCGTTGAAAAAGTATCCGACCAGAATGATTCCGACGGTGCAGACGATGATGAAAAGCCCCAGCAGCTTCGGCTTGATGGCCTTGCGGAGCATGATCATGGAGGGCAGCGAAAGCGTGGTCACCGCCATCATGAAGCTCAGCACCGTACCGAGCTGCGCGCCCTTGCCCAGCAGCGCCTCCGCCACCGGGATGGTGCCGAAGATGTCCGCGTACATCGGCACGCCGATGAGCGTTGCAAGGACGACGCCCAGGGGATTCCGGCTGCCGAGCACCGTTTCGACCCAGCTCTCCGGGATCAAGTTGTGGATGACCGCGCCCACGCCCACGCCGATGAGGATATAGGGGAACACTTTTTTGAACGTGGCGGTCATCTGGTCGCGGGCGTAGACGAGCCGTTCCTTCTGCGTCAGCGTCGGCGAATCGATGTCCACCGCGCCGGCGCTGCGGATGAAGTCCTCCACCTGCGACTCCATATGCAGCCGTTCGATGATGCTGCCGCCCAGCACCGCGACGATCAGCCCGACGGCCACATACGCCGCGGCGACTTTGGCGCCGAAGATGCTTGTGAGCAGGATCAGGCTGCCGAGATCGACCATCGGCGACGAGATCAGAAAGGAAAAGGTCACGCCCAGGGGCAGTCCGGCGCTGGTGAAGCCGATGAAGAGCGGTATGGAGGAGCAGGAGCAAAACGGCGTCACGGTACCCAGCAGCGCCGCGATACAGTTTGCCCAGAGGCCGTGGAACCGGCCCATAATCTTTTTGCTGCGCTCCGGCGGGAAATAGCTCTGGATGTACGAGATCAGAAAGATCAGGAAACACAGCAGGATCGTTATCTTGATCACGTCGTAGAGGAAGAACTGGACGCTGCCGCCCCAGCGCGTCGTCCCGTCCACCCCCAGCGCGTCCAGAAGGCGGCCGATCAGGCTATTCAGCCACTTCATGGCCAGGATCTGGTTTTGAATAAAACTTCCGATCATACGCAGCCGCAGCCTCCGTTTTCAGCTTTGCAGTCCCTGCAGCAGGAAAGGCCGTCCATAAACGATTTGAAGGCCCGCAGGGTTTCGCAGTTGAGAGAGTAATGGCTCCACTTTCCGTCCCTGCGCACATCGACCAGGCCGGACCCGACAAGGATTTTCATGTGGTGCGAAAGCGTCGGCTGGGTAATCTCAAAACGTTCCAGCAGCTTGCAGGCGCATTTTTCTCCGTCGGAGAGCATTTCCACGATTTGCAGACGGTTCGGGTCACCCAGCGCTTTACAGATCAGCGCGACGTCAGCAGTTTCCATCCGGCACCTCACATTGATGATGATCTATGCGATAGTATAAACAATACATAGACCGATGTCAATATGAAAAGCGAAAAATTTCGTTCCGGAGGCGGGAAGCCGACAGACGCGGCGTGCGCATTCTGCCCTCCGGACGGAAAATTTGCATTAGCAGGGCGCAAATGGTAAAATGATCCTTAAAGAACGCAGGAGCTGCCGGCAAACCGAGGCAGCTCTCGCGGCCGACAGGCACGGCGCGGTGCCGGCCGCGAACGGCGGGAACGTGCGGAAGCGCGAAACGGCTGCGGATACGGCAGGGGAGATTCTCTGGCATGAATTTGATTGCGCTCTGCGACAACGACGAAATGGATCTGCAGTTTTTGGCTGCACTGGTCCGGAAGTACCTGGCGGTACATCCGGAGCTCGGCGGGGAGCTCCGCGCGTTCGGCAGTTCCGCCGCTCTGAAGGAAACGCTGGACGCCGGGGCGGATTACTGCCTGTTCCTTATTCCCTCAGCAGCGGCACGCCCGTCAAAAGCGTCAGCGTCCGCGGCACCTTTGAGGAAGCTGTCGCTCCGCTCCCGGACGATCCGGATTTCACGCGGCCGCACAAATACGGCAAGATCGCGTCCCTCGGGATCGGGATATATTTCCGCTGCTGAGGAAGTCCCCCCTTATACGGTCTCCGGCGTTGAGACCCTTGGAGGAAAGGACGTCGCCGGGATGAACGCGGGAGACTGGGATCTGACGCTTTTCACCTGCACGTACGGCGGCGCCGGCAGGGTCGTCGTCAGATGCCGGCTCGCGGCATAGCGCCGCGGAAGAGGCGGGAGCGCTCCCGGCCTCCGCTGCGCCGAACGGAATAAAGAAAATGGCTGGGTTGCCTCCGGCATCGGTGCCGGGGACAGCCCGGCCTTTATAATCCGGCGCTGTCTGAAATGGTTCCGCGGACTCCGGGCGGCCTTTCCCGGGCGGGAACGCCCGGAGAAGAATCGGGCGGGCGCCGGGAAACCGGCGTCCGCCCTGAGCTTTTGGCAATTATTCGGCCTTGTAAAGATCGAAGGCCTTCTGGTTGAGCTCCAGATACTTTTCCTTCCTGCCGGAAAAAATCTTTTTCAGCACCTTCTCGCAGGACTCGCGGGACACGATGTTCATGGTGCGCATGAACGCGCCGAACATGACGATGTTGGCGGCGCGGGTGTTGCCGAGCTCCTCGGCCAGCTCCAGCGTGGGGACGTTCACCACGGTGATGTCCGTGCGCTCGGGCTTGCGCTCGATGAGGGAAGTGTTGACAAAGAGCTTTCCGCCCTTTTTGACCATGGGCTCGAACTTGATGAGCGAAGGAACGTTCATCACCACGATGGCGTCCGCCTCGTAGATGAGCGGGCAGCTCACGGGCTTGTCGTCCGAGACGACCACGGTGCAGTTGCAGGTGCCGCCGCGCATCTCGGGGCCGTAAGAGGGAAGAAAGGTGACCGGCTTGTCCTCGGCCATGGCCGCGTACGCGGTCATCTGGCCCATCAGCAGAACGCCCTGTCCGCCGGCGCCGGCGAAAAACAGCTTATTAGTCATTTTCAAGGCCCTCCGGACATTTATAAACTCCCAGCGGATAGTAGGGGATCATATTGTCCCGCAGCCAGGTGATGGAGTCGGCGGGGGTGAGGCCCCAGTTCGTCGGGCAGATGGAAAGGAATTCCACGATGCCGAAGCCGAGCCGCTTCTCCTGCACCTCGAAGGCGCGGCGCACGGCCTTCTTCGCCGCACGGACGTGGGCGGGGGAGTCCAGCGCCACGCGCTCCACATAAACGGCGCCGTCGATGGTGGACAGCATCTCGCTCATGCGGATGGGCCGGCCGGCCTGCTCCACCGTGCGCCCCTCGGGGCAGGTGGTGGTCTTCTGGCCGATCAGTGTGGTGGGAGCCATCTGGCCGCCCGTCATGCCGTAGATGGCGTTGTTGATGAAGAAGGTGGAGAACTTTTCGCCTCTGTGGGCGGCGTGGACGATCTCGTTCGTGCCGATGGAGGCAAGGTCGCCGTCGCCCTGATAGGTGAACACGAGCCGGTCGGGCTGCGCCCTGCGGATGCCGGCGGCGACGGCGGGCGCGCGGCCGTGGGCCGCTTCCAGCATATCAACATTCATGAACTGGTGGCAGAGCACCGCGCAGCCGATGGGCGCCACGCCGATGGCGTCGCCCAGCTTGCCCATCTCCTCCAGCGTTTCCATGATGATGCGGTTTGCGATGCCGTGGGTGCAGCCGGGGCAGTAGCTGGTGCTGACGGGGAGCATCCCCTTTGTATAGGTAAATACAGGCTTCATTTCAGCGCCCCCAAAATCTTTTTCGTCTTCTCCACGATCTCAAGCGAGGTGGGGATCATGCCGCCGGTGCGGTGGATGAGCTCCACGGGGAGCCTGCCGGAAACGCCGATGCGCACGTCGTCGATCATCTGGCCCATGGAGAGCTCGGTGGAAATGACGGCCTTGGTCTTCCCGAAGTCCAGCGCGTCGAACGCGCCGTAGGGGAACGGCCAGATCGTAATGGGCCGGATAAGGCCGGCGCGGACCCCTTCGGCCTCCAGCATTTCCATGGCCTCCTTGCAGAGGCGGGACATGGTGCCGAAAGCGACGAACACCACGTCGGCGCCGTCGAGGCCGATGGTTTCGCAGCGGACAAGCTCCTTTTCGAGCCGGTGATATTTCTCAAAGAGCTTCTCCACGTGCTTCTCCAGCGCGTCGGGCTGGAGCCGGAGGCTCTTGACCACCGCGCGCTGATGATCCGGCTTGAAATCATAGCCGGTGAGCGCCCAGGGCTTGTACGCAGGCACGTCCTGGGGCATGATCTGCTTTTTCGGCTCGGGCAGCGCGACGGGCTCCATCATCTGGCCCAGCATCCCGTCCGCCAGGACGGCCACGGGGTTGCGGATGGAGTCGGCAAGCATCGGCGCTTCGTAGAGGATGTCCACGGCCTCCTGGATGCTGGCGGGGGCGAAGGTGGGAATGCGGTAGTCGCCGTTCCCGCCGCCGCGGGTCATCTGGAAATAGTCCGCCTGGCCGGGCTGGATGCCGCCGACGCCGGGGCCGCAGCGGGAGACGTTCAGAATCGTGGCGGGGCACTCGGCGGAGCAGAGGAAGCTCATGCCCTCCTGCATCAGGGAGATCCCGGGGGAGGAGGAGGAGATGAACACATTGCCGCCGGCCGCCGCGCAGCCGTAGGTCATATTGATCGCGCCCAGCTCGCTCTCCGCCTGGAGGAACGCGCCGCCGCGCTTTTTGAGCTCGCGGGACATGAACTCGGGAATCTCGCTCTGCGGGGTGATGGGGTAGCCGAAGTAGAACCGGCAGCCGCCGCGGATGGCGGCCTCGGCAAAGGCCTCGTTGCCCTTCAGAAGAACCTTTTCAGCCATCTTCATTCCTCCCTGAAAATCTCGATCGCGCCGTCGGGGCACATGGTCGCGCAGCTCGCGCAGCCGACGCACTCGTCCTCGCGTCCGATGACGGCGGTGACATACCCCTTGCTGTTAATGGGGCCGGTCAGATCGATGAGCTTTTTGGGGCAGAAGGTTTTGCACAGCCCGCAGCCCTTGCACTTGTCCCGGTTGAATTCCACATGGAATTTTGCCATTTTCAGACCTTCTTTCGTAGTACCTGACTATATGTGAGGACCATTTTGAAAACTATCTGTCGAGCCACGTCTCGCGCATGTACATCCCCAGCGGCACGAGCGGCGCGGAGATCCCGGAGAGGGCGGACGCGCCCACAAGCTTTTCCGGATAGGCGACGGCGATCACCGGCTTTTTCAGAAGGCCGCCCAGCCCGCTGCACAGGGCGTACCCGCGCACGATGTCCGCCGGCTTCGTCTCCATGAGCATGTGGGTGTTGGAGACGAGACCGTCGATCCCAAGACCGGTCGCCCGCTCGATGGAGCGGATATGGGCGAGCGCGCCGTCGGGGTCGCGGGTTTCCGGACGCGAGGCGTTGACCACGGCGGCGGTGAAGCGCGCCTCCCGGGTGAAGAGGTCGGAGAACTGGTTCAGCACCAGCGCGCCCGAATCGTTGCCGCCGGCGTCCACGACGGTGAAGCATCCGGGATCCTCCAGCGGCGCGCGGACGGAGGCGGCGAGCTCCGGGATCTCGGCGGTGGCGCCCTTGCCGAACATCCCGCCGTAGACCTTCACGCCGGCTGATTCCAGAAGCTCCTTCCGCTCCCGCGAGCGGAAGTAAGGGTTCACGATATCGAGGTCGCACAGGGCGAGCCGCGGGAAACCGGTGCGGTTTTCCCTTGCCAGCAGCATGGCCAGACTCACGGCAAACTCGGTCTTTCCGCTGCCGTAATGACCCGTCACGATGAGAATGCGCCGGCCGGGCGGCAGATCCGGGAGAGCCATGCGCCCGCCTCCTTTCCATGCCCGCGAATATTACTCTTTATGATAGCACCGCACAAAAGTCATGTCAACAATGCGGGTTTCACAAAATATTGGTTCCGCTCTCGGAAAAATCACAGCTGATTGTGGATGATCTTCCCGCTGATCGTCTTGGGCAGTTCGTCGCGGAAGACCACGATGCGCGGATATTTATACGGCGCCGTGCGGCTCTTGACATACTGCTGGATCTCCTGCTTCAGCGCGTCGGAGGGCTTTGTGCCCTTCGTCAGCACGATGCTGGCCTTGACGATCTGGCCCCGCACCTCGTCCGGCGCGGCGGATACGCCGCACTCGAGAACGTAGGGGAGCTCCATGATGACGCTTTCGATCTCGAAGGGACCGATGCGGTAGCCGGAGGATTTGATCACGTCGTCCGCCCGGCCCACGTACCAGTAGTACCCGTCCTCGTCGCGCCACGCCGTGTCGCAGGTGTGATAGTACCCGTCGTGCCAGACGTCTTCGGTTTTCGCGCCGGAGCTGACGTAGCCCAGAAAGAGCCCGCACGGGACGGAATCGCCGGTCTTGATGACGATCTCTCCGGTGTCGCCGGGGTTTGTGATGATATTCCCGTCGGGATCCATGAGTTCGATGTGGTACATGGGCGAAGGCCTGCCCATGGAGCCCACCTTGGGCGTCATGCCCACAAGGTTGCCGATGGTAAGCGTCGTCTCGGTCTGGCCGAAGGCCTCCATGATGGAAAGCCCCGTGGCCTTGCGGAACTGGTTGAATACTTCCGGGTTCAGCGCCTCGCCGGCCGTGCTGGCGTGCCTGATGGACGAGAGATCGTATTTGGAAAGGTCCTCCTTGATGAAGAACCTGTACATGGTCGGAGGCGCGCAGAAGGAGGTGATGCCGTATTCCTTGAACATGGGCAGGATGTCCTCGGCGTGGAAGCGCTCGAAATCATAGACGAACACCGTGCCTTCGCACATCCACTGGCCGTAGAGCTTTCCCCAGGCGGCCTTGCCCCAGCCGGTGTCGGAGATGGTGAAGTGTATTCCGTCCGGGTCCACGCACTGCCAGTATTTGGCGGTGATGAAATGGCCGAGGGCGTACTTGTAGCTGTGGAGGGCGGCCTTGGGATAGCCGGAGGTGCCGGAGGAGAAGTACATGAGCATCGGATCGTTGCCGCAGGGCGCGTCCGGCCTCCGCTCGTAGACGGAGCGGAACAGCTTGTAGTCGGTGTCGAAGCTGTGCCAGCCCTCGCGGTCGCCGTTGCAGATCACCTTGACCTTCACGGAGGGGGAGGACTTGACCGCCTTGTCGATCTCCTCGGCGACGTGCCCGTCGGCCGTGGCGATCACCGCCTTGATCCCGACGGCGTTGAAGCGATAGACGAAGTCCTTTTCAAGGAGCTGGTCCGTCGCCGGTACGGCCACGGCGCCCAGCTTGTGCAGAGCGACGATGATGGGCCAGAACTGGTAATTGCGGCGGAGCACCAGCATCACGTTGTCGCCGCGCGCGACGCCCAGGCTCGTCAGGTAGTTCGCCGCGCGGGCCGACTCCTTCATCATCATGCCGAAGGTGAAGCGGCGCTCCGTCTTGTCTCTGGAGACATGGAGCATGGCAAGCTTACCGGGTTTCCGCCGGCCCAGTTCGTCCACGATGTCGAAGGCGAAGTTGAAGTGATCGGGATCCCTGAAGGAGATGGACCGGAGCGCGCCGTGCTCGTCCTCCGCCGTGTCGACGTATTTCTCGTAGATGAGCTTTTCCGGCCGCTTCTCCGCCAGGAACGCATCCACGACCTCCTTGTGCTCCTCCTCGCCGGCGAGGATAAAGGCGAGGAATTCGCAGTCCCTGCCGTCGACCGCGATCATGCCGTGGGGCGTGGAGCTGTCGTAAAAGATGCTGTCGCCGGGGCCCAGCGTCTCGGTGTGGCTGCCGACCTGGACCTTCAGACTGCCGGTGAGGATCAGATCGAATTCCTGTCCGTCGTGAGTGGTGGTGTGGATGGGCCTGTTCTGAAGGCTCTCGTCGTACTCGTACTTCACGTGGAACGGCTCGCCCAGCTTTTTGCGGAAACGCGGCGCCAGACTCACGATCTCGATGCCCTTTTCCTTTGCGGTGAGCTGGCCTCTGCCGCTGCGGGTGACGGTATAGGCGGAGAGCTTAGCGGAGCTGCCTTCCAGCAGCTCTGTCATATCCACGCTCAGGGCAAGGGAGCACTTGTGGATGAACGTGAACGGCAGATCGACGCGGCCCGCCTCGTAGGAGGCGTATTCCTCCGGCGTGAGATCGGTCTTTTTCGCCATTTCCTCCACGGTGAAGCCGCTCAGTTCGCGCAGTTCTCTGATGCGCCCGGCAACGTCCTGAAGCATTTGTTCGGGCCTGTTTTCCAGTTCCATGACTGATCCTCCTTCATTTACGGCAACAAAAAATCGTCTCAAAGCAATATGCTTTGAGACGATCAGATGATCGCGGTACCACTCAAATTGCGCCTGAAAGGCGCCACCTCAAGGGCTCCAGCAAGCCCGTCGCATTAACGCAGCTTCACGGGGGACGCCTAAGCAATGCCTCGGATCCCCGGCTCAGAAGTGATATGCTGTCCGTAATCCTGCCGCCGGCTCGCACCAAACGCCGGCTCTCTGAGGGCGGGACGGCGGAGCCGTCTTCGTCACAGCCTTTGATTTCCTTGTTCAATTTGGATGAATTCTAACACTCCGCAGCGCCTTTGTCAACGTCCAAATGCCGATAATTTCCCGATTCTTCGGCGATAATTCGGCTTTTATGCCGAATCCTGCCGGCTTCCCGGAAAATAATATTTGACAACCGCACGGCCGGATGCTACAATACGCATAATTGAATGATCCACTAAAGGCTGTGACTAAGAAGGCCTTACCGAAACGGTTTCAGAGAGCTGGCGGCCGGTGTGAGCCAGCGCCGGGGCGGTATGCGGCCTGTCCCTTACGAGCCGGAGCGCAGAAAGCGCCTATGCGCAAGTAGAGCCTCCCGTGAAGCTGCGTGAATGCCAAAGGGCTTGGTAGAGCCTGAAGCGGCGCCCTCCGGGGCGCAATTTGAGTGGTACCGCGGGTTATCGCCCGTCTCAAAGTTATTTGAGGCGGGCTTTTTTTGCGCCCGTCTCCAAAGAAGGGGAACCGGCTATGGAAAAAACGGGTTTGGAACTCAGCATCAGGGAGGTCGCGGGACGCATCCGCGATCTGCGGGAGGTCATGGGCCTTTCGCTGGAGGAGATGGCGCGGAAGACCGGCGTCACCACCGGCGAATACAAGGACTGCGAATCCGGAAACGCGAACCTGACCTTTGCGTTCCTTTACCGCTGCGCCCAGGCGCTGGACGTGGACGTGACGGACTTCATTGCGGGCGCGAGCCCGCGGCTGACCGGCTATACGCTGACGCGGCGCGGCCAGGGCCAGCGCATCGACAAGGCCCACGGCATGATCTATTACAACATGGCCGCCTATTTCCGCCGCAGGATCGCGGAGCCGCTCTACGTCCTTGCCGTTTACAGCGAGGAGGCGCAGGGGAAACCCATCGAGCTCACGACCCACAAGGGGCAGGAGTGCGACATCGTCATCTCCGGCAGCCTGAAGGTTCAGGTCGGCGCGCATTCCGAGATCCTCGACGAGGGCGACACCATCTATTACGACAGCTCGGCGCCCCACGGGATGATCGCCGTCGGCGGAAAGGACTGCCAGTTTTACGCCATCGTCCTCAATCCCACCGGCGAGCCCATGGACCAGTTCGCGCCTCAGGAGCAGCCGGCGCTTCCCGCCGAAGCGCCCCAGGAGGAGACCGCGCGGCGCGTCTGGGAGAACTTCGTCTGCCCGGTGGAAAACGAGGACGGCTCCCTGCAGTCGATCTCCTTTATGAACGAGGACACGTTCAACTTCGCCTTCGACGTGGTGGACGCGCTGGGGACCTCGAAGCCCGATAAGCTTGCCATGCTGCACGTCGCCACGGACAAGACCGAGCGCCGCTTCACCTTCGGAGACATGAAGCGGATGTCCTCCCGCGCCGCGAACTATTTCAAGGCCATCGGGATCTCCCGCGGCGACCGCGTGATGCTGGTGCTGCGCCGCACCTGGCAGTTCTGGCCCATCATCTACGGTCTTCACAAGCTGGGCGCCATCGCCATCCCCGCTACGGACCAGCTTCTCAAAAAGGATTACGAATACCGCTTCGGCGCCGCCGGCGTGTCCGCGGTGATCTGCACCACCTGGGGAAACACCGCTGAGCAGATCGAGGAGGCCATCGAGTCCTGCCCGTCGGTCCGGCACAGGATCATCTGCAACGGCAGCCGCAGCGGCTGGCGCTGCTTCGACGAGGAGTACGAGCTCTACCGCTCCCAGTATCCGCGTCCTGACGACGCGCCCTGCGGGGACGACCTGATGCTCATGTACTTCACCTCCGGTACCTCCGGCTACCCGAAGATCGCCGCTCACAATTACAAGTACCCTCTGGGGCATTTCATCACCGCGAAATACTGGCACCAATCCATGCCGGACGGCCTGCACCTGACGATCTCGGACACCGGCTGGGCGAAGGCCGGCTGGGGTAAAATTTACGGCCAGTGGCTCTGCGAATGCGCGCAGTTCGTCTACGACTTCGACCGGTTCCATGCCGACGACATCCTGCCCATGTTCAGGAAGTACGGCATCACCACCTTCTGCGCGCCGCCCACGATCTACCGCTTCCTCATCAAGGAGGACCTCTCCAGATACGACCTTTCCACCATTAAGCACGCCAGCACGGCGGGCGAGGCGCTGAACCTGGAGGTCATCAACCAGTTCCGCAAGGCCACGGGGCTTTCCATCATGGAGGCCTTCGGCCAGACGGAGTCTTCCGTCATCATCGGGAACCTGGCAGGCACAAAGCCGAAGCCAGGCTCCATGGGCAAGCCGTCGCCGCTTTACGGCGTGGAGCTCCTCGATCAGGAGGGAAAGCCGGTCGGCGTCGGCGAAACGGGCGAGATATGCATCGACGTCTCCCGCAGCGTGCCCTGCGGCCTTTTCGTCGGCTATTACCGCGATCCCGGGAAGACGAAGGAGGTCTGGCACGACGGGTACTACCACACCTGCGACACGGCGTGGCGCGACGAGGACGGGTACTACTGGTACGTGGGCCGCGTGGACGACGTGATCAAATCCTCCGGCTACCGCATCGGCCCCTTTGAAATTGAAAGCGTGCTCATGGAGCTGCCGTACGTTCTCGAGTGCGGCGTCTCCCCGGCGCCGGACCCGGTCCGCGGTCAGGTCGTCAAGGCCAGCATCGTGCTGACGAAGGGTACAAAGCCCACCGATGCGCTGAAAAAAGAGATCCAGGAATACGTCAAGGGCCGCACGGCGCCGTATAAATATCCGCGCATCGTGGTCTTCCGGGACGAGCTGCCCAAGACCACCAGCGGCAAGATCCAGCGCAACAAGCTGTAAGGGAGGAACCAAAAGTGAACGGAGAATCCATGCTCGACATGCACCTGAACGGTTTTTCCGC
>Ga0268360_1002101_pt1 | contig 16898 bp, 14 predicted proteins | sample BioMet11_FD_192465 | JGI IMG/M metagenome (GOLD analysis project Ga0268360, IMG submission 192465) | Sewage microbial communities from Oakland, California, United States - Biofuel 11 (Illumina Assembly) | ecosystem: Engineered > Wastewater > Sewage > Unclassified | place: USA: California... | reverse complement strand
CCACGTCTCCCGCGCGGGCCCCCCGCAGCAGCGCCACCGAGACGAGGATGCGCACCGCTTCCTCTGAGACGGCCTCCGCCGCGGTCCCCGCGGCGAAGCACGCCCCCGTGAAGCAGCCCGAAAGCGCCGCGCCCACGGACAGGAAGGGCATCCCCAGCGCCAGGATCCGCAGCGGCCGCACCGCCCGCGCATCGCCGATGAGCCCCGTCCCCACGGCCCCCGCCGAGAGCGCCAGCGCCAGCGCGGCCAGGACCCCCGCGCCGGCCGCATAGACGAGGCAGCGCCGCACGGCCGCCGGCGCGTTTCCCCCGCCCGGCCGGCCCAGCTCCTCGGAGACGAGGCGCGTCGCCGTGAAGCGGATGCCCGAAATGGCCACCGTAGCCGCGAAGGACCCCACCGACATGATGAGGCACAGAAGCCCCACGCCGGAGGCGCCCATTCTTTTCGACAAAAACACCTGGTAGATCAGCCCCGCCGTCCGCAGCGCCAGCGACGTCGCCGTCAGAAGGACCGTATTCCAAAGGAGCCTCTTTCCCTTCACGCCGCACCTCCCGCGCCTGATAATGGGAGTATATGCGGCCCGGGCGCCAAAATGCCCGCAGGGCCTCTCCGCGCCTTCTCCTCTTTCCCCTCTTGACAGGGCGGCGCCCGCGGGGGTAAATTGTTCCTGCCGGGTATCCCGGATGCCGTTCAGAAAGCCGAGGGAGATCGAATGGATTCCTACAAGCCGCTGAAGGATTATCTGCTGTCGTCCGGCCGGAGCCGGATCGTCCTGACCTTTCCGGAGCTGGAGCGTGTGCTCGGCTTCCCCCTGCCGAGGAGCGCCCGGGCGTACCCCGCCTGGTGGGCCAACGGCGGCCATTCCCAGGCGAACGCGTGGCTCGGCGCCGGATACCGGGCGGAACAGGTCAGCCTTTCCTCTGAAACAGTGGTATTCCGCGCCGCGGAAGCGCCGGCCCGGAAGGCCGAGCCAGCCCGGCGCGCTCCGGAAGCGCCGCTTCCGGAAAGCGGCGCCGCCCGGGACGCGCCCGCAGGCGTTCTCTGCGTCTGCGGCCATTCGTTCCGGTATCTTCAGCAGCTGCTCCCCGAATGCGGCGCGGACGGACGGGCGCTGAAATTCTATCCGCAGGGCGACTGCCCCAGCCACGGGCGGCTCCCGCTGAACCAGTACGGGGACGGCGCGTTCTGCCGCTTCCGGATCGACGCGGGCCGATGGCCCGGCGTGTATCTGTGGGTCGCCGGGGGCAAAATCCTTTACGTCGGAGAGACGGAGGATCTTCAGCGCCGCTTCAACCTGGGCTACGGCGTCATCTCCCCGCGCAACTGCTTCGCAGGCGGCCAGAGCACGAACTGCAGGATGAACAAGGTCGTCCTCAGCCAGTTCGAGGCGGGCCGGATCGTCAGCCTGTACTTTCTCCGGACGGAGGAGCACAAGCGCGTCGAGCTGGAGCTCCTGCGGGGCGTTACGACGCCTTACAACATCAAGGACAACCGCTGATCCGCAGGGCGGTTCGGTCGAAAATTGACGCACAGCAGAAAGCCGCTGCAAACGTTTCGTCTGCAGCGGCTTTTTTTCATTATCGTCTCCCCGGCGCCTGCCCGGGAACCGGCGTCACGGCTTGATGGCCGGATACGTCCCCTTGCCGCCGTTCTGACTGATCACGGACACCTTGACCGTCTCGGTCCCGGTGAGCTTCCCGTTCTTGTCGTAGGTGTACTTCACCGCGTCGACCTTGCTGCCCACGTCCCCGCTGGTAAGCTTGGCAGCCGTAACATAGAGCGTATAGACCGCGTCGGACGCCGTGCCGTCGTTGGAGATCCGCCAGGACTGGTTCTGCGGGACGACGCTTTTCAGCTTATCGCTGACGATGGAGGTAAACGAAGTGCTGCTGCCCGTTACGGCGGCGGTGGCCTCGGAATCCAGCCTCTTTCCGGGGGCGAGATAATCCTTCAGCGACTGGGTCGAATTGTTGGCTTGTCTGGTAAGCTCCGTGTCCGAGGCGAGCATCCTGGAAATGAGCGTCGAGGCGAAGCCCGCCGCCGCGTTCCCGCTGTGCTTCGTGCAGGTCAGCGTGACCGTGCCGTCCGCGCCGACGACGAGAGTCGTGGTCCCGCCGGCGGGGCAGAGCCCCGTATAGGCATGGCCCGTCCCGACGGAGGCTCCCATTTCCTGCATGATCCCGTCCATCAGTGCGCCGCTGTCAGCCGCGCCCTCGCGCAGGGCCGATTCGACGTTGAAATCGTTCATCGCCTCGTTCATGTTCGTCAGGCAGACGGTTTCCCGGCTGCGTCCGACGTAGCGAATGTAAAGCGGGACCGTCGCCCCGGCGAGGATCGCGATGATGGCGATCACGATGACCAGCTCGACCAGCGTAAAGCCCGCGTTCTTGACGTTCTTCAAGCCAAGCTCTCCCCCTCTGCAAAGCGAAAACTGGAAAAGCGTTCCAACCTCATAATAATCTTTCCTGCTAATAAAGTCAACCGTCAGTTCAGCGTGCCCTCTCCGGCGGCGGCCATGCGTTCCACGCTCTTCCGGAGCAGGGCGTTTTCCGCCTTTTCCAGCCGGGGATCGCCGTCCATGACCTGCCGCGCCGCCGTCTGCGCCCTGCGCAGGAGATCGACGTCGGACGCGAAATTCGCGATGTGCATCTCCGGCAGACCGCTCTGCCGCGAGCCGAAGAAATCGCCGGGCCCGCGCTGGCGCAGGTCCTCCTCCGCGATCTTGAAGCCGTCGTTCGTGGCGCACATGGCGTGCAGCCGCTCCCTGGCGGCGTCGCCGCCGGCGCCCTCGAAAAGAATGCAGTAGGATTTGTACGGGCCCCTTCCCACCCGCCCGCGGAGCTGATGGAGCTGGGAAAGGCCGAAGCGGTCGGCGTTCTCCACCACCATGAGCGAGGCGTTGGGCACGTCCACCCCGACCTCGATGACCGTGGTGGCCACCAGGATGTCCACCTCGCCGCGGACGAACGCCTCCATGACGGCGGCCTTCTCCCTGGGACGGAGCTTTCCGTGCATCAGCGCGACCCGCAGGTCGGGGAACACCTCGCCCGCCAGCTTCTTTTCATATTCCTTCGCGGCGGCGAGCTCCGCGTCGTACTCCTCGTTCTCCTCCACGGCCGGACAGACGACGAAGACCTGCCGTCCCTGCGCGACCTGCCTGCGGATGAAGGCGTTCACCCGCTCCCGCAGCTCCTCGCCCACGGCGAAGGTATCCACCTTCTGCCGCCCGGGCGGCAGCTCGTCGATGACCGAAACGTCCAGGTCGCCGTAAACGATGAGCGCCAGCGTCCTGGGGATGGGCGTCGCGGACATGACAAGAACGTGGGGGCAGTCTCCCTTTTCGGTGAGCGCAGCCCGCTGCTGCACGCCGAAGCGGTGCTGCTCGTCGGCCACCACGAGGCCGAGCCGTGAAAACTCCACGTCGCCGGTAAGGAGCGCGTGCGTTCCCACCACCACGTCCACCGCCCCGGTCTTGGCCAGCGTTTTCGCGCCGCGCTTCTCCACCGGCTTCATCCCGCCGGTGAGGAGCGCCACCCGCACCCCCAGCGGCCCCAGCATCTCCGTCAGCGTTCTGTAATGCTGCTCGGCCAGGATCTCCGTGGGCGCCATGAACGCCGACTGACAGCCGGATCTGTATGCGAACCAGCAGCAGGCGGCGGCGACCACCGTTTTTCCGCTGCCCACGTCCCCCTGGACCAGCCGGCTCATGGGCACGTTCCGCCGCAGGTCGGCAAAGGCCTCGTCCACCGCCCGGCGCTGCGCCCCCGTGGGCCTGAAGGGCAGCGCGGCGAAGAATTCTTCCGGATCGGCGCCGGACATGGCCACGCCCCGCCGCACCGCGCGTTTTTTCCGGAATTCGTCCAGCGCGCAGGTCAGAACGAAAAACTCCTCGAAAATGAGCCGCTGCCGCGCCAGCTCCAGGTCGCCGAAGCTGCGGGGAAAATGAACGTTTTCATAGGCGAGGCGCGACTGGGCCAGCTCCATGCCGGCCTGTACGCTGCGGGGCAGCGGATCGGGAAGCACCTCGCCGCAGGCCTCCAGCCCCGCCGCCACCGCCCGGCGCATCAGGTTCTGGGAAACGCCGGCGGTGAGCCGGTAGACCGGAACGATGCGCCCGGTGACCGCACCGGCGGCCTCCGCGCGCTCGAAGACCGGGTTCGTCATCTCCGGCAGGCCGATAAGCCCGCCGACCCGGCCGAAAAAGATGTAGGTCTCGCCCTGACGGAGCGAGTCCCTCAGATAGCCCTGATTGAAAAACGTGAGCCCCAGCACGCCGCTCCCGTCGGAAACGCGCAGCTTCAGGAGCTCCATCCCCTTGCGCACATACTGAACCCGCGGCTGGGTCACTACGGCCGCACGGACGCACACCGATTCGCCGAAGACCAGGTCTCCCACGCTTTTGAACGCCGTCCGGTCCTCGTAGGCGCGGGGAAAATCCATCACGAGATCCTGAAGCGTGGCGATGTTCAGTTTGGCCAGCGCCTTTGCCCGCGCTTCGCCGATGCCCTTGATGTACCGCACATCCGTATCCAGCGACGCCGTGTTCCCCGCCCCCCTTCCGCTGCCGCCTTCCGTGCGGCCGGCTCCGCCGCGGCCGAACTCCGCCCGCAAAGCGGGATGACCGCAGCGGCATTTTGGTTATTTTACCACGTTTTCCCCGGCATTGAAAGGAAAACAGCGCTTTTCGCATTGAGATTCCGGCGGTCGTGTGATATTATAGCCGGGGCGCGAAGGCGCGCCTCCCCGGTTTCCGTTCCCTGTGCGGCGGCCGGGCCAAAATCGTTTCAGTTTTCCGGAGGTTTTATGCTGGACGTTCTTCTCGACACGGCGCTCGACTGTCTGAAGCTGCTGCCGTTCCTCTTCCTTACCTACCTTGTGCTTGAGTTCATCGAGGACAAAACGGCGGATTTCACCCAGAAGCTGGTGCGCCGCGCGGGCATGTGGGGCCCCTTCGCCGGCTCCGCGCTGGGGCTGCTGCCGCAGTGCGGCTTTTCCGCCGCCGCCGCCGATCTCTATTCCCAGCGGCTCGTATCGGCGGGCACGCTGCTGGCGGTCTTCATCTCCACCTCGGACGAGATGCTGCCGCTGCTCATTTCCGAATCCGCGCCGGCTGCGCTCATCGCGAAGGTCCTGGCAACGAAATTCGTCGCCGGCATCGCCGTCGGGCTCCTGGTCGACCGGGTGCTGCACCTCTTCCCGAGGGACCGCGGCCCCGTTGACGTGCACGCCATGTGCGAAAAGGAAGGCTGCGGCTGCGAAAAGCACGGCGTGGTCGTCTCCGCCCTCATCCACACCGGGCAGATCGCCTTTTTCATCTTCATCTTCACCCTCGCGCTCAACACGATCATTCACTTTATCGGCGAGGACGCGCTCAAGGGCCTCATCCTCAACCGTCCCGTCCTGGGGCCGCTTCTCTCCGCCGCCGTGGGCCTCATCCCCAACTGTGCGGCTTCCGTCATCATCACGGAGCTCTATCTCTCCGGCGCCATGAGCACCGGGGCGCTGATTTCAGGCCTGGCCACGTCCGCCGGCATCGGTCTTCTGGTGCTCTTCCGCACGAACCGGGAGCACCCGGGGGAGAACCTGAAGCTGCTGGCCGTGCTTTACGCCGCCGGCGCCGTCATCGGCATCGGGATGGACGCGCTGGGCATCGTATTCTGAAAAGCTGCATGCGAAAGCGGGCCGGAGCGCATTTGCGCCCCGGCCCGCTTCTGCATTTCAGTTATTTCAGGATCACCTTGTTGAAGCTCTTCTTCCCCCGTCTCAGAACGACGCCCTTCCTGAGCGCGTCCTCCGGAAACGCCTTCGTGGGATCGGTCACCTTTTCGTCGTCGGCGGTGACGCCGCCCTGCATCACGTTGCGGCGGGCGTCGCCCCGGGAGGCGCAGAGGCCGGTCTTCACAAGGAGCGTCACCACGTCGGCCGCGCCGTCCGTAAGATCGGCGGCGGAAAGCTCCGTGGTGGGCATCTCCCCCGTCCCGGCGCCGCCGAAGAGCGCCCGGGCGGCGTCCCGCGCCCGGGCCGCTTCCTCCTCGCCGTGGACGAGCTTCGTAAGCTCATAGGCCAGGATCTCCTTGGCCTCGTTGAGCTTGGAGCCCTCCCACCGGTCCATGGCGTCGACCTCCTCCAGCGGCAGGAAGGTCAGCATCCGGATGCACTTGAGCACGTCGGCGTCGCCGACGTTGCGCCAATACTGATAAAAATCAAAGGGCGAGGTCTTTTTCGGGTCGAGCCAGACGGCGCCGGAGGAGGTCTTGCCCATCTTCTTGCCCTCGGAATTGAGGAGCAGCGTGATGGTCATGGCGTAGGCGTCCTTGCCGAGCTTGCGGCGGATGAGCTCGGTGCCGCCCAGCATGTTGCTCCACTGGTCGTCGCCGCCGAACTGCATGTTGCAGCCGTAGTGCTGGAACAGGTAGTAAAAGTCGTAGCTCTGCATGATCATGTAATTGAATTCGAGGAACGAAAGGCCCTTCTCCATGCGCTGCTTGTAGCACTCGGCGCGGAGCATGTTGTTCACGGAGAAGCACGCGCCCACGTCCCGCAGGAGCTCGATGTAATTGAGCTTCAGCAGCCAATCGGCGTTGTTCACCATCTGGGCTTTTCCGGGGCCGAACTCGATGAAACGGGACATCTGTTCCCGGAAGCAGTCGCAGTTGTGCTGGATGGTCTCGGGCGTCATCATGGAGCGCATGTCGGTGCGCCCGGACGGATCGCCGATGTAGCCGGTGCCGCCGCCGATGAGGGCGATGGGCCGGTTTCCCGCCATCTGCAGCCGCTTCATGAGGCACAGCGCCATGAAGTGGCCCACGTGGAGGCTGTCCGCCGTGGGGTCGAAGCCGATATAGAACGTGGCTTTTCCGTTGTTCACAAGATCCCTGATCTTTTCCTCGTCCGTCACCTGGGCGATGAGGCCGCGGGCCTTCAGCTCGTCGTACGCAGTCATGGCTGCCATGGGATCGATCTCCTTTTTTTATTGAAATGAAATCGCCCCCTGTCCTTTCGGACAGAGGGCGAACGGATCGCGGTACCACCTCTGGTTTTTGCTCGGCGCGCGCCGAACGGCGCGCCGCGCTGTAACGGGCGCACCCGACTCGGGCTACCGGGAAAAACCTTTCGCCTCCGCCGCTCGGGGCCGTATTCACGCCGCGCCGCCCTCCCCTTTTCACCGGCCAGGGGCTCTCTTTGCGGCCTGCGCTGCGCTACTTGTGCCCGTCCTCGCATTGGATATTCAACTGGGTGAATGATATCAGATGCCCCGCCTTTTGTCAAGCGCCCGCCTGGCGGCCGGCCTCCGCCGGACTTTTCTCCCGGGCGCGCAGGACGTTGTAGGTGAGGATCGCCACAAGGACGATCGCGGCTCCGGCAAGGGACAGCGCGCTCAGCTTTTCATGGTAAAAGACCGCCACCAGCACCGGATTCAGGATGGGCTCGACGCCGGAAATGAGGCTCGCCGCCACCGGCGGCGTACTGTCAAGCCCCAGCGAGAGCAGCGTATAGCCCAGGCCGATCTGGAAAACTCCCAGCGCCGCGGCGCCCAGGAACGCCGACGCGGAAAGGTCCGCCTCCCGGGGGATGAAGGGCAGGCCGATGGCCGCATCTATCACCATCCCGAAAAAGATCGCCGAGAGGGCGTCGCCCCCGGGCATCCCGTTGAGCATGAACACGCAGGCGTAGCACATCCCGGAAACGACGGCCAGCGCGTTTCCCTTCATGCCGCCGCCCGAAAGGCTGTCCACGAAAAAGAAAACGATGCCCAGAAGCACCGCCGCGCATACGGCGACGTCCAGCTTCCCCGGCTTCTTGCGGAAAAAGAGCGCGGAAAAGAGCATCACGAACACCGGCATCGTAAACTGCAGCACGATGGCGTTGGCCGCCGTGGTGAGCTTCGTGGCGAAAACGAAAAGCGTGCTCTCCCCCACCACGCACAGCGCGCCGAAAACGACCTGCCGGGTGAAGCGGAGCCTGCGCTTCGACACCAGGAAAAATGCGCCCATGAAAAGCGCCGCACAGAGCGAGCGGCCGCCGTTGAGCGCCATCGGTCCCCAGGGCGACAGCTTGATGAGAAGCCCGCCGAGGCTGAAAAACACCGCCGAAAGGAACACGCAGAGCGTGCCTTTCCCGGAAAATTTCATTTTTCTTCCCCCTCCGCGCCGGCCGGGCGCGACAAAAATCAAGGTCCGGGGGAAAGCGGCCCGTCAGCGGAGCGCGGCCTTGAACCGTTCCGCAGCGGCAAGCTGCTCCGCGGCGGCGGCAAGCGTCGTCTCCGTCACGTTTTCCCCACCGGTGAGCCGCGCCAGCTCCCGCCTGCGCCCCTCGCCGTCAAGTTGGTTTACATAAGTATAAGTCCTGCCGCCCTCTGCCCGCTTCTCGATGGAAAACTGCTCGTCGCCCATGGCGGCGATCTGCGGCAGATGGGTTACGCAGATGACCTGCTTTTTCCGGGAAATGCCCGCCAGCTTTTCGGCGACGCGCTGAGCGGCGACGCCGGAAATGCCCGCATCGATCTCGTCGAAAACCATGGCGGACACCGGGTCGCCCGCGGTCAGCACGGTCTTCATGGCCAGCATGATGCGGGAGAGCTCGCCGCCGGAGGCGGCTTTGCTGATCCGGCCCATGGCCTCTCCGGTGTTGGCGGCGATGCTGAAGGCCACGTCGTCGCAGCCGTACGGGCCCAGCGGGATCTTTTTCAGCTCGGCGCCGAAGCGCGCGCCCCGCATGGAGAGATCGGTCAGTTCCTTCTCGATGCGCCGCGATAGTTCCCCGCCGGCCCTCCGGCGTTTTTCGGAAAGCGCGTCCGCCAGCTTCTGCGCCGCAGCGCGGCGCGCTTCGGCCTCCGCGGTCAGCTTTTTCATCCGCTCTTCGGAGCTCCCGATGCCGTCCAGCTCCGCGCGGCACTTTTCAAGATATTCCGCGGCGGCCTCTTCGGTGCCGCCGTACTTGCGGAGCACCCGGCGGAGCGCATCCAGCCGCGCGTCCAGCTCGTCCAGCTCGCCCGGAGAAAAATCCAGTCTGTCCCGCAGCTCCCGCAGATCTCCCAGCACGTCCTCCGCCGAATAGCGCAGGTCGCGCAGCTTCCCGGCGATCCCGGAAAGCTCGTCCGAGCAGCGGGCGCCGGATTCAGCGGCGCTGCCCGCCTCCTCGATGAGCGAAAGGGCGCCCAGCGAGGATTCCCCGCCGTCCAGCGCCGCAAAGGCGCTCTCCACGGCTTCCGTAAGCTTCCCCGCGCTGCGCAGGAATTCCCTGCGCTTCGTTTTCTCCTCAAGCTCGCCGGGCGCGATCTGCGCCTGCTCCAGCTCGCGGATCTGATACGTCAGCAGATCCACCCGCCGCGCCTTTTCGCTCTCGTCCATGCCGAGGGACTCCAGCTCGTCCTTCGCCGCGGCATAGGCGCGGTAGGCTTCCCGGTAGGCAGAGAGCTCCGCGTCCAGGCCGGCGAAGCCGTCCAGGTATTCCCTGTGCCACCGCTCGGCGGCAAGGCGCTGTCCGTCGCCCTGGCCGTGGATATCGATGAGCCGCAGCCCCAGCTCCCGGAGCTGGGACGCGGAGACCGGCGCGCCGTTCACCCGGCAGGCGCTCTTTCCGTCGGCGCCCAGGCGCCGGGAGAGCAGCAGCTCGTCCCCGCCGTCGATCCCGTTTTCCGCAAGCCATTCCTCCGCGCCCTCCGGAGTAAACGCCGCCGTGACGGAGGCGCCGGGTGCGCCGAGGCGCACGATCTCCCTGGAGGTGCGCCAGCCCAGCGCCGCCTCCAGCGCGTCGATGACTATGGACTTGCCGGCGCCGGTCTCGCCCGTCAGGACGTTGAGACCCGCGCCGAATTCGATCTCGGCCTTCTCGATGACGGCCACGTTTTCGATATGCAGAAGGGTGAGCACGAAATCAACCTCCCATGCTCCCTGACGCCGCCTCAGAAGAGGCGGTCGATCTCCTTGCAGAGCCGCTGCGCCGACTCGCTGTCGAGCATGGCGATGAACGCCGTGTCGTCCCCGGCGATGGTGCCGGCCATGCTCTCGATGTTCATCTTATCGATGGCGCTGCACGCCGCCGAGGCGAGGCCCGGCAGCGTCTTGATGACCACCAGGTTCTGCGCGCAGGCGAAGGAAGTGACGCACTCCTTGAAGATCGTGCGTAGCTTTTCCGAGCTGTCGCCCGCGTCGGCCGCGGGCGCGGCGTAGCGGTATGTCCCGCGGGGCGTCAGCTCCTTGACGAGCCGCAGCTCCTTGATGTCCCGCGAGATCGTGGCCTGCGTGCTTTTGACGCCCGCCTTCTCCAGCTCTTCGATGAGCTGGTTCTGCGTGTCCACGTCCCTGGCGGAGATGATCTCCAGAATCTTTTTTTGTCTTGAGTCCTTCATCGTTTTTCACCCAACTTCTCGCTGACTTTTTCATAAAAGCTCCGGTCCGTGACCCGCACCAGCCGCGTCACGAGGGCGGAGCGCCTGATCCCGATCCTGTCGCCGCCGCACAGCGGCACCGATTCTCCGCCGTCCGCGGAAAAATACGCCGGCTTCCCGCCCAGCTTCCCGATGACCACCGTGACGACGCGCGAAGAGGTGAGCACGTAGGATTTCGCGCGAAGAACGTGGGGACAGATCGGCGTGACGATGATGTTCTCCGCATCCGGCTCGACGATGGGCCCGCCGGCCGCCATGGAGTACGCCGTGGAGCCGGTCGGCGTCGCGACCACGATCCCGTCGCCGGAAAAGGAGGTGATCTCCCGCCCGTCGCCCAGCGCCGTGATGGCAATGACCCGGGCGATCCCGCCCACCACCACGTCGTTGAGGGCAAAATCGGAGACCGTGCGCGCTCCGCCGCGCACCACCTCCGCGTCCAGCATCATGCGGCATTCGATGGCGTAGTTCCCCTCCACCGCGCGGCGCACGAGTTCGGTGTCCCCGGCCTCCAGCTCCGCCATGAAGCCCTTGTTCCCCATGTTGATCCCGAGAAGCGGAACCCCGGCCGGCGCGGCGCAGCGCGCCGCGCGCAGGATCGTGCCGTCCCCGCCGAAGGTGACGACCATATCCGCGCCCCGAAGCAGCCCTTCCAGGCAGCCGAGGCCCGAACACACAGGGCATTCCACGCCCAGGCCGGCGAGCAGCGAGCGCACCTTTTCCGTCAGGACAAGGCCCACGTCCCGCTCCTGATTGGGAAAGAGCACGACTTTTTTCATTGGCTGCATCGAAAGCACCTCACGAAAGCTCTTCATGCGCCGCCGAAACGACGGCGTCGATATCCGGGGCGGCATCCGCGCCCCCCGGCGCAAGATAACCCAGAAACTCGATATTTCCCTCGGGCCCCTTGATCGGCGACCAGGTCAGGCTGCGGACGGAAAAGCCGGACGCGCCGGCATTCTCCGCAAACGCCCTGAGCACGTCGATGTGGGTCTGCGGGTCGCGGACGACGCCCTTTTTCCCGACCCGGTCCCGCCCCGCCTCGAACTGAGGCTTGATGAGACAGACCGCGCGGGCATCCGGCGCGCAGATCTTCCGCAGCGCCGGAAGGACGAGGGAAAGGGAAATGAACGAAACGTCGATGGTGGCGAGCTCCGGCGGTTCCGGGTACTGCGCCGGCTCCGCGTAGCGGATGTTCGTGCGCTCGAGCACGACGACACGCGGGTCGTTTCGGATCTTCCACGCCAGCTGGCCGTAGCCCACGTCCACCGCGTAGACCTTCCGCGCGCCGCGCTGCAGGAGGCAGTCCGTAAAGCCCCCGGTGGACGCGCCGCAGTCGAGGCAGCAGAGCCCCGCCGGATCGACGCCGAACGCGTCCAGCGCCCGCTCCAGCTTCAGTCCGCCGCGGCTGACGTAGGGCAGCGTCCCGCCCCGGACTTCGACGGCGGCCGTCTCCGGAAAGGCCGCGCCGGGTTTGTCGGCCCGCTGGCCGTCCACGTACACCTCGCCGCTCATGATGATCGCCCTGGCTTTTTCCCGGCTCTCCGCCAGATTCCGGGCGGTCATCAAAACGTCAAGTCTTTCTTTCTTCATACGGCATCCTCCGCGCGGGCATCCCCCGCCATTTTCAGCGCGGCCGCCGCGATCCCCGCGGCGTCGACGCCCCGCGCGGCGCGAAGCTCTTCCACGCTGCCGTGGGGCACATAGCTGTCGCCCAGATTGAGGAGCGTCAGCTTACCCGGCGCTTCCCCGCGCTGCGCCAGCTCCGCCGCCAGCGCTTCTCCCACGCTGCCCCGGCTGCAGCACTCCTCGACGACGAGGAGCCTGCCCGTCTGCGCGGCGCAGGCGGCGACAGCGTCCGCCGGGAGCGGCTTGAGGCGCCCCAGCTTCAGCACCTGCGCGGAAACGCCCTTCTGCGCCAGCGCGTCCGCCGCGTCCAGCGCGGCGTTCACCGTGATCCCGTAGGCGGCGATGGTGAGATCCCGCCCGGCGCGCAGGAGCTTCCAGGGCTCTGTCCCGCCGGCGCGGTAGCGCCCCTCCCCGCCCCGGGGATAACGGACTGCCGCGGGCCCGTCCAGCTTTTCAACGGCCAGCGCGAGCATATCCCTGAGCTCGGCATAGCTCGAGGGGGAATAGATCGTCATTCCCGGCACGCCGGAAAGGTACGGCACGTCGAAGATCCCCTGGTGGGTCTCCCCGTCGCGCCCCACGATGCCCGCCCTGTCGACGGCCAGCACCACATGGACCTTCCCGATGCCGATCTCCTGCAGCAGCATGTCATAGGCGCGCTGAAGGAACGTGGAATAAAGCGCGACGACGGGCTTCATCCCCTGCTTGGCCGCTCCCGCGGCCATGACCGCCGCGTGCTCCTCCGCGATGCCCACGTCGAAAAACCGCCTCGGAAAGGCGCCGGCGAAATCCGCAAGGCCCGTTCCATCCCTCATCGCGGCGGTGACGGCGATGACCTTCCCGTCCTTCTCAGCCAGCCGGATCATTTCCGCGCCGAAAACCGAGGAAAAGCTTCCTCCCTCGAAGGGGATGACGCCCGCCTCGGCGTCAAAGGGCGGAACGCCGTGAAAAGCGTCCGGGTCCTGCTCCGCGCTGGGGTACCCGCGCCCCTTCTGCGTGATCACGTGCACCAGCACCGGTTCCTTCATGTCCCGCGCGATGGCCAGCGCCTGAGTCAGCTTCTTCAGATTGTGCCCGTCCACCGGGCCGAGGTAGGAAAAGCCGATATCCTCGAAAAAGCTGCATTGGAGGACGGCTTTTTTAATGTTCTGCTTGATGCGGTGGGTGAAGCGGTAAAAGCGCTTTCCCGCCGCCGTGCGCTTCGTAAGTCCGCGGTAAAAATTCTTGAAGGCGAGATAGCCGGGCTTCATGCGGGCCCTGGCCAGGTATTTTGCCATCCCGCCCACGTTTTTGGCGATGGACATCCCGTTGTCGTTGAGGACGACGATGAGCGGCTCCCGGCTGGCGCCGGCGTCGCACAGGCCCTCGTAGGCGAGGCCGCCGGTAAGGGCGCCGTCGCCCACCACGGCGATCACGCGGTAATTGTCGCCGGAGAGCGTCCTGGCCCGCGCCATGCCCAGCGCCGCGGAGACCGCCGCGGAGGCGTGGCCGGCGATGAACGCGTCGTGCCCGCTCTCGTCCGGCTTCGGAAAACCCGCGATGCCGCCCAGGCAGCGAAGCGTGGAAAACGCCTCCCGCCGCCCGGTCAGGATCTTGTGGACGTAGCTCTGATGCCCCACGTCGAAAACGAGGCGATCCCTGGACGTATCGAAAAGGCGGTGGATCGCCACCGTCAGCTCCACCGCACCCAGGTTCGACGCCAGATGGCCGCCCGTTTTGGATACATTTTTCACGAGGAAGTCCCGGATCTCGCCGCAAAGGGCGGGCAGGTCCTCCTCCTTCATGGCCCGCAGATCTGCGGGCGAATCGATTTTTTCCAGAAAACCCAAACTATTCTCCAGTCGGCACGCTATTTTTTGCGGGATGAAAAAACGGAGATCGCCTTTCCGACGGCCAGGACGATGCCCGTGTCGCTGTTGATGGCGAACGTCTTCCCCACGGCCTTCCCGCCGATGGTGAGGCCCGCGACCGCCCCGGTGACCAGAAGCTGCGTCAGCACGTTTTTCAGTCCGAAATCCCGCACCAGGTTTGCCGAGATGACCGCGGCGGTCGCGCCGCTGACGATCCCGGAAATGTCGCCCACCACGTCGTTGCAGATGGACGCCACCCGCTCCGACCTGCGCAGCAGGCGGATCGCCTCCGCCGCGCCGCGCTCGTGGTGCGACGCCATGGAGTGGAACGGCGTCTCGTCGGCCGACGTGACGGCCACGCCCAGGATATCAAATCCGACGCCCAGGGCAATGAACAGGAAAAGAAGGATGAACGCCACGGCGTACCCGGCGCCTTCCAGAACGTTCGACGCGATCAGCGTAAACGTCATCGACATCGCCACGCTGACCGCGACGATGCGGCTCACCCACCGGAAATCTGTCTTAGTTTTCATCGCGAGCTCCGGCCGAAGCGGCCGGGAGCGCAAACACACCTCACTTAAAATTCTGCGGCGGCGGCGGGCGGGGTAAACCTTACGGCTTAGGTCGGGTCGGATTTCCCATTCCGCTGCCTCCCGTTGCCGAGGAGGCGGTTTCCCGTTGGAGCGAAACCCGGCGCGTCACCGCGTCCGATACCCGATTGCCACTGAGTCCGCACTGCAATCCCCCGTCCGCCCCGCGGGCCAACATGCCCGCAGGCGGCCTAGATGTTTTCCATTACAGTCTTACCGTCCCTTAGCCTCTTTTGCAGGAAATATTTCAGGCGGATAACGCCTCTGTCCACGGCCGTGGACGGAGAGCGCCGTGCCCGCCATCCGTAAGCCCCACTCAAGGCAGGCTACACTGCACACAGCGCCGGGCTTTCGCCCTTCCTTGCACCGCGATACAGGTTCAAGCCTGTCCCGTACGCAGATCGAAGATACCAAAGAGGAGTACGTCCACGCACAGAAACAGGTCTCCACACCGTCCGGGTCGGGCTCCCATGCCATTGGGGACCGCCCGTCCGATGCAGGCGCCGAAGCGCCTCCCCCCAGCACCCGCCCGGAACTGGGCGTTCCAGGCAGACACAAGAGGATTCACCGATATGCCCTTCGAAGGATTTTTAGGCCCTCCCTGTGAGACGGCAGAACCGACTAGGATACCGTGCCGCCGATACGCCGGCGGACCGAGGTCCGCCGGCGTATTCATTATATACAACTCTTATTCATTTTTCAATACAATTTTATCGGGTTCTTTCTTCCAGCCGGGCGGCGAACGTATCCAGGAACTCCGATTCGCCGAAGCCGCTGCGCAGCGCCTCGCGCGCCCGGTCCGTGCAGTCGCGCACCAGCTCGTTGCACGCTTCCTCGCCCAAGAGCGACGCATAGGTGACCTTCCCGCACCGGGCGTCGGAACCGGCGTTCTTCCCCAGCGCTTCGTCGGTGGAGGTCATGTCCAGCACGTCGTCCCGGATCTGGAAGGCGCGGGCAAGGTAGATGCCGTACTCCGAAGCGGCCAGCCGCTGCATGGCCGTGGCCTTCGCCCCCGCGGCGGCAACGCCCATAAGGCAGGCGGCCCGGAGGAGCGCGCCGGTCTTGAGGTCGTTGATCTGGGAGAGGAACGCCTGAGTGCGGGGCGACGCGTCCACGGTATCGAGGAGCTGACCGCCGCACATGCCCCCTTCTCCCGCAGCCTCCGCCAGGATCATGGCGGCGTCCGCCCGGACGTCGGCCGGAAGGCCGGAGCCCAGCGCGGCGCGGAACGCGGCGGCCTGCAGCGCGTCCCCCGCCAGCATCGCGGTGCATTCGCCGTAGACCTTGTGGCAGGTCGGCTTCCCGCGGCGCAGGTCGTCGTTGTCCATGACGGGCATGTCGTCGTGGATCAGCGAGTAGGTATGCAGCATCTCCACGGCGCAGGCAAGCGGCAGCGCCGCCTCCGTGTCTCCCCCGGCGGCCTCGCAGAACTTCAGCACCAGGATCGGACGGACGCGCTTTCCCCCCGCCAGAAGCGAATAGCGCATGGCGTCCAGCAGGAGCTTCTGCGTGCATTCCCCGGTGAAATATCCCTCCAGGCGCTTCTCGATCTTCGACCGCAGCGCCTCATATTCGGCATCAAAATCCATTTTCAGCCCTCCGTTCCGAAATCGGACTCCACAGGCGCGCCGTCCGGCCCCTTCTGGAGCTTCACGACCTTCTGCTCCGCTTCGTCCAGCATTTTCCCGCAGCTCTGGATGAGGCCGGTGCCCTCGGTAAAGAGGGAAATCGCCTCGTCCAGCGGCTTTTCGCCGCCCTCGAGCGCCTTCACGATCCCGTCGAGCCGGGCCATGGATTCCTCGAACGTCGGTTTTTTCGCTGCCATAATTCAGCTCCCATCCTTTCGCTCAACCCGTTCAGTCGACTGTACAGCCGATCTCGCCTTCGGCCACGCGCACCGTGATCCCGTCGCCGCTCTTCACGTCGCCGGCGGAGCGGATCACCGCTCCGTCCGCGCTGCGCCGGGCGATGGCGTAGCCCCGTCCGAGCACCTTGAGCGGACTGAGCGCGTCCAGCTTTCCGGCGGCTGCGGCGTACCGTCCGCGGCAGGCGGCCACCCTGGCCCCGGCCGCCGAGGCGAGCCGCGTGCGCAGGTGCTCCAGCGCGGTCCTGCGGTCGTCCACGTAATTTTTCGGGCTCTGCAGCGCGCGGGACGCGGCCAGCGCCGCGAGCCGCTGCCGGCAGAAATCCAGCTTCTTCCCCATCGCCTGCGCGCACCGCGCGCCGGAGGAATCGAGATACTCCCTCAGCTCCGCCTGATCCGGCGCCACAAGCTCCGCCGCGTTGGAGGGCGTCGCCGCCCGCAGATCCGCCACGAAATCCGAGATCGTCACGTCCGGCTCGTGGCCGACGGCGGAAATAACGGGGATCTCGGAGTCGTAGATCGCGCGGGCCACCCGCTCGTCGTTGAACGCCCAGAGATCCTCCATGCTGCCGCCGCCC
>Ga0268360_1002099_pt1 | contig 16914 bp, 12 predicted proteins | sample BioMet11_FD_192465 | JGI IMG/M metagenome (GOLD analysis project Ga0268360, IMG submission 192465) | Sewage microbial communities from Oakland, California, United States - Biofuel 11 (Illumina Assembly) | ecosystem: Engineered > Wastewater > Sewage > Unclassified | place: USA: California... | reverse complement strand
ACTTGCTACCGTCCTTGTTGGCGACGACCCTGCTTCCAAAATGTATGTCCGCCTGAAGCACAAAGCCTGTGAACGTGTGGGCATTCGAGCAGAAGACCACTTTCTTCCGGCAGAAACCAGTCAGGAGGAACTTATCTCCTTGATCAATACCCTTAACAAAGATAAGAATGTTCACGGAATTCTGCTTCAGCTTCCACTTCCGAGACACCTCTTCCCTCAGGAAGCAATGGAAGCCATAGCCCCTGAGAAAGATGCTGATGGCTTTCATCCCTACAACATGGGAAAGCTAATGATCGGTGATGAAGGGCTTGTTCCCTGTACTCCGCATGGAGTTATCCGGGCGCTTGAAGAGTATAATGTGCCTATTAAGGGTAAAAACGTGGTTATTGTCGGGCACAGCAATGTTGTCGGAAAACCATTGGCAGCAATGTTCCTTAACCGGAATGCAACAGTTTCGGTTTGCCATGTATTTACAGATGACCTTAACAAATACACTCTTGATGCAGATATTCTGGTGGTTGCGACTGGAGTCAAACACCTTATTAAAGCCGACATGGTAAAGGAAGGAGTAGTAATCTTTGACGTGGGTATTACCAAGGAAAAAGATGGCGTATATGGAGATGTAGACTTCGAAAATGTGGTCAAGAAAGCCTCTCTCATCACTCCTGTTCCTGGAGGCGTAGGACCTCTTACAATTGCCATGCTTATGAAGCACGTACTTAGATGTGCAGAAACGAATTTTTGAAATTTCTTTAGTAAGGCCTTTTTATCGGGCCTTTTAATCTTTTATGAAATTTTTGTTTTTGTGAAATTTTTGTTTTCTGATACGGTTTCTAGTGATATTTTTATATTATCTTTGTATCTTTGTTCATGCGTCTTCGGTTAAGTGAAAAATCATGACAATTGTTTCAATTGGGTTAATTTCCATAATGTTTGTCAAATATATTAACAGATTGTGAGCTGGAACAGGGTGCATATTTCATGTAAAGAGCCCAAAAATTTAAGGCCGGCTTCTAAGGCGGGTTTCTAATGCAAAATAGCAGCTTTCAGGCAAGAAAATTCCTTCACTCATGACCAATGAATAACTTTTAGAGTTCCTGCTCAATAACCTGGAGATACAACCGGAAATAGTATAAAAGAAATAATTATATAACTAAATCAAATAAAAACGCGTAGGGGAAATAAGTGATAACCGAAAACCTCGGGTTTTTAATCCACGTTTTCACAATAATCTTCGTTGTTGTCAATCCTATAAGCGGAGTGGTAACTTTCATCTCTTTGACCAGCAAGGTGATGGATGAGGAAAAAAACGAAATCGCAAAAAAGTCAGTCATACTTGCGTGCGTAATTGCCTTATTTTTTGCAATTGCAGGAAATATCATACTTAACCTGTTCAGCATTAGCGTGGATTCGCTGCGGGTTGCAGGAGGAATCCTGCTTTTTAGCATTGCTTTTGATATGATGCATGCTAAAATCTCAAAGGGGAGGATTACTGACGAAGAGATTTCTCACTCTCAGGAAAGAGAAGATATCTGGATCTTCCCGATAAGCCTTCCGCTCCTGACAGGACCCGGTACGATCAGTACAGTGATTGTCCTGATGGGAGGAACAGAAGCCATTGTGCAAAAAATAATAATTCTTGTATCAATCATACTGACGTTCATTATCTGCTATTACATCTTCCATTTCTCAAGGGGTATTCACAAGCTTATAGGATATAATGGGATGCTGGTCTTTACAAGGCTGATGGGACTTTTGCTTGCTGCTCTTGCAGTGGATTTAACTGTTAAAGGTATAATAAATATATACCAGTTAACAACTTGAGACAGTCGGTTTTTCGGACTGTCTTAATACTCAATCTATTTTCTAAACCTTTAATCTCTCATAATTGCCCGGTTTCCTAACTTTTACAATATTATTAAAACACATATCTCCAGGTAAGGTATTTATCGGGAATGAAAATCCAAATCATAATCTCCCCAAATCATAGTCTTCCCAAATCATAATCTCCCCAAATCATAGTCTCCCCCAATCATAGTCTCCCCCAATCATAGTCTTCCCAAATCATATTCTCTACTCGAGTACAACTTCGCCAACAAATTAATAGCCCTATTTTCCGATCTGTCGAAAAAACTTAATACACTTAAAGATAAATTAAGAAGTTGATAGGGAAAAGGGGGTTTGATTTGAATATAAAGGCAAAACTTCAGGATGCTGTCAATGCCCTTAATTATGGCAGTCTTTCTGTACCGGATAAAAAGGACGAAGAAACCTGTTCTTATCGGATAAAGCAGACTAAAAACCGGAAAACCATCATTATCAATTGCAGGGAATGTGATTCGGGGTCTTCCCTTAACGATATACACTGCAGAAAAAATATTCTCAACATCCTGCAAAAAGAGGTTAAAGCTGACTGTCTGGTACTCTCAAGGCTATATGAGCGAGACTACGAAGGAGAAGCCCTGTTTTTACTTTATACTCTTGCAGGTTTTGAGGAGATCGTAACAGCGTACGAAAGCGCGGAAAAAGTGCCCAAAGACTGTACTTTGCCTGAAAAAAAAGCTTGCGAACTAGAAAGAAAAGAGATAATCGCTTCTTTTGCTAAAACCGTAGAGAGCGATCCCTTAAAAGCCAGGCTGGAAATGAAGCGATTTATTCAGGGAAAAATGCTGAATAAAACTTCAAACAGGGATACAAGGAAAGTTACAGGAAAAGTTACAGGAAAAGCTTCAGGAAGAACCCTTAATAATATTTCAGAAAAAATTCCAGTGAGGGGTTCGGAAACCCTTCCGATTTGCAAAGCTTGCTCCGAGCGTTTTTATCATATGCTTCATGAAATTGAAGAAAAACTATCCGGCTTTCCTGAAGTTCCTGTTATTAAAAAATCCGAAATTAGAGGGACGGTAGAAAATTCCGAAATAGGAATTGGGAAGACGATTGAAAAAACAATCGAAAAAATGGAAGGGAACCTTATAAAGGACACGTCGGGAGAAGTAACCCTGGCAGAAATCTCCAGACATTTTCCGTTTCTGGCACGGGCAATCCGAAAGGAAAAAATGGAGAAAAATGAATGCGCTGTGGACGAGCTTTTCGACTACGAAAGCAGCATTAAGCCCCATGTTCGACCCCCTTTTTCCAGCTCAAGAGTCTATGCAGACGCGCCTGAAAATACTGAATTTCTTGAGTGCTACGATATAGACGGCAGGGAAGGCAGGAGACTTGAAGTTTCGATTTATCGTTACATTGACAGGCCGGAAAAACTTTACATGATCAGGCCTCCGGAGTATAATCTCAGGGAGGAAGACCTCAGGCTACTTGAAAAAGTCCGAATGCGAATGATCCGGCACAGGCCAAAAGACCTTGCCTTTACAGATCCGGTCGTAGCAAGGGAATATTTCCGGCGCATGGCAAAAAAGCTTCTGGAAGAAGAACTGCTAGCAAGCGGGAAAGTCTGCAGTCCTGACGAACTGGAAAGCTATGCCGACCTGCTTGCAAGGTATACGAACGGGCTAGGGATAGTGGAAGACCTTCTTTCTGATGCCAGGATTACAGACGTGTATATCAATGCCCCTGCCGACAAAAATCCTGTCCACGTTGTGCTGGAGGGAGAGGAATGTGTAAGTAATGTTTTTCTTTCGCAGGACGACCTCGATTCCCTGGTCTCCAGGTTCAGGATCATCAGCGGCAGGCCCTTTGGAGAAGCTATTCCTGTACTGGAGCTTAACCTTGAGGATTTTGGGGTAAGAGTTTCGGTAATTGGAGATCCACTCAGTGCAAGCGGGCTTGCCTACGCCTTCCGAAAGCATTCCCTTTCACCCTGGACTCTGCCTAAACTGATCAATACAGGTTCGGTTTCTCCATATGCAGCCGGGCTTTTAAGTTTCCTTATGGACGGACAGGCTTCAGTCCTGGTCGCAGGAGAAGTAGGAGCCGGAAAAACCTCCCTGCTGTCTGCCATGCTGCTTGAGATCCCGCAGAAGTACAGGATTCTTACAATCGAAGATACCCATGAGCTCCCTATCGAGAAGCTTCAGGTCCTGGGCTGGAAGGTTCAGGGAATGAGTTCGCAGTCCTCGGTTTTGAAATCAGGTGCCGAGATGAGCCCTGAAACAGCACTTCGAGCAGCTCTGCGCCTTGGAAATTCCGCCCTGGTGCTTGGGGAAGTCCGGGGGGAGGAAGTAAAAGTGCTCTACGAAGCCATGCAGGTCGGAAAGGCAGGAAACTCGGTTATTGGGACCATTCACGGCTCGTCCACGGAAAACGTATACGAGAGAATCGTGCATACACTTGGGGTTCCTCCGTCCTCTTTTAAAGCAACAGATGCCGTAATTATCTGCTCAGGCATAAGGCTTGAGGGCAGCATGAAAAAGCTAAAGCGAGTGAGTCGTATTGCAGAAACCACCAGTGCAGTAATCGAAAATCCCCAGCCCTCGGATATCTTTACGGATATAATGAAGTATGATGCATCTCAGGACTGCTTGCTCGCAGGAAAAGCTCTGGAACAGGGACAGTCCGAACTTATAGAAAAGATTGCCAGGAAATGGGGGATTTCCATAGACAGGGCCTTAAAAAGTATCGAGCTTCGGGCAAGGATAAAAGAAAAAATCTCAGTTGAAGGACTAAAGAAACCTTTCCTGCTGGAAGCCGAAGCCGTTAGCCAGGCAAACAACATGTTCTGGCTGCTTTCAAACTGTATGACGAAAAGTAGGCCTTTCGGGAATGAATACACAAGTAATCCTGTAAATAATCCCGTGGGAAATTTTGCAAATAATTCTGCAGACAATTCTGCAGACAAATCTGCAGATAATCTTGTAAATTATTCTGTGAATAACTCTCTAAATAACAATACAAACAATCTTGCAGATAATCTGGAGTCCGATTGCAGGGATGATCTGGATATGCTTTACATGCAGTGGGAGATCTGGTTTGAAAATTTTGCCAGAAAAGGTCAGGGTACAGGAAAATACTTGTCAGAGAGAAGTTGTTAGAGAGAAAAGTTGTCGGAGGGAGAATTATGGAAGAAGAGAGTAACTGGTATGTACAAGCCTGTAAAATCACAGCAAGGCAATGGATATGGTTTGTCCCTGACCCTTCAGCCTTCCGAAGGCGCTGCGAAAAGAGTGTAAGCCGGGAGTACAGAGATGCCCTCAGGTTTACTGGTTATGACCTTGAAGCCTTCGAAACTGTGCTCTTTTCTTATGTGGGAACCTTTGCAACTTTAATCCTGCTGGCAATGGTAGACCTTTTCTTGATTATGTCAAGAAGTTTTGATGTCAGAGTGCTTACTATAATGGGAATTCTTACTTTTATCATTCCCCTGCTCGCACTCTTTTACCTTAGCGAGTACGTGAAGCTCAGGGCAGGGTTTATGAAAATCTCGTCTCTTGGAGACATTCCTGAGATCCTGAGTTATATAGTCATGTCTATGAAACTTGTTCCTAACCTGGAACACGCCGTGCTTTTTGCAGCCAGGAATTCCGAGAGGCCGCTTGCAAAGGACCTGAGAAAATTGGCCTGGGACCTGAACCTCAGGATTTACAGCAGCATGGATGATGCTCTTCTTTCTTTTGCCGACCTGTGGGGAAGGAATAGTGAATACTTCAAGCGTTCCCTTCACCTTATAAAGAGTTCAACTGCCGAGCCTGACGAAGCTCAGAGGGTTATAACCCTGAACCGTGCCCTGGACATAAGCCTGGAAGGCACGGAAAGCCTCATGGACGCCTTTGCAGCAAAGCTGAAGACTCCAAGTTATATTCTCTACTCGATTTTCATCCTGATCCCGCTTGCCCTTGTAGCTCTCCTGCCTGCGGTTACAGTTGTAGGGATGAAACCTGAAATAATGGACCTTATCTTTCTCTACGACCTGATTTTTCCGGCTCTTGCTGCCCTATACTCCGAATATATTCTTATGCAGAGGCCGGTTGCTTTTACTCTCAGGCAAATTCCGGATTCCCACCCTGACCTCGTAGATATCAAGCAAAAGAAACGCTTTGCTTTTACGCTTTCAGTCCTGGTATTCTGCCTTATAGCGCCTTTAGGATATCTCCTGCTGAGGTTAGGAAACCCGGGAGGAATAGTAGCAACTGCGCCCCTCGAAGGATATTTTTCACCTACACTCCCGCTAATTCTGGGCGGAACCGTCGGGATTTCGGTTTACCTCTATTTCTCGGCTGTCCCTTATAAGAAAATAAGAGACCGGATAAAAAAGATGGAACAGGAATTTTCAGATTCCCTTTTTGTGCTCGGAAGGAGAATTTCGGAAGGAAAGGCCCCAGAAGAAGCTTTTGCCCATACTGCCAGGACTATGGAAGGCTCAAAAATCGGGGAAGCTTTTCAGGAAATTTCAATGAACCTGCTCAGTATGCGGACAAACCTCAAAGCCGCAATTTTTGACGAGGATTTCGGAGCATTCAGGCACGTATATTCAGAAAGAATCCGGAACACAATGCTCCTTTTTACGGAAAGTGTCCACAAAAACCATGAAGCTGCAGGCGCCTCGATTATAAAGCTTGCAGACCATCTTAAAGAGCTCGGGACAGTCGAGGAACGAATCCGACGCTCCCTTTACGACGTCACTTCAACCATGCGCTCCACGGCTGTGATTTTTGCCCCACTTATTGCAGGGATCACCCTTGCCCTGTCTGAGGTCATTACGAAAATCCTTAGCCAGGTAGCCGAAAGGGTAAACCGAATTCCTGCCGATATGTCAGGAATGCCGGTTGAAATCGGGCAGGCGGCTTTTTCCCAGTCAATTCCTCCTGACCATTTCCTGCTTGCAATAGGGGTTTACATCGTCCTGATAAGTGCTATCCTTACTCATTTTGCAGGTTCGGTGGAATATGGAGGAGACAGGACGCAGTTGAAATATGACCTCGCCTGTATGCTCCCAATTTCAATTGCGATATTTGCGGTGTCTACTGCAACTTCAAGGATTATCTTCAGGGGATTGGTGTGAGTAAAGGAAAAACCAGAAAATAATAAAAAGTCTCTTTTTTGAGACACAAAAAACAGGATTTGTATCTTTCAGGATTTGTATTGTCCAGGATTGGTATAACTAGGACTGGTATAGTCTGTTACACTAATTCAAGGTATTGCAAAATAAGCTGTATACCATTATCTACTCCTATTTTACTTGTATCTATTGAAATATTATACTGCCTTGCATCAGTCCATTCCTTTCCTGTAAGCATATGGTGATAACGAGCTCTTTCACGATCGCTTTTAGTAATAATTTTACTGGCCTTTTCTTGCGAGACATTGTATAACTTTTCAATACGCTTTTTACGGAAATCAATGTCCGCATGTAAAAATATGCTGGTATGATTAGGGTAGGCATGTAAGATATGAGAGCCACATCTTCCTATAATTACCGCTGAACGTTCATTAACGACGTTTTTCATGATTTCTGCTTCAGTTTTAAAAAGCTCCCAATCTGTTGGAGTAAAAATAGGCGGCGGTATATACACAGAAGAACTAATATATCCGCCTGATTGTAAAAACGATTCCCAAAAAGACAGTTTTCTTTCATCAAGGGATTCCAATTCATCTTCTAATACTGAAAGTTTTTTAGCAGCCAGTCTTATGATTTCGCGATCCAAATAATAAATATCCAATTTTTTAGCGAGTTCCTGCCCGATGTACGCTCCCCCACTCCCTAGCTGGCGGCTAATTGTAATTACAATTTGTGAATTCTTTTTAATTTTTTATACCTCCTTGATGACTCAGTTCCAAAACTTTCTTTTGATGCAAATTGGTACTTCCATATTAATTAGTTGATATTTTAAAGGACCTATAATTTAACAATTCTGTTAAATGTCCATCTACCTTTAGTAATTAATGAATTCACTTTTACAAAAATTATCAAATAAAGTACCTGTTCGATCATTGAACACTCTACCACATTCAAGGCAGATATATTTGCCAACTCTCTTGTTCTTTATTTGATACGTATCGCTGCCAATGATGTCTCCTTTTCCAGTGATATAATAAAATTTACAATTTTGATCAGGACAAGACACATCGTTGAGTTTTTTAGTCCTTGTTTTCCCATTGAATAATTATAGTAATTTCAATAGACAATACAAACTAAATAAAATTGCAGCAGCTATTTTTTACAAAGCCAGAAAATCAATCTCGAAGCCAATTCCAAAATATTTTCACCAAAAAAGGAAAGGGGCTTTAATTACCCCCAAAAAAATTAAAAGTTATATTCGACAAATTTGCATTCTTAAAATCAAGCCAGTACTGTTCTATTGTGCCGATAATACCTTGATTATTCACAGTATTGGCAGATCCATTTACAATATTCTGTGCTCCTGAGTCATTCTTTTCGACAGGCTGCGTACTTTCCGAATCTGGCGGTACAGGGTCGGTTGTCTGTTCAGATGTGTTCCCAAAGTAACTTTTCACAATGTTATAACTGGTAACCCCTGTAATTCCACAGTCAAACTTCTTGGTAGATCCCCAGTCTCTATATGACATGGTTTTATTCTTGTTATTAAAGGCTATTACTTCCTTCCTTTGGGGTCCGAACCAGCCATAATATGCCTCATATCCTTTTTTATTATTGGCTGCTGGATAGAAGACATTGATATAAATAGGAGCATGTTTTGTGAAATTAAGTTCTCTGATATCACAGTTCCAACTATATTCTTCTGAAACATATTGACCGATTTCGCAGGCTAGTTGGTAGGAATTATTTTGGTCGCTGAGGTTGTAATCGAACATGGTCTGGGTGACTTGCTCTTTTGTGGGAGTTACATAATTTCCCGTAGCCGAAGCCAATGGAATTGTGAGCATAGCAACAAAAAGAATACTTAGCAGTTTCAGTTTCATAATCAGTTCTCCCTAATTTCATAAAAGTTATGCAGTTGGCTCCTAGCATATCATTTTTCTCAATTTTTAACTATATTCTTTAATTTACAATGTATGCAAGATTCTTTAAATATGCTGTCACTGCCACTCTTCTAATTTTCATAGTATTTTCAAACCAGAATATTCCACTTTTGATTCTTTGTAATTCCAGTATGAGGAAAGCTCTTAATGAGAACATTATATGTGCTCTTTGTGACTCTTCCTTTCATGCCTGGCATTTTTCCACACCACAAAACTGCTTTATCCCCCTATGATATTCCTAAATTTTCCATGACTTTTTTTGCCAGGTTTTCACGTTTTGATTCATGCATCTCTGTACATATGTAACCCAGTGTTTCTTGTATCCTTTTTTTGGAACCATCCGAAACACTTTTACGAATCCATATGCTTTGAGGCGAACCACAGTCTTTTTGGAGGAATATCCACTGTTTCAAGTGGTACATTTCCTTCGTTGTCAGGGCTCTTATCAAAGGGTTACTTTTTAACCTTGTAAGGAAATGCCATTTTTCTTCTTTATATATTCAGTGCAGCTAAAAACGTTAGAAGCCGCAATGAGAATATTAATGTAGTCAATGCCATTAACAATTAGGTGGGTTTATGCCCATAACTCCGTACGTTTTTAGAGAATCACAAAAATAGAATAAGATTTTTAATAATATGAGGTTTTCGGTATTTCAACGGCATAAGTTCTATAAAGGATACAAAGGTTTCCAGATTTTTGTCCGGAATAAATATCATCTCTCGGTTTCCAATTGAAGTTACCACATTTGTCGAATTTGCCGATGTGCAGCAGATACCTGACTCGGCTTTTACGGCCGCCGAACTGTTTTCCTTTTGGCTTTAAGCTTTTTTATTTCTTCAATGATTAACTGCTTTTCCAATCTCGTTTTGACAGATAGTCTCACTTAAATCTCATTTTGCTCAATCTCATTTTGCTCAATCTCATTTTGCTCAATCTCATTTTGCTCAATCTCATTTTAACCAGATAGAATAAGGGTTTCCTAAATTCTCGGTCAGGTAGGGAATCATCTCTTCGACAACTTCTCTTCTTACTGGTGTTGTAGCAGAGTTGTCCGTGTAAATGGTCTTGTTTTCAATGGTCACACCCGCACCTTCCCAACTGTAATTATTTATAACAAGAGTGACGGTCTAAGTTTTATTGTAAAATCTTACAGAAAAACTTAGAGATACATGCAGGAGAAATCCCGGAATTTTTTTGGAAATTTTGTAAATTGTTATAAGTCAAGCAATTTTTTTTGTAAGTTTTACTTCTTCAAGGACAGGCAGAGGGTCTTATTATTATTTTTGTTACTGAAAATAATATATATGTACATAGAATATATTCTCTCTTAAGTGTAAAATCTCAATAAGTGATGGTAATTATGGAAACTCCGTGTCAGAAGATTGTGTGGGATCTGGTCCCTGCGATAAGGGCCAGTCTTGCAATCGAACTTGTAAAAAAAGGACAGTCACAGGCAGCGTCGGCAAAGTTGCTGGGGATTGCCCCGTCGGCAGTTTCCCAGTACATTTCGGGAAAAAGAGGCTACAGGATTGAGTTTCAGGGCGAGACGAAAGAATTGATCGAAAAACTCGCTCAGGACCTTATCGATAACAAAGTCAGCGATTTTGTAGCAAGAATCTGTGAGATCTGTGTAAGTGCCAGGGGAATTGAAAATAAGTGTAATAGTGGATGTGTCAAGGAAGAGCAAGCCATTTATAAAACAGAAGACAAATCGGGAGATAATGAAAAATCTGAAGCATAAAGCAGGATTTTATCAATTTATTTACTGCTTTCAGAGCTCTATTATTGTTTTTAGTTCTTCTACTGTTTTTTCAGTTTCTTAATTTTTTCAGTTTCTTAATTTTTTCAGTTTCTTAATTTTTTCAGTTTCTTCATTTCTTTCCAGTTTAATATCTTTCCAGTTTCTTAATATCTTTCCAGTTTCTTAATTTTTTTCAGTTTCTTAATTTTTTTCAGTTTCTTAATTTTTTCAGTTTTTTCATTTCTTTCCAGTTTTTGAGTATTTTTTATATTCGGCTGCCGGATTCTTTTTGTTCTTAAATACGGTTTTTCAGTATGGGAACTTCTCGATAACTATATTAAACATAAAATTAATTTCACAATTGTGAATTTACTATGAATTATCTGTATGTTACCGGATCTTGTTGTATATTGCAGCAGGACTGACCACTCAAAATACCATCCAGGCTGATTGAAAAATCATCCGATAAAAACTGTAATGAGGCTGAAAAGGTTTGAGTGTAAAAACATACGTGATTGGCAGCTTACAATATCGGCAGCTTACAATATAACCGAGTTAATATGATCTAATTAATATATTCTTATTAATATAATCTACTCAAATTAAAATACATGAAACCTGAAAAAAGTAAGTTGCAGGAGACGGTAAAAGTATGGGGCGAATATATTCCGACATAACCTGGACAATTGGTAATACTCCTCTTGTCAGGTTAAACCGTATAACAGAAGGTCTACATGCGGATGTTTTAGTTAAAGTCGAATCCTTTAATCCTATGGGAAGTGTGAAGGACAGAATAGGGCTGGCGATGATTGAAAAAGCCGAAATTGAAGGAAAAATCAAAAAGGGTACCACTGTTATTGAAGCAACCAGCGGCAACACCGGTATCGGACTCGCCTGCGTCTGCGCTGCCCGTGGATATAAGCTCATACTGATTATGCCTGAAACAATGACAGTAGAAAGAAGAAAATTGCTGAAAGCCCTGGGAGCAGAGCTGGTTCTAACCCCCGGAACGGAAGGTATGAAAGGAGCAGTTGATAAAGCCGAACAGATGGCTGCTGACGATCCTTCACTTTACTTCATAGCCCAGCAATTCCAGAATCCTGCAAATCCAGAAATTCACAGACGGACAACAGCCGAAGAAATCTGGAAAGATACTGATGGTAAAGCGGATGTTGTTGTAGCAGGCGTGGGAACAGGTGGAACTATCACAGGCATTGCCAGCGTAATAAAAAAACGGAAACCGTCTTTTAAGGCGATTGCAGTCGAACCTGCCGAATCTCCTGTGCTCAGCGGCGGAAGCCCTGGCCCGCATAAAATCCAGGGAATTGGTGCAGGTTTTATTCCTGATGTACTCCGGCTTGATCTTGTTGATGAAGTGATCAAGGTAACCGGAGACAACGCCGCTGCCACGTCCCGGCGTCTGGCAAAGGAAGAGGGCATCCTTGCAGGCATATCTTCAGGCGCTGCTACCTATGCTGCACTGCAGGTCGCAACCAGGGAAGAAATGAGCGGGAAGACGATTGTTGTTATCTTGCCGGATACGGGAGAACGTTATCTGAGCACTGACCTCTTTGACTGATTGTCAGCAACTTTTGACCAATTTATCAGCAACAGTTTGACTGATTCGTCTGAGGCTGGCCGACCAATTGATTTGACAATTAATACCGGAAGATTTCGAATGGGAATCAGGGAAGATATCAGGACTGTTTTTAAGAAAGACCCTGCAGCAAGGTCTACGCTTGAGGTAATCTGCTGTTATCCGGGCCTGCACGCTGTCTGGATACATCGGGTATCTCATTTTTTCTGGGAGAGACATTTTTATTTTCTGGCCCGTCTGCTCTCTCACATTTCCAGGATGTTAACAGGTATTGAAATCCATCCCGGTGCAAAGCTTGGAAGGCGAGTTTTCATAGACCACGGGTCCGGAGTTGTGATTGGAGAAACGGCTGAGATAGGTGATGACGTTTTGATATATATGGGAGTTGTATTAGGTGGGACAGCTCTGGAAAAGGTAAAGCGTCATCCTACTATTGAAAGTGATGTAGTTATTGGTTCAGGAGCATCTGTACTTGGCCCAATTACTGTTGGAAGGGGCGCTAAAATAGGCGCCGGCTCGGTTGTGATCCGGCCAGTTCCAGCTGGAGCTACTGTTGTGGGAGTCCCTGCAAGGATCGCAGAAACACATCCTTCGGTTTCTGCAGGTCAACTTGACCATGATAAGCTGCCTGATCCCGGACTTATTGTAATAAGCCAGATACTTGACCGACTGAGCAGGCTAGAAGACAATTTCCAGGCACATGAAGAGTTAGTTTCCGGACATGGAAAAACTCCACAAGGAACGGCACTTAAGGATGAACAAATTTATTCCCTGCTAAAAGACGTGGTCGACCCTGGGGTGGGAATGGATATCGTCAAAATGGGACTGGTAAAGGAAGTAATAGTCAACGGACCAAATGTAGACGTAAACCTTGTATTGACAACAAGCGCCTGCCCTATGATCGAGTACTTTAAGGAACAGATCCGGCGAAAGGTCCTGAGTGCGGAAGGAGTAGAAAAGGTTAATGTCAATATCCTTGATGAGCCCTGGAGCTGGGACCGAACCAGAAAAAAGGTCGTTCATTAAAAGCAAAGGTCCGCTAAGAACTTTTTAACTCACCTCTGTATTTTTTTGTTTTCAAGGTCAGGACTTGGAGGAAAGCTCACCAGGTAATCCAGAGGATAGACCTGGACTCATGCCTGGATTGAAACAAAGTGATTTATGCTCTCTATTCTCGAAAACCAAAAAGGACTCTGTTCCTATATTTTAAAGAATTTTGAAGGGAAACCTATAAATTACATCTTTCTAGACATAATAATACAGTTTGCCGGTAATTTTTAAATTTTATGGGATATGGTCATATGTTATCGATAAGTGTTAAAGACTCACCTGGAAAAGGTAGAGGTGTGTTTGCACAGCGGAATTTTAAAAAAGGAGAGGTAATAGAAACCTGTCCTGTCATAGTTTTACCTGCCGAAGAGATAGATTCACTTGAGCTTACCCAGCTCTATAATTATTATTTCGCCTGGGGTCCTGACTCAAAAGATGCAGCTATCGCGCTGGGCTATGGTTCCCTTTATAATCACTCATACAACCCGAATGCAAGGTATTACAAAGACTTCGATAACAGCCTTTTAAAATATGTTTGTATAAGAGATATTCAGGAAGACGAAGAAATAACAATAAACTATAACTGCGACCCTGAAGACAAAACCCCTGTCTGGTTTGATCTTGCAGGCCAGGAAAATCTTGAAATTTTATGAAAAGGATTATTGGATGTAGCCATTGACTGTTCCTGAAAGAGAAGGTATTTCACTTTTTCAAACTTCTTTCAGCTTTTTTTATTTTGTATGTGACAGGCGCGAAGTTTATATTTTCTTCAGCCACTTTATTATAAAAAGCTAACCTATGGGCTAACCTGTAAGCTGACCTGTAAGTTGACCTGTAAGCTGACTTATAAGCTAGCCTATAAGCTGACCTGTAAGCTAACTGTGAAATTCAATCCCGGGTCAATTCAAAGCCAAAACTTCTCCTGAAGTTATAAAAAGGAGTCCAAAATGGAAAATACATTTCTTACTGTTTTTCGGGTAAGCCTGTTTGACACCTTCTATGTCACAGGCTCTCTGATTCTTGTCGGGATGATACTCGGCCTTCTTGAGAACCGGGCTAACTTTTACGTCCAGAGAGCTTTTGGCAGGAAAGGAATTCTGGTTACAGCCTGGATAGGCACTCCGATTCACGAACTTGGCCATCTGCTGATGTGCTATGTATTCAGGCATAAAATAACTAAACTCAAACTATTTTCCCACAAGGAAAAGGACGGAACCCTTGGATACGTCAACCACAGCTGGAACCCGAAAAGCCTCTACCAGAATATAGGAAACTTTTTCATAGGCATGGGCCCGATCTTCAGCGGAACCGTAGCTCTTATCATCGGCATGAAACTGCTGCTGCCGGATTCTTTTACAAGGGTTGCCGATTATCTGACTCTTGAGCCCGCCCAGCCGGACCAGTATATTTTGACAAAAATCTTCGCCCTTACCGCAGGTCTCTTTCAAAGCGTATTCTCGTTAGAAAACCTGTTTTCTCTCAACTTCTGGATTTATTTTGCCCTGGCAATCGCAATCTCTTCACATATGGCCCTGAGCAAAGAAGACCTTAAAGGAGCAGGCAGGGGTTTTGTAACCATACTCTTTTTCATTTTGCTGATAAATCTGGTTGCTCTCGTTTTCAATGCTGACTTTTCCGGCTTTTTTGCTGAAATACTGGCTCTAAACGTATATCTTGTGGCCTTTTCAATGATTTCAATTGTTTTTTCTTTAATCAGGCTGGTTTTAAGTGCTTTTGCGTATCATCTGGCATAAAAATTTCATAAATGTATTAACTTGCTCATATAAATATTAAAAAATTTCAAATTAGAAAATATAGAAGCAGAAAATAAGAAGCAGAAATTGAAGAACCGATTGATTTTTACAGAAATCTTGCTGCTTCAGTTAAAATCCATGCTGCTTCCCTATCATTTCCTCAATCTCAATCTTAATTACGCACAATCTATTAACTTTCCATTCTTCAAACTCAAAAGGCCCTTTTTTCCCGTAATGCTCGGAAAGGATAGTAAGCCCCTCTACTTTTTCATTATAATCTTCGACAAACCGTGCCTGTCCGTTCCCTACAACACTCCTGTAACGGACATTATATTTGCAGATGTCTTCACTGGTGATGATTTCGGCGTCAGCATCGGCTTCGAAAGCGACTCTGGGGTTCCTGTTAAGGATATCGATCTTCTTTCCTTCGCAGGAACAGTGTAGATAAATTTTGTTATCTTTGTATCCAAAAGCCATTGGGATAATGTAAGGTTTGTCGGAGTCCGAGAGGGCGATACGAAGGAAATTTGCCTTTGAGAGAATCTCTTCTATCTGTTGCTGATCCAGTATCAGGTCTTTACTTGCCATTTTTTTTCACCTTAAAGAAATTCATTTGCTATAGAAAACCTGTAAATAAATATTTATTCTTGGGATAAAAGTTACTTCCCGTCTGAGTATATATACTAGCACCAGTTATTTTGCATCTAATTTTAGTTTCACTCGGAACTATTATATACCTCACAAGCCTATAGAGGTCGGATCAGTTTCATTTGTAACGATTTTCACAATGGTGTATTAATAAACAAACCATCCAGCTCATAAAATGTGAAGGATAAAATTATGGAAGACCCAGGAAAAGGAAACTTAAGAGAAACAGACCCAAGAGAAATATTAGGCCCTATCGCCTACATTTATCGGAGCCATCTGGCTTACATGGTAAAGGAACTCGAAGCTTACAGGGTCGGAAGCGGACAGTTTGAGTTTTTACTGTTTTTGTATCACAAAGATGGAGTATCCCAGGAAACTCTTGCAAAGGAACTGAAAGTTAGCAAAGCAACAAGTGCCAGAGCAGTCCAGAATCTGGAAAAAGAAGGTTACGTTTACAGGGAAAGAGATGAAAGTGACCTTCGAGCTTACAGGGTTTACCTGACTGAAAAAGGAAAAGAAATGAGAGATATAATTTTTAAAAAGTTGATGGCTTTTACAGAGATTCTCTTTTCGGATTTTACCTTTGAAGAAAAAGAAATCTTCAGGCTGCTCATTCATAAAGCTGCTATTAAACTTTTTGAGCCTGGATTCGAGCCTCCATCTGACAGGTCAGATGATTGAGGTGAAAAACGGTGGAGATAAAAAAATATGGATGAAAAAAGTGAGTTTCTCGGCAAAGATAACATAAAGAAGCTCCTGTTTAAGCTCTCAGCTCCTATTGTCATCGGAATGCTGGTCCAGGCTATTTATAACGTAGTGGATACCTTTTTCGTGGGAATGGCCTATGGAGCAGATGACGTCCAGGCCATAGGCGGACTTTCGATAGCCTTTCCTATCCAGATGATGGTGATGGCTTTTGGAATTGTGCTCGGGACAGGAGGTTCTTCCATAATTTCACGTGCCCTTGGAGCCCGAGAAAATGAAAAAGCTGAAAGAGTACTTGGAAATGTTTTTTCCCTGAGTTTAATATTAAGTGTGCTTATAGCCATCCCAGGCCTTTATTATCTTGATCCGATTTTGAAGGTTTTCGGAGCAACTGCTGGTGTCATGCCTTATGCCAGAGAATATCTTAAATATATAATACTGGGAGGAACTGTCTTTGTCTTTGGAGTGGCTGTTCAGAATATTGTCCGGTCTGAAGGAAATGCCCGCCTTGCAATGAATGCTA
>Ga0268360_1002098_pt1 | contig 16921 bp, 19 predicted proteins | sample BioMet11_FD_192465 | JGI IMG/M metagenome (GOLD analysis project Ga0268360, IMG submission 192465) | Sewage microbial communities from Oakland, California, United States - Biofuel 11 (Illumina Assembly) | ecosystem: Engineered > Wastewater > Sewage > Unclassified | place: USA: California... | reverse complement strand
TCTTTCTTGCAAACAAGGAGCCAAGCGACGTAGTGCGCAAATGAAAACGGCCATGTGATAGGTGTCCGCAAAGCAAGCTTATAAAGCGCAGCTGAGCGGAAACACCGAACCACCGACCGTCTCGCTATTTATTATACGAAAGCGCTTACTTCGTGACTATCTTTAAATACTTCAGCAACAATGTTTTTACTTTGTATTAGCACTTTTGCAAACAATCCCCATAACTTCCAGTTTGTAGTTCTATGATACCATAAAATTTAAGGCAAGCATATAATACATCAGCTAAGTCTAATGATGTATCAAAAAACCATTTTCACTTCATATTTTCCATAAAAAGTACTGTTTTTAGGATAAATAGCCCACCTTTTAGCCCACCCAAGGCAAAAAAGAGACTTCGGTAAAATTACCGAAGTCTCCAGAGCAAGTCATATGGCGGAGTGGGTGGGATTTGAACCCACGCGGGGTTTAACCCCCCTAACGATTTAGCAAGCGAGAAACCCAGGCCCAGCCTCAATATTTTGCGTCCTATGCTTCCAAAAGCCCCATATATTGCGGTTCCCAGAGTCCAATTATCTCTAAACTCCCACAATTCCCATCTTTTCTAAATGCTATTGTCCACCTTATTGTCCACCTTTTTTTTGCGCAGATACTTCTTATTTCGAGCCACAAATAATATCACTAAATGTCTCTATCAAATAGTCACTGCGTTCCTCAAGAAATTTTCTATAATTGTCATCTGTAAACGTAGCATTTGACTCAATAAATTTAATTTCTTTTCTGGTAGGATAATAAAACTTATCAATTAAGACCCTCGCTTTATATTCATGCTTTATTCTTTTATCACTTAGGTCTTCATAGACAGTTCTATCATGTTTACTACGGTTATCAAAATATGGTAAAAAGCACAAATTACCTAATGCAGAAAATGGCCCTTTACCGAATTTTTTGGTTAATCGAGATATTGGAATAATATGTTCAATATCAAAAGCCTGTGATGCAGAAAAGCTTACTCCTGACATATCAGTCAGACACATCATATAGTTTAAGAACAGCTTATTGATAATAGGGACATTCCTAAATGGCTTACTATTTTGAGTTACAAGCCATTCGCTAATTACAGTTCTCCAACTATCCTTTTTTATCAAGCTCAAATATTTATTATCCTCTATATTTTTTACATTCAAAATATTAGAAGCTTTTGTATCTCCTGAACCAGCCCAGTAGTCGCTAATAAGATCATATATATAGTGCCTTGGCATATTTCGTTTGAATCTTGGGATTAAATTTTTGCTATCTTCATTGCGAGTTATAGTTAAATCCGGTTCAATAATATATTTCAGTTTAAACAGTGTTGCTATGATGGAGACAACTTGTGCCTCAATATATTTTGTCACATTCTTTTTATCTCTTGTAACAATATACTCTCTCAAATACTCATTTACTTGCTTAGCTACTTCTACCAGCTTATTTTTTAGGTCAATCATATTTTCGCTATTACCTTTTACAAAAAAATTAGGTAGTTTTTCTGTCTGCTTAAATTTACCACCTAAGCAAACAACTAAAAGTGCAAATCCAATAGAATCTATTGCCGATGGATCAACGTTCTTACCCTCATCAGCAAATAAAGCTCCACATTCCTCGTGAATAATTTTTCCTATGGCATAAGCATATTCAAACAAATTAATCTTTTTACTGTCTAATATGGGGCTGCCTCCATCATCATTATCATTATAACCATCTATATCCAATCCTGATTTTTCATGAATTGTTTTATATCGTTTATCAATCCAATTTAATATTTCATCATCATCAACCAAATATTCTTTGTTGTTCCATGTAGCTGAAAATATTTCATATTTAGACAACTTAGTTCCCTGAGAATTAACCCTATCATAAACTTCTGGTAAATCTTCAGCTTTACCTTCAAATATAACCACAGGAAAATTTAAATCATTTAAGTCAATAAGATTGCCGATAGTGTCTTGAATATCACTTACCTTTTCTTGAACAAGGTCAGAAAAATCTTCGTCATTACCTGGCAATTCTGCTTTAAATTTCTGCTTAGCTGCAATAGACTTCTTGATTTCAGGAATAGTATTATCAACCAAAACATCTTTTATTGTTTTTTCGATAATAGTATCTAAGTTATCAGGTATAAGTTTTGTTGGAAACTTTTTTCTATAATAACTGGAAATGTTTTTTAATTCCTTTTTAGCAACTTCTTTTAGTTCAAAATATTTACACTTATTATTTTCAAAATCCATCACAGTAGACAGTCTTTGTAAGCCATCTACAAGTTGGTAATCGTATTTTTCATCCTTTATTTTATACAAAAGTAGTGCACCAAATGGCAGTCCATCTTTAATGGTGTTTATTAAGGCTCTTTTCATTTTTTCCGACCAAACAAGACCTCTCTGAAATTTAGGTAGTTTGACCTTTTCTTTTAAAATATAATAATTCTTTGAGCCTACTTCATAATAACATTTTGCCATATTGATTCACCCCAGTTTTGTTTATCTTCATCTTACTTTATAATATCACAAAATAATAGAAAAGCGTTACACTTTATGTGTAACGCTCAACTTATCCGATTACTCCTTAGCTGTAGCCTTCTGTTTAACAAGCACTCCGCTAGGTCTACCTGCCAGTTTAGGATCAATACCGTTTATATAGCAATAGTACGCTAACATCTCTTGGGCTAAAGCCTTGTCTGCTGGATCAGTTTTAATCTGTGCTGCTTTTTGCAATATTTGTACAGCTTCCGCATCAGAGATATACCTAAACAATCCCGTTCCCCAAAATGCTTTTTCAGGATGATTTTTATTAGCATGAAAATGCCAAAACTTTAAATTAGCAGCTTCTTGTTGCGAAAAAGCTAACCTATAATTTGAAGTACAAGCTACATAACCAGATCCTCCCTGCTCTTCAGGATTACCCGGTTCATATTTATCCACAATAAATAAAGCAAAAATACAACGTTCTTCTTCCTCTTCGCCAGGGAACCTTGTTGTTAACACACACAAGCTGTTTATTCCAGAGTTATTAATGGCAATTGGTTCACCATTATAACTTGCTCCAGCATTAACAGTCCAACTTTCCAAAAGGCAACTTTCGTTACAAACAGAGCCATATTCTTCATACATTTGTTTTAACTCTTTTTTAGTTATGGCACCTGTATAATATTGATAGCATGCACAATCCTCATGCGTACACCAAGCCCTGTGCTCGACTTCAATATTGTTTTTCATAGCATCATTGTCACAAATACCATTAAATCCAAAAATGCCTTTTTTATCATTGCGTCCACCATTGCAATAGTTAAGTTTAAAGACAATATTTGTTTTACGTAATTTCAAGTCATTAACATCCCCAATTATTTTCTCCATCATAATACCCCCTTATTTTTCTACCAATGACATATAATCACTGAATTTATACTTAATTATTTGCTGTATTTCTTCCACATTTTGCTTATCGCACACTATTACTGTATTTTTATCTGGGTTTGGAAAATATACTTTCATATCTAATTTACCTGTACATTGGCTCATAGCATCTATTACATCTTGAGGAAATTTATACCATACAGTTAATGCTTCAACAGTAATTTTCGTATCTATTACGCGTGGGTGCCATTCATTTACTAGTTTATATGCTTTATAAACTTTGCCATCTATAGCAATATCCATTGTTTTTTCTAGTAAGTACCTTGGTGTAAAATTAAATGCACTTTGAGGATCAAGTTGCAATCTTAGATAATAATTAGCTTTATTGTTTTCTCCTACTGTTTTCATAAAATTATATTGCGTAATACTAGAATGAGTTACTGTTTTATCACATCTAAACGAAATTGTATCAGACCAGTTATCAACTTCTGTTTGAATTTTGGCTTTGCAAATGCTAAAGCTTAAAAGAACACAACTTAACAATATAGCTATAAATGCCTTTCTTCCCATTGAAAAGCCATCTCCTTTTTATGTGTTAACTATTAGAATATTACAGCTTATTTATATTCTACCATTTTCATCAATAAAAAGATTGCTTATGGTGCGACAAAAATGTAACACAGCATATCATGATAGTTTTTACAAAAAAACAGGACCACCTAAATGATCCTGTTGTAGTAGATGCCCGGACTTGAACCGAAGTCACCGCTCTGTTACGAATGGTATGTTCCCACTAACACCACGTCTACCAAGATAATTATACTACACATATTAATCAACGAAAAGGCTGATTTGCTTAGATAAGCTCTTGTGTGACAAAAAAGTACCACGGTCTTACTGCTCTTTATAATACATCTAATGGTCTACTACTAAAGTCGTATAATACTACAAAAATTAACCAAACCTAGGCCTGATGGAGTATTGAAAGCACTGTTAAAGTCCTCTAACCCTTGTATTTATCAGCATCTTAGTATAAGTCACATTAATCTGAGTAATTGTTACTGCGGCTAAAGTAGTAGGTCTAATGGAGTATGTTTTCAAAATTTATAGCAATTATTAGGTCTAAGGTCGTAGTAAAAGAAAAGAACCGCTAGCAATACCATATCCGCAGAGTGCTATTTACTCATGTTGGAGAATATTGCCAGTGGTTCTTTATTGTTATTATACTTTATTAACGATACACAGTTCAACCTTTATCCTTTAAGCTGCAGTTCATAGCACGCCTTCACCATATCAGCAGCAAGCTTTTTTCCTTCCGTGTCTTCATCACGAACTGGAACAGAAATACATCTTCCTGAATAGAACTTTGGCATTGGACTAACATCAAAATGATCCATTACCTTGGAAAAAATATCTGGTATATTTTTATTTTTCCTATCATAGTAATCAGCATTGGGAACATACAAGTCATAACTAACGCCGTACCCTTTCCCATAAACATCTATAAATTTTTGTCCACCTTTTATTGCCCTACCCAAAATATGTCCAGTTCCATCGTTATTTAAAACTTTTTCAAAAACAACTTTCGGAAAATTATTCTCCAAGTAAGTAATAATATCTTTTATTTGTTCCTGTGATTTCATATCCATTTTAAATTCGCTTATGTCTGTAACGACTCTACTTCCTCTCTTTACAGATATCTTTTCACTAATATCTTTTGAAGTAATGCTTGAAAAATCAAGCACCTTACTGAACTTTTTCACTTCATCTTCAGATAAATTTTTATTTCTGTCTTGATCAATTAAATTCTTTAACAATGTTGCAAAGCTACAAAAATCTGCCTTCTCATCCTCATTAAGTCCCATTTCCTTAATCTCATCAGAGTTGACATCGCTAAGTGCTTCCAAAAAATTAATATCAATTCTTTCTCTTTTACTAACAAGGTAGTCATATATTTTATCAAATTTTGATTGCATGCATAACAGTGCAAATAAAATAAGTCTATTATTAGTTTCTTCTGTTATCTCTTTATCAGCAACACCTTCAAGCAGCAAGAAAGAATTAAACAGCCTCTTCATACTTCTAGGATTGCTTCCTACTGACTTCTCAATGAGGTCAACATAATGTTGTAATTCTTCATTATCTTTTATCATTATGCCAATACGTTTTAAATTATCCTGTACGTAAGACTTGATATTGTATCTTGAAACAGGCATTCTAAATGGGACTTGAATGATTTTATCAAAAAAGCTTTTGCCTTTTTCTGTATCAAAATCCTGACCGTATTTTTCCTTAACGCCACGAATAACAACGCCATAATCAACTGCAAGAACAAATACACACCGCTCGCAGTCAAAGAAGTTTTTCATAACCTCCAGTAGCTCTACTGCCCTGCCAGGTGGCAATCTATCAAGATCGTCAACAAAGATAATAACCCTATCCTTATCATTTTCAGTTTTCTCTTTTACCAGCTCAGAAAATGCTTCCGCTAATTTTTCAAAAGAATCAGCAGCATTGCCAGAAAACAATGTATCTACCAATTCACTTCCATCAGTAGCTCCTTGTGAAGCATAACCAACAACTACAGAAAGGATGCCTTTCATGGCACCCAATGCTTTTCCCTTAAGCATTTCAGATCTTGATAAGCCCAGATTACTCATCAGTTTGCTCAAAAGCAATACAGGCAGCTTCTCTCCCATATCGAACTGGGAAAATTGCCATGTTTTGCACCATATAATGTTGGAAAATTTTCCTTCAAGGCCCTTTCTAACCATCTTCATTACACTGGTCTTGCCAGTTCCCCAGTCCCCTTGGATGGCTATTGTCATAGGAGTATCACAGTCTTCAATAAACTTTGTAAGACCGTTAATATATTTCTGTATTTCAAATTTGTCTTCCTCTGCCGGTATATCAGTACAACCCCTTGACCTTTCAGTAGACATCTTCATCCCCCCGTTTTAATATTAAAACACCTTCCATAAATATTTATTTTATTATATCACAATAAAAAGCCAGAAAATATTCATTTGACTTAAAGGCACTTTTGGTACATCATAATAAAAAAGGGTAATTGTAAGACACTGCGGAGGATACTGGTATGGGATATTTATTCTTTATATTGATCGTATGTGTGGTAGTAATTCTGGGTTACATTCTTCCTCAAAAATATAATGCAGACTATTCCGCAAAATACGGAGTAGAACCCATAAATTATTTCTTAACCGGTTTATGTTCTATCTCCATACTTTTTTACTACTTCGTAATGGATACCAAGAGTACAATACTATATATTTTCGCTTTGCTTTTAATGTTTTTTGTCGTTATCGTTAGCTTGCTTTCAACATATCTTGATGTACAGAAAACAACCAAATCTAATCAAGAGGCTTTAAAGGCAGTATTGCTCATGGCATCGTCCATTGCCGGTGTTGCACTTACCATTCTTTTTGTTCTAGCAAGCATTACTGGTTCATCAAAGCGAAAAAGAAAATAGTAGGATAAAAAGATTATCTAATTTAATAAACATTTGAGTCTCTGGAAGCTTCCAGAGACTCTTTTTATTATAGTTCTTAGTAAAAAAATATAACTCCGTCTGACAATGGAGTTATATTTTAATCCTTATGTGTGGTTTCCTTACTGTCCACATCCTCTATCACTGTAGCATCCGTTATGTCAGACTTGCCATGTGAAATCAGAGAGTGTGTATCCTCTGTATCTTCTTCTACTTTCTTATTATTAGCATTCTCCTCGTATATCTTGTTGAGAGCTGCTATAGCTTCATTCTGCATGGTCTTCAGCACATGGGCATATGTATCGAGGGTAATCCTGATGTTGGCATGACCAAGTCTTTCAGATACCACCTTAACATTAACACCTGCCTCCAATAGCCAGGTTGCATGGGTGTGTCGTAAATCATGGAACCTAAACTTTTGAGGAATACCGGCTCTAACCAGAAGAATCTGCTTAAACACGTGATAGGAAAATGTTGCTGGGTGCATTATATTTCCCTTGCTGTTAGTAACCACAAATCCCTGGTCATGATACTCAGTCATGGTAGGGATGGTTCTCTCCTGCCATGCCTTGTACTCCTTCAGGTCATCCATCACAAACTTAGGTAATGGAATTTCCCTCCTAGAACTCATGGTTTTTAGATCCTGCTGCAATACTGTGCCTTTATCCGTCTTAATAGCACTTTGGACTACGACAAGTTTTTCTTTCTCCATGTCTATGCAGCTCCAAGACAATCCGAATATCTCTGCAAGCCTCATGCCAGTACCCAAAGCAAGCACTATTACAATCCAGGTCGGATAGTTGTAATCCTTGGCCACCTTCACCAGCCTTGCTGCCATCTCGTGGCTCAGGACCATAAAGTTAGTCCTGTGAGTCCTCATCGGCTTTGTCTTTCTGGCACAGTTCCTGACCAGATATCCTAAATCCACTGCATCTTCCATAGCCTGTATCAGCAGCCTTCTATCGCCATTAACAGTCCTTGGGCTTAGTCCCAGCTTGGCTTCACCGCCATGGTTAAGCAAGGTGACGAGGTAACGCTGCACAAGGTCGGTCGTTAAGCTCTGTAGCTGCACATGTCCAATGTATGGGATAATATGCTTCTTGATATCCAGGTTGTATCTTTCATACGTCTTAACACGAATTTCGTTCTTCTTATAGTTCTCCAGCCAGTAGCTGAGCCACTTTTCAAGGGTTATCTTCTCATCAAGATGCAGCATTCCCTGGTCCAGTTTCTTCTTGAAATCCTTTATCTGGTTAAGTACTTCCTTGGCGCTGTAAATGCTAGTGAAAGAAACCCGCTTCTTCTGCTGGGTAAGAGGGTCCAAGTATAATAGCTTGCCTTCAAACCTTTTACGGTTTTCATTGTAATAAACAGTGCCTTCACCATTACCTCGCTTCACGTTACCTCACCTCCCTTCCTAACAGCCACCCATAATATTATGGGTGGCTTAGCATTAATTCTTAATAACGATCAATAACTGGAACATCATCCACAAGAGCTCTAAGGAACTTGCCCTGTATCATCTTCCTGTTTCCAATGGTTACAACCGGTATTTCTCCTCTCTCAATAGCAGCATATAATGCTGAGAGACTGATGGCGATTACACCACCGTTTTTGGTGATTACCTCTTTGGGTGAATACAATCTGTCTTCTATTATCATCTTTTTCTCCTTTCTAACATCATCTAAGGCCTTTATCCAAAGGCTTCTACAACTATAATATATAATCAAAAGCACTCTCTTTTTCATGGCATAGGTGTTTAAACCTATGCCATTTTTTCTTCTTTAGCATCAAGGCAACCCCAGTTCAATAGCTTGCCTAAGAAGCTCAAAACCTTCAGGGCCATAATCCCCACTATATAGTTTTCTTGACAAGACTGCACCCCGTATGAAAAATCTTAAGGCAAGCTTGTCCATGGGAGTAAACATTTCAGCACATAATGGCATTGGGAACCCAAACTTACCATCATAGCCTAGTACCTCTTTAAAGCCAGGCATATACTGTTTCTCGTTTTCTCTTACATCGGTATTGTTAAGGATACCGTTATAAGAGCTGTAGACATCGTTGCGGTCGATATAAATATCACAATACGAGTCATATCTCTCCTCTAGCGGGATAACACAATCTGCATATTCAGCAAGTGCCTCATAGCCGCTCATGTGCTTTTGTTCGTAATAGCTTTTCTCTATTTCTTTCATGTTATCACTTCTTTCCTCCTACATTTAGGCTGTTGTATGGCATAGGCATTATGCCTATGCCATCTTTCTTCTGTCTCTTTTTATCTAGAGCCATAATACTTTTTAACATCCTGTTCCGCTATCTCATTCAACAGCTCAAGCCCTTCCTTACCATAGTCACCATTGCGTAACTTATTCAATAAAACCCCGCCGTATAAGACAGTACCAACAGCAAACCTGTCCCTGGGAGTAAAAGTTTCCACGGATTCTGGCACTGCCAGCCTGATACTAACATAGCTGCCATTACTATCATGATGTGTAGGCAAGCTACTGCTTTCTGATGTAACCGCACCACCATTACCGATTTTCTTATAAGCTTCTTCATCTGTACAACCAAACTCGTCCTCATAGCCACACTCTTCATTAAAATTCATTTTTCCATATCCCCTTTCTTCTTGTTCCACTTCTACTACCCCATTATTGGGATAATTTTCTTTTTTAACAAAGTTGCCTAATGATAATCTTGTCAATTGTTTCTTATCATTAGAAGCTCTTTGTTTTCTTAGCTCACGTTTGTAAAACTCTGCAACGCTTTTTTCTTCCACAGCTTGTTTCTTAGCCTTAATACGGTTCTCTATAACCTCACACGCAATCTTATCAAGGCCATCCTCACAATTATCATCAAAAGCATTATATGGTATTTGTATATAATGGGGCTTTTTAAATGTCTGCTTTGTTTCAACAATTTCTGCAATCTGCTTTACTTCACGGCTGTAAGTTTCATACTCTGGGTACCCCTTGAGCGGAAACCCTATGGCTGAAAATATCTCGTTAACAGTATCCCTGGTTTTCTTAAGATATCTTGGAGATGCCTGATATGCTTTGCCGGTGCAAACATCAATGTTATTAACGACAAAATGGGCATGTATGTGTGTCCTATTTATGTGGGTAGCAATTACCGCCTGTCTATAGCCGTAGATACGTGTCACAAATTCTGCAGTCTTTTCCGCTAGTAGTTTGGGGTCAATTTTACCTTTAACCGAAATAACACCATGAGTACATGGCCTAATCCCAGAATACATGGCATTGTCCAGAACAGTCTTAATGTCTTCCTCCCAGCTTTCTTCATCCAAAAGCACATACCTGCACAAATCTTTTGTGGTTTTTTTCCCATTTAGTATATACTCCACATTTTTCTTGAGAGGATTGGCTGAACCATTAACACCAGGAAAATCCTTGTAAATCACACTGCCTTTAACGACCACTTCTAACCAGCTCCTTCACAATGGTATCAATTAATTCGCGCTTATCTTCTGGGGCATCCTTCCTCAACTGTCCCAGAAGATAAAGCCAAAACTTTAGTTTAGCCTTAATCCGACTCGAGACTGCAGTGTCGGCTCTAATGGGCTTGCCTTGGTATTTATCTTGAATGGCTGCTCTAATAACTGCTGAGCGATTTATATCATATAGATTGCTCATTTCGGTGACCATTTCCTCTGTTGCAGTATCCAAACGAATAGTCACCGCCTTCTTAGCTTCAGGCATTAGTATCACCTTCTTCATTTAATCCCTCTGCATCAGCTGCAAATTCTGCAGCTGATTTCAAACGAATCCCAAGATACCCTGCCAGACCACCTGAGCCGTTAATACGGAACTTTTTCCCAACGACACCGCAAAGCGCTGAGACCTGAACCTTCAGCTGAGCGTAAGGCTGTTCCTTAAGACAATTTGAAGCGCAATAATTAGCATAGGCACGCTCCAGGTCACAACCATGAACCCTGAACAAATCACGGTCCTCTCCACAAATGCAGCAGTCCTTGATAAAAGCTTCTGCAGAATTTGCTTCTGCTATATAGTTGCACAAGTAACTTGTAGAGGCTTCTGGCTTGGTGAAAGTAAAATTATTTGCGATAAGCTTGGGGATTGCTTTCAAGGCCCAGGAAAAGATCAAGTCTTTTTCGGCAATCAAACGCTCAGCCAGGTCAGGAATCCAGTTGTTTTTTTCAATTGAATTATTAAAAAGCAATAGCGTTATACGATTAACCACAGCACGGCAGTCGTATTCTCCCAGCTCAGGCAAGGCGTTACCTATGAACACAAGCTTGCTGTTAATAATTGTATTTACCGGTTGGCAGCCTTTTTCTTCTGTTACAATAAAGTCCTCAGAGACAATACGTTTGAAATTATCCAATGCTTGCACTTGGGTTTGACGTATTTCGTCAGCAATATTTATACGCTGGTTTTTGAGCAGAGACAAGCGGAATCTGTCTCCAAACTCATGCAACCCCAGTGAACTAGTTTCTCTTACTACGGAGCGTAAAAGTTTACCAAGTACACTTTTCCCCGCATTGCTTTTACCGATTAAGAAAAAAGCGGTCTTGACTCCGCTTAAATCAGTGATGGCAACACCAAGGATTTCACGCAAAAGGGTCACATTATCATCGTAGTTTTTGGGCCTATCGTTATCTCCAAGGGAGGTCTTAAGGAACCCTGCAAAAGCTGGCATTTTCACCATATCGTCTAAATCCTCGTAGTAATTGATTTCTACTACGTACGTAAAAAAATCACTTGTGTTGATGGCTCTCAGTTTGCCAGTTGTAAGGTCTACGACTCCATTCTTTACATGGAGCGTAGTCGGTACTCCAGCTAATGCCTGTGGCTCAATTACGATTTCATTAGCTTCCAATAAAAGGTCAAAAATTTTCTGAAGCTTACTGGGTGCAACAGCAAGCTTGTCCTCATCCACAAGCAAGGAACGCAGTGCTGCGCTGGAAGTTCTGCGCGTACATCTTTGCCAGAACTGCTTGCGCGCATTGAAAACAAAAAGGCTTTCGCCATCTGTCTTGACACTCTTAGTATCAATGAAAGCTTTAGCAACCTTACCTTCATCGAGAATTAATCTTCCAATCTTGTCTCGCTTGCCACAAACCTCAAGTCTAACTTGTCCAGCTCCTTGCATATCTAAATCAGTCATTTTTAATACCCCTTTCAGATAGTTATTTACTGTGCCCATTCTACCGCTTTGGACATAGCTGGTCATTAGCTATAGCTCGCATTTTCCGAATCGTTCCGAATTTATCATTTTAATTTTTTACTTCCTTTATATAGTCAGTTACTCTGTCATAAAAACATCAGGGGCTGCTACCAATTCTGGTAGCAGCCCCTATGAACATCATAATTTAATTTTATATTTGGGATATTTGACATAATTTTTTTCTTCATTTAGGCGGAACTTTGGAACGCCAAAATATAAGCCTCATAGTTTCTTCGTGAATTTTTATCATGCACCCTGAGTGCTCATATTTCGTACATATTCTATGACCGAAGACTTTGGTATCTTCCAAACCCGGTCCATCTTAAATACTTTTATTTTTCCAGACTTCATTAACCTATACGCTTTCCCAGTTCCTATGTGTAGCATGGTACATAAATCTTCGATAGTCACAACATCATCGTACTCATCAAACATTTTCCCCTCTCCCTTCCAAATGCATATATTTGTATGTTTATCAACAAATTTTAAGTCATTGAAACTTAGTTGCTATTTAATAACCGTCTCAGACCAAAAACGTTTGATAAAGCAGTCAATGGATTCCTTGGTTATAAGCCACTCTCTGCCTTTTTTCCGTCCTGACAACAGCCCCCTTTCTATCATCTTGCATATGCTTGACGAACTATATTTTAAAATATAACTTGCTTCCGGTACCGTATACACCCTATTCTGAGCTTCATCTATCACAGCTTCACCTGCTTTCCGCATCTTACATTGATGTTAGTCATTTATCAACGGCTGACAACAGGTAACGCTATTACCAGCTTTCTCCAATTTCTTCATATTAAAATATTAATAACTACGCCTATTTCTAATGTCTCATTTCTTTCTATATTAAATGTGGCAATAATCCCTAAAAAGCAAAGATGATGTAAAACATGAATTAATAGTTACTAATGACAACATGTAATACCAACATCCAATATGGCAAGATTAATATGCGTCATACAAATAGCAGTAATACATCCACCTTTGAAATATGAATTTCGATACAGTTCGGAATTATGTGCAACTAGCAATTTCTTTCCCCGCCCTTTTGGTTTACCATTTATATACTCCAGAAATGGAGAATATAAGTTTTAAGAAGGAGTTTAATATGAAAAATTTATATCAACAAAAAGCAAACCCTTATCTGGATTCAAGATGGTACGGCCTCTATGGTCCAAACGGTCTTGGCATTTTTAACGATTGGAACAAATGCAGAGCAGCCAACAAATACGTTGGACAGTTTTCGAAGTATTTGCGCTTTGAATCCGAGGCTGAGGCCTTACAATGGATCACGGTAAATTACCCGGAAATGATTAGGGTACTATTTAATTTTGAAATTTGTCCAATTCCGCCCTTGGCTATTAACAAGCTTGTCTTTACAAGGGACCTGAGGATCAAGTCACCCAACTCACAAGTTTACGAACAAAAACCTGTGGCTCCGAATCCAAAAGCTGAACCTGCAATGGGCATCAAGTTTGAATGCTTCCCAAAAAAATAAAAAAAATATCCCCTAGCGAAAGAAATCGCTAGGGGATATTTTTTGCATTTTATACTGCAACAACGGAACATTCAGCACGATCATCTTTGTTACTGCTATTCTATAAATATTATTGTGCAATACTGTACTCATAAACAGTAGTAGCAATCTTCCGTCTTAACTTGATTGGTTCCTTGCGCAGCAACGGTACTTTCTCTACCAGTTCCAGCGCTTCTTGTTCATCAACACACTTGCCAAAATATTTGCTCATATACATCTCCACAATATGCGTAGCTTCTTCCAGCTTACCAGCATCGTCTTTGAGTCTGCCTGATTTAACCAAAGTCTTAATTAGCTCGTTGGCACGCCTTCTCTTCACATCAAACATCGTCTTATCTAGCCCTTTTAATTCCACCATAATCAAGCCCTCCTATGCTGTAGCTTTCTGTTTTTTCTGGCAGTCCATGCAAAGAACTTTCCCATACCTCTGTACTGAGAAAGAGGCTACCCTAGCTGATACAGGAACATTGCAGCTGGAACACAGACATTCCCCATCAGCTTCTGGAAGCTTATGCACAACTTTTTTTCTTACGATTGCTTCTGCAACTTTTTCTTGCTCATCGCCATTGAACTTGTCTGTCTTAGTATCAGCTTCAGGATCATCGCCAGTAGCAATATTCAGGGACAGCATGTACGCATATTTCAAGGCAGCAGTCTGAGCTTTCATGACTGCCTTATCACCAGCATCCTGTCCACTTCCAATACCGGTAATCTCCGCATAATCATTGGCATTATCCGTATCCACAATACGAACTGTGACTTTCACTGTAGCTAAGTGCTCAGTATTACCCTTGGCATTTTGCACATTAACCATGCTCAATAATTCTGGCAATACAACGGAACACAAACCGTTCTTCACAAAGGCAGCATTTACCTTTTGCAATACGTCACTGCTGGTGGCGTAACTATAGTGATGAAAATCATTCGTTCCATTCTTCTTCACGAAATCACACGCCTCCATAACTGCCACTAGCTTCTTAGCTAAACCTTTACCTGTCATTCTAATTTCTTTTTCTTCCATAATAACCGCTCCTCTCTTAACTGCATTTCCCGCAAGTATCACAGGACTTTGCATAGTAGTTCCCATTCTCGTCTATATCAATGCAATCCGTTTCTCCCCAGCATTCTTCATAGATTCTGTAAGCTTCAGACGAACCATCCATGTGCGCATTCCACTTCTCTGAATCACCATGATGTGTTACCTCACCAGTGTTGTTGCCCATATCTTCATCAGCCCACATATGATGGATAGTAAGATTTGGATACTTTTCAGCCAGCTCGTCAATTATAGGTGTAGGAGCAGACCACGCTGTGTTAAAGTCATAAACTACTTCGCCATCTTTGTCCTCAAAGCAGGCAGCATCACAGGCGTTCCACTTAGTTCCCCAGTTAGTCAGGCTCCATTCATACCAATCAGCAAAGCCATATTTTTTAATGTTTTCATGAACTGTCTTACCAAGTTCCATGTCCACCTGTCCTTTAGATATCAGCATTTTCGCAAACTCATCCAAGGTCATATCCTTTGCTTCATCGTCATAGCTCTTAAACTTCTCCAGGTTCTTAGTGCCTTCACCAAGCGCCTTATATCTGTAAACAGCCAAGGACTTAATGGACTTGCTGCCTGATTCAATCTTAAGACTATCAGGCATGGGAATGACCTTATTAAAATCAAAGCAGGAACCTTCTTTTTCATCACTGGCAAGCCGCTTAACTAGCTCCTTAATTTCATCCGGTGAACCTTTAATCTCTAGAATATTCTTTACCCAGTTAGGCATGATCATTCATCTTCTTTCTTATTCTCATTGATAGAAACATGGCCAGAAAATATGATATCAAACCATGTCTTAGGTTTCTCTACCTTTGTATCAGTCTTTTCTGTTTTCTTGGTTTCTTCTTTCTTTTCTTCAGCTTCCTTATTTGTTTCTGTTGCTTCTTCCTTCTCATTTTCAGGAGCCACAACAATACCTCCCATTATTTCAGATATTTTATCAAATACTTCTTGCATACTAATCCCTCCATTAAAATAGCTCGCAGCTATCAGACTGCGAGCTTCTCTTTTTTCTCTAGCATAACTATTTGTCCATAAGGACAGTTCGTAGCTACAGGACAAAAGTCCTGACACTTCCTGTCATTCCAGCGTTCCTTGGGCTTGCACACATCTGGCAATTTATTGGTTTCCAGAGCCTTGTTAAGCCTGGTGGTTTTGGCTTTCATATACTTGATTATCCATGAATCAGAAATCTTTCTTATAGGAATAAGCTGCACCGGTTCCTGAATACCACGTTCTGCAGCAATCCTGAGTCCAAAGTCTCTGCACATAGCCTGAATAACCATCTTGCCAACCTTAAGTCCCTGAGCTTCCAGCAGTATTCTGTAGTAGTTAAGCTGCATAGCCCAGTCCATAACAAACTTCACGCCATCATTGCACAACACCTTGTGTGTCTTTGGCTGACCTTTCCTAGCACCAGTCTTATATGTTTCTCCCGTCTCCACATCCTTCTTGTATATGCCCAGAGCCCTCATTAATTTGTAGGAACTTGTTACCTTAAAATCGCCAAGGGTATTATCTTCCTTATTTAGGATTTCTCCATACAGGTCAAACTTTCCAGATGTGACTTCATCACGGAGCCTTTCCTCGCTAAGCATATTGCCTTCTGTGTATCCTTCGTTGACAGCATGAAAAGCTGTGCCATGGAGAGCATACAGCTGGTCTTGTGGCCTTACTGCATAATCAGTCGTTTTTCTGAGATACGTTTCTCTAGTCCCAGCCAACAGCTCTGTCACTGTAGCTCCTTCCACCTTGCGATTGAGTGAGTCTGCTATGGCTCTGAGTGTTGGCAGAAACATACATCTTTCTTTTTCCTTGCAGTGCATAAGGCAGTCAGTAATCTTCACCGTATTGCCACTTGGACAAATAAATCTCGTTGCAGGCATAATACTTCTCCTTCCCTAAGCACCAATTCTGATAATGTTGCAGTGAGCTGGCAGTTCTTCCTCTGCAAAGGCTTCTATGGTTCCCTGCTCAACTGTTGGGATTTCTATCTCGCTGAGCATTTCACCACCTATGCGTTCCAAATCAGTAGCTCTGTCATAGCCAGGAATATCTTGGGAAGCTCTGGTAACAGCATTGATAAGACCATACCTGGAAGGATCTCCGCCTAGGATAAAGTGTCTCAGAATACTGGCTCTCTCGTTCTTGTTCAGGATGTACTTGTCTCCCAATACCTCCACAGTCTGTACAGGATTATTGCCAGTGGACATACCTTTAGCTTC
>Ga0268360_1002094_pt1 | contig 16940 bp, 14 predicted proteins | sample BioMet11_FD_192465 | JGI IMG/M metagenome (GOLD analysis project Ga0268360, IMG submission 192465) | Sewage microbial communities from Oakland, California, United States - Biofuel 11 (Illumina Assembly) | ecosystem: Engineered > Wastewater > Sewage > Unclassified | place: USA: California... | reverse complement strand
TGCCCTTACCTTCCAACAGGCCGGGGATTTCTCTGAATTGACGGCGAACTTCTTCTACCATCAAGGTAGCAGCTTTACCAACAGATTCCATGGTCATAGCACCAAAGACGAAGGGCAAGGTTGCACCGATAAACATGCCGGACAAAGGAATAGGATTGAGCAAATCAATAGTTTTCAAATTAACAACCTGTGCATAAGCAGAGAACAATGCCAAAGCAGTAAGTGCAGCAGAACCAATGGCAAAGCCTTTACCAATAGCAGCAGTAGTATTACCAACGGAATCCAGGGTATCAGTAATGTTACGAACGTCTTCAGGCAATTCGCTCATTTCAGCAATACCACCGGCATTATCAGCAATAGGACCATAAGCATCAACGGCAACAGTAATACCGGTTGTGGACAACATACCTACAGCAGCCAAAGCTACGCCGTAAATACCCATATCAGCATTAGTCATACCATCCATAGCAATAAAGGAAGCTAATACACCGATAGCAATGAAAATCATAGGCCAGAAGGTAGAATACATACCAACAGCCAAGCCTGCAATAATAGTAGTAGCATGACCGGTTTCAGTACCATCAGCAATTCTCTTTACAGAAGCATAATCAGCAGAAGTGTAGATTTCAGTAATCTTACCAATAGCAGTACCGGCAATCAGACCGGCAGCAATAGCAATAAAAGCCTTGAAATCACCAAAAATCATGTTGGAGAAAACAGCTGCAGAAATAACAACCAAAGCACCTGCCACATAAGTACCACCATTTAATGCGGCCTGAGGATTGTTAGATTTGCTGTTACGTGCAAACATGATACCAATAATAGAAGCAATGATACCACAGAATACCAGGGCAATGGCAAATTCCACGCCTCTGCCATCCTTGTAAACAATAGCGCCTAAGGTAAGAGCAGAAATAATAGCACCTACATAGGATTCATATAAGTCAGCACCCATACCTGCAACGTCGCCTACGTTATCGCCTACGTTATCAGCAATAGTAGCCGGGTTACGAGGATCATCTTCAGGAATACCAGCTTCAACCTTACCAACCAGGTCAGCACCAACATCGGCAGCCTTGGTATAAATACCGCCACCAACACGGGCAAAAAGGGCAATGGAGCTTGCGCCTAAACCAAAGCCGGTAACAATATCAATGTTATGATCAAACACAAAGTACCAGAAGCAAACACCAATAACGCCTAAGCTTACTACAGAAAGTCCCATTACAGAACCACCGGAGAAAGCAATTTTTAAGGCACCGCTCATACCGTGTTCTGCAGCAGCAGCTGTACGAACGTTAGCCTTGGTAGCAACTCTCATACCAAGGAAACCAGCCAAAATGGAGAATATTGCTCCACCTACGAAACAGATACCGGTTTGGACATTCAAGAAAATAGAAATGATAGCAAAAACAACAACGATGAAAATAGCAAGATATCTGTACTCTCTGTACAAGAAGGCCATTGCGCCTTCATGAATGTGACCGGCAATTTCCTGCATATGCTCATTACCGGCATCACTGCTGCTAATAGCATTCCCCAGCATAAAGGAGACAGCTAAAGCAAAGACACCAACCAGTATTCCTATGAATAAATAAGTGTTCAAAGCAAATACCCCTTTTCTTAATTCATTTTATTTTCAATGGTTTCCCATCAAAAAACTTATTGAAATTTGGCAATCAACATAGTAATAACGCCAAAAGCAATACCGAGAACAATGGTAATTCTGGACAAAGCTTCATCCATGTCAGTAGGCTTGCCACTGAACATAGAATCACTGCCGCCACCAATGCCGCTTAAGCCGGCACTTTTACCGGATTGCAATAACACGGAGACAATTAAAAGCAAGGAAACAACAACATCTAAAATCATGAGCGCATTAATTAACACTTGGTCTACCTCCTTTATTTCTTTACAGCTTATATATTTTATCACAAATAGTGTATACTGACAATAATAATTGTATGTTTTTTATGAATAAGAAGAAAATAGCCACAAGTGTTAGCTTATGGCTATTTTGGGTTAAAAACACTTACTAATGGTTCTGCAGGCTAGCGTTTATTGCCGCAAACGCAAATTACGACAATGCAGCCGGCCTATTATGAATGTTTGCCCTTATTTTATGTTGTAGAACACTTTCAAACCATTGTATTGTGAAGCACTAGCCAAGTCTTCTTCAATTCTCAGCAATTGATTGTACTTAGCAACTCTATCAGTTCTGCAAGGAGCACCGGATTTAATTTGACCGGCATTAGTTGCTACAACTACATCAGCAATGGTGCTGTCTTCAGTTTCACCGCTACGGTGAGAAACAACTGCAGTATAGCCGGCACGTTTTGCCATTTCAATAGCATTGAAGGTTTCGGTAATGGTACCAATTTGGTTCAATTTAATCAAAATGGAGTTAGCAACACCCATTTCAATACCTTTAGCCAAACGCTCTACGTTGGTAACAAAAAGATCATCGCCGACGATTTGTACCTTAGCACCTAATTTATCAGTTAAGAGCTTCCAGCCCTTCCAGTCATCTTCAGCCAAACCATCTTCCAAGCTGATGATAGGATACTTTTCGCATAAACCTGCATACCAATCTACCATTTGAGCAGAAGTCATGGTAACGCCTTCGCCTTCCAAATGATATTTGCCACCTTTGTACATACCGCTGGCAGCAGAGTCAATGGCAAGCATTACATCCTTGCCAGGTTTGTAGCCGGCCTTTTTAATAGCCTCAACGATAACTTGCAAAGCTTCTTCGTTGGAGCTCAGGTTAGGAGCAAAACCACCTTCGTCGCCTACAGCAGTGGACAAGCCTTTGCCCTTCAATACTGCTTTCAAGGTATGATAGATTTCTGCGTTAGTACGGAGAGCTTCAGCAAAGCTCTTAGCGCCAACAGGCATAATCATGAACTCTTGAATATCAACATTGTTATCAGCATGAGCGCCACCATTTAAAATGTTCATCATGGGAACAGGCAACTCTTTAGCATTAACGCCACCTAAATATTGATACAGAGGAATGTCCAAGGATTCAGCAGCTGCTTTAGCTACAGCCATAGAAACGCCTAACATAGCGTTAGCGCCTAATTTGCCCTTGTTCTTGGTGCCATCCAGGCGAATTAACATTTCATCAATTTCTACTTGGCGAATAGGATCCAAGCCAATCAAAGCATCAGCAATAATGTCATTAACATTATCAACTGCCTTTAGAACGCCCTTGCCCATATAGCGTTTTTTGTCGCCATCTCTTAATTCTACTGCTTCGTGAATACCGGTAGAAGCGCCGGAAGGAACAGCAGCACGACCTACGCTGCCATCATCCAAAACTACATCTACTTCAATGGTAGGATTGCCACGGGAATCCAAAATCTCTCTTGCATATACAGCATCAATTAAAGCCATAATTCACACCCCTATCAATTATTTTTTATTAAGCAAGTACCAGTCATTTCCTTAGGTACTTCTAACTCCAAAAAGTGTAACAAAGTGGGAGCTATGTCTGCCAGCCTGCCGCTTTGCAGCGTTGCGCCCTTCGGTGCACCAACCACCAGGAAAGGCACAGGATTTGTAGTATGTTGGGTAAAAGGTGCATGGGTAACAGGATCTTCCATTTCTTCCAGATTGCCATGGTCAGCAGTAATGCAAACCACGCCACCTAGTTTCTGAATCTCCTCCACAATACCACCTACACACTCATCTACAGCTTCCAGGGCTTTGACAGCAGCCTTTAAAACTCCGGTATGTCCAACCATATCCGGATTGGCAAAATTAAGGATAATTAAATCATAGATATTTTTATCCAGAAGCTCCAGCAATTTTTCTGTTACCAGATAAGCACTCATTTCCGGTTGCAAATCATAGGTAGCAACCTTAGGCGAAGGAATAAGCACTCTATCCTCTCCGGGATTAGGCGCTTCCACACCACCATTAAAGAAAAAGGTAACATGAGCATACTTCTCGGTTTCAGCAATACGCAGCTGTTTAAGTCCTGCTGCAGAAACTACCTGCCCCAAGGTATTGTCTAGGGTTTGAGGAGGAAAAGCTATGGGAGCATTAATTGTAGCGTCATAACGTGTCATACACACATAGTGCACAGGATAAGCCGCCTTACATCTGGGGAAATACTCAAAGGTTTCATCTACGAAAGCTCTGGTTATTTCTCTGGCTCTGTCCGGCCTAAAGTTAAAGCAGATCATGCTGTCCCCTGCTCCTACTGTACCATTGACACCCTGTACCTTAAAGGGTACCACAAACTCATCATTAACGCCGCTCTTATAGTTAGCCTCAATACCAGCCTTGGCAGAAGCAGCTTCCGGTCCCTGACCTTCCGCCATTACTGCATAAGCCTTAGCCAAACGTTCCCAGCGTTTATCTCTATCCATAGCATAATAACGCCCGGACACAGTGGCAATTTTGCCCACACCAATCTCGCTCATGGCTTTTTCCAATTGCTCCACATAAGTAACAGCGCTTTGAGGAGGGGTATCTCTACCATCTAGGAAAGCATGAACGTATACTTCGCTCAGCCCTTGTTGCTTAGCCATTTCCAGACAGCCAATCAAGTGGTTGATATGACTATGCACACCACCATCACTTAACAAGCCTAGGAGATGAAGCTTCTTGTTACCGGACTTAGCCTCTTCCATAGCCTTCACTAAGACAGGATTTGCAAAGAAATCTCCGTCTTTGATGGACTTGGTAATACGGGTAAGCTCCTGGTAAACAATACGGCCTGAGCCAATATTCATATGTCCCACTTCGGAATTGCCCATCTGTCCGGCGGGAAGACCAACGTCTTCGCCGGAAGTGGCAATTTCCGTATGTGGATAACGATTAAACAAGAAGTCCAGACGTGGAGTATTGGCACAGGTCACAGCATTAGTTGGACCCGGCTTACCAATACCCCAACCATCCAAGATCATAAGCATTACAGGTTTCTTTCTCATGCGTTCTCCTTAGTGTCTTAGTATTTAAGTACCAGAGAGGTAAACTCTTTAGCCTTCAGGCTAGCTCCACCTACTAGTACGCCATCTAATCCTTCTACATGGAACCCATGAGCATTCTTGGCATTAACACTGCCACCATAAAGAATTCTTACACGTTTAGCAACTTCTTCATCATAGAGAGCAGTAATCTTTGCTCTGATAGCTTGTGCTACTTCCAAGGCATCACTAGCTTCAGCATTCTTACCGGAGCCGATAGCCCACAAAGGTTCATAAGCAATTACCAACAAGGAAGCATCTTGAGCATCAACACCTGCCAAAGCACTAACCACTTGTTTGGTAACCTTGCTAATGGTCTTTTTAGCCTTGCGCTCAGCGGCATTTTCGCCTACGCAAAGAATAGGAACTAATTTATTACGATAAGCAGCTTTAATCTTCTTAGCTACAATAGCATCTGTTTCACCAAAAATAGTTCTGCGCTCGGAATGCCCAACAACAACGTATTGGCTGCCGATTTCAGAAATCATAGGTCCGGAAACAGCACCTGTAAAGGCACCGGCATCCTCATAGAATATATCTTGAGCGCCATAGCCTACTTGGGTACCATCAATACTATCCGCTACAGTTTCTAAAGCGGTAAAGGGAGGCAGCAGAACAACTTCATACGGAGTGTTCATGGTGTTTTCCACAATATCGCAAGCCAGCTCAACTGCTTCTTCTACAGTCTTGTTGCATTTCCAGTTACCTGCCAGCAAGGGTTGACGTAGGTCATCCAAGGCCAATACACCGGGCAAGCCTTTGCCTTCCAAGTATTCCAGAGATGCACCGCCACCGGTAGAAACGTGGGTAATCTTCTTAGCCAAATTCCATTTGTTAATGGCAGCAGCACTATCGCCACCACCTACTACGGTAATTGCTTTGCTGTCGGCCATGGCCTTAGCCACTGTCTTTGTACCATTAGCAAAGGGTGCCATTTCGAATACGCCCATAGGACCATTCCAAACAACAGTCTTCATCTTCTTAATGGTATCAGCATAGAGAGCAGCAGTCTTAGGACCAATATCCAAAGCCATGTACTCTTGGTTAATCTTATCCACATCATCTACTTCGTGCTTAGCGTCAGCAGCAAAAGCTGCAGCTGCTACAACATCAATAGGCAGAAGCATCTTAACTTTTTTAGCTTTAGCTTTCTTCAGCAATTTAGCTGCAATGGCAATATTCTCTTGCTCCACAAGAGACTTGCCCATCTTGTAGCCTTCAGCTGCCAGGAAGGTATTAGCCATACCGCCACCGATCAGGATAACATCGGCTTTAGTCATCAAGCTGTCAATAACCGCAATCTTATCAGATACCTTTGCACCGCCTAAAATAGCAGCGAAAGGATGCGCTGGTTTGTCTACAGCATTGCCTAAATACTTAACTTCTTTTTCCATCAGGAAACCAGCTACAGCAGGAAGGAAATGAGTTACTCCTTCTACGGAAGCATGAGCTCTGTGGGAAACGCCGAAGCCATCATTAACATAGGCTTCAGCCAAAGAAGCTAATTCTTCAGCAAACTTCAAATCATTGGCTTCCTCTTCGTTATGATAACGGAGGTTCTCCAGAACCAAAACGTCGCCGCTCTTTAAATTAGCTGCTGCTTCTTGAGCCTTAGGACCAATGCAGTCTTCTGCAAAAGCCACCGGTTTCTTAAGAAGCTGGCTTAAATGTGCAGCAACAGGCTTCAGAGAATACTTAGGCACAGGCTGTCCTTTCGGACGGCCTAAGTGTGCCATGATAATAACTGCAGCCTTATGCTTGAGCAAAAATTTTAAAGTAGGCAAAGAAGCCTTAATTCTTGTGTCGTCGGTAATGTTTCCTTTGTCATCCATTGGCACATTGTAATCTACTCTCACCAGCACTTTTTTGCCGGCTACATTAATATCTTTCAACGTACGTTTATCCATGACTTAGATCATTCCTCTCAGATTTTATAGTCCCTTTTTTGCTACGAACATAGCCAGGTCAACCAGTCTGTTGGAATAGCCCCACTCGTTATCGTACCAGGAAACAACCTTAACCATGCGAGGTCCAATCATCATAGTGGACAGACCATCAACAATAGAGCTCAATGGGCAGCCGGCATAATCGCTGGAAACCAAAGGCAACTCGTTGTAACCAAGAATACCCTTTAAGGTAGTCTCAGATGCTTTCTTCAAAGCAGCATTAACTTCTTCCTTGGTGGTGTCCTTGGACAGGTTAGCAACCAAGTCGGTAATGGAAACATCAGGAGTCGGAACTCTTAAAGCAAAACCATTTAACTTGCCTTTTAATTGAGGCAATACCAAAGCAACAGCCTTAGCAGCACCGGTAGTGGTAGGAATAATGGAGCAAGCTGCGGATCTAGCTCTTCTCAAATCCTTATGAGCAGCATCCAAAATCTTTTGGTCATTGGTATAGGAGTGAACAGTGGTCATTAAGCCGCTTTCAATACCAAATTCATCTTCCAAAACCTTAGCAAAAGGAGCCAGGCAGTTGGTGGTGCAGGAAGCGTTGGAAATGATGTTATGTTTCTTAGCATCATACTTATCATTGTTAACGCCCATTACAATAGTAATATCCTCATCTTTAGAAGGAGCAGCAATCAATACCTTTTTTGCGCCGTTAGTTAAATGAGGTTGTACTTGATCTCTGTTCTTAAACTTGCCGGTGGTTTCCAAAACGATATCTACACCCAATTCACCCCAGGGAATATCCTTAGGCTCATTGTGTTGAGTAAATTTAACCTTTTGCTTGCCGACAATCATGGTAGCGCCGTCAATCTTAATATCTTCATCAAAAATACCATGTACGGAATCATACTTCAAAAGATGAGCATATGTCTCAATAGGAGATCTAGCATTAACCGCTACGATTTGAATATCAGGGTTCTTTGCTGCAATCCTAAAAGCACAACGTCCAATTCTTCCAAAACCATTAATACCAATTTTTACCATTTTCAATTCCTCCTAAAATAATAATATAGTTGCAAGGAATCAGGTCTTTGACCTGTTCACTTATAGCCTTTCCGCATAATTATAACATATTCTAACTAAAAATAGAACGCAACCGCTGTGAACAAATTGAAAAAAAAATAGAAGAGTTGAGCATGCTCAACTCTTCTACGCTTACTTAACGTGGTTCTACTAACAATTTAATTGCAGTTCTTTCTTCACCATCGATGCTGATATCAATAAAGGCAGGAATACAAACTAAGTCCATGCCATGCGGAGCCACAAAGCCCCTGGCAATGGCCACAGCCTTAATGGCTTGATTAAGTGCCCCTGCACCAATTGCTTGCAGTTCTGCCTTGCCTTCTTCTCTTAACACACCTGCTAAAGCTCCTGCTACAGAATTAGGATTAGACTTTGTTGAAACCTTTAGTACATCCATTTTTTTATTTCCCCCTGTTAATTATGCATGAAATTAATTTCAAGTGCTAAGTTATTATAGCACATAATGGACTAAAAGTTTACAAGTTTTTATTAAATTTTAATATTTTTTTTTATCGTTTGGAATTATAGTTATACAACAATAAAGCTGCCAAAGTTTTGGCATCAAATATCTCTTCTTGTAAAACCATTTTCTTAACCTCTTCAGGCTTTAAAGCTACCACATCCAAAAACTCATCAGGATCCGGGTGTTGCTTCTCCAAAGTCAGTCCTGTAGCCATGTACAGATGAATAGTCTCATTGGTAAAACCAGGTGTGGTAACAATGCTGGTAAGTTTCTCCCATTTTTGAGCTTTATAACCTGTCTCCTCGGACAATTCACGTTTGGCACATTCCAAATGATCCTCCCCGACCTCCAATTTTCCAGCAGGAATCTCGTAAATAACCGAGTTCATAGCATAGCGGAATTGCTTAACGAAAATCATGCTGCCATCTGGCAAGACGGGCAAAATGCCCACGGCGCCTTGATGTTTGATCATTTCGCGGGTGGACTGTCTGCCGTTAGGCAATTGTACCTTATCTACCCAGACTTTTAATAAATGTCCGTGAAATGCTTCTTCACTGGTTAGCTGAATTTCGTCTAAATGCTTCTCATGTAAAATTTTCATACTTTCACAGCTTTCTATGTAAATTTTTCTTAGCAGTATCAGCCATTGCTAATAATTCTTTGGCATTTTTTTGTGCAGCTGCCGTAAAATTGGTACCACCTATCATACGCATTATCTCTTCCACCCTCTCCTTTTGGCCTAAAGGTTCAACCAAGGTAAAGGTGTTGTTATTCTTTACTATTTTCTTAATATATAGGTGATTATCGGCAAAACAAGCTATCTGAGCCAAGTGTGTAACACAGATGACTTGGCGCTTTTGAGAAATTATGGCAATCTTTTCTGCCATCTTCTGGGCAGTAACGCCACCTACGCCGGAATCTATTTCATCAAAAACCATGGTTGCAGCGCCAAATTTTTCTAACAGCACTGTTTTTATGGCGAGAGCCAATCGGGAAAGCTCACCGCCGGAAGCTATCCTATTTAAAGGCTTAGGTTCCATGCCAACATTAGCGGTAAACAAAAAATCTACATTATCTTTACCGGTGGGCTGATAAATGTCCAAGGGCGTCAGCTCTACCACCAGCTTGCCCTGTTCCATAGCTAAGTCTTGCATATGCCTGGTAACCTGCCTGCTAAAGGCTTCGCCATATTTGCTGCGGCAGGCGGTTAAGGCTGCAGCCTTACTATGCAGGTCAGCTAAGGATGCCCCTTCTTCTTTCTTCAAGGCTTTAATGGTGCCGTCTAAATCCGCCAAAGCATCATATTCTGTTTGCAGTTTTTCTCCCTGTGCCAAGACAGTTTCCAAGCTGCCACCATATTTACGCTTTAGGTGAAATAACAAATCCATTCTTTCCTGCAGGTTATTTAAGGCTTCCTGGTCGAAATCTGAATTGGATAAGTAGCTGGATAAGGTCTGTCTGGCATCCTCTAAGGTAATCCAGGCAGAATCAACAGCACGGGTCAGCTCCTCTAAAGAATTATCATAGGTACTGGCCTTACTAAGATTTTGCTTAACCTCTGTCAGGTTATCCAAAATGCCTGTAGTATTATCATCGCCATTTAAAAGTTCATGACCGGCGCTTACGCCTTCCATGATCTTTTCATAGTTAGACAGCTTCTGAATTCTTTCCTTCAGTTCTTCATCTTCTCCCAAGGTAACCTGAGCCTCGGTTATTTCTTGCAGGTCTCTTGCCAGCCGTTCTTTTTCCTCATCCTGCCTACCGCTCTTTTCTAAAAGTGCACGCAGCCTTTCAGCTATTTCCTTATGAGCAGCATAGGCTTCTTTATAAGCTTTAAATAAAGCAGAGCATTCCGCTCCGCCATAAACATCAATCATAGTTAAAGGTGTTTCCGGTTTTAAGAGAGCCTGATTTTCATGCTGGCCATGAATATCCACCAAGGCCTCACCCAAACGGGTAAGCACACTAACAGGCACCTGCCGGTCATTAACAAAGGCCTGGCTCTTGCCACTGGACAGTACCTTACGGCGAATAAACAAGGTCTCTTCATCTACCGGAATATCCAATTCTTCCAGAATGGCTCCTACCTTCTTTTGATCTGCCAAATCAAAAACAGCCTGCACCCAATAGTGGTCGGTGCCTTGGCGCAAATAATCCAAAGAGGCCCTGTCTCCCAGGGCCACTCCAAAGGCATCTATCAGAATAGATTTACCTGCACCTGTTTCGCCGGTAAAAACATTAAAGCCCGGTGTGAAATCAATGCACACATCTTCAATTAACGCAAAGTTTTGAATTTGCAAAGACGTTAACATAGTCGTTCCTCTTTAGCTTTTTATAGTCAACAAACGATCCTTTACTTTTTTAACATTGTCCAAAGAATCAACGCAGAGGAAAACGGTATCGTCTCCACCTACGCTGCCTAGCACCTCAGGCCAGTTTAAGCAGTCCAAGGCATAGGCCACTACTTGCGCCGTACCCGGCAAGGTTCTGATGACAATAAGTACTGATGAAGAGGCCACCGAAACAATAGAGCCACGGAAGGTATATTCCATCCGCTGAGTAGTTAAAATTTTATTAGGCTCCACCGGAAAGCTATAACGATACTTGCCAAGATTATCCGGCACCTTTACCAGCATCATTTCTTTAATATCTCTGGACACTGTAGCCTGCGTCACATTAAAGCCTTCCTTGCGCAAGGCATCTGTCAGTTCTGTTTGAGTCTCAATATCACTATTGGTTATGATTTTCTTAATGGCTTCCTGCCGTGAAATTTTCATAATTTTTCCTCTCTCAGCCTACTCTTCTTTTCGTAGCAACCTGCTCTGCCAGGTTTCATAATAGGAACCCTGATCAAAACGGATGAAGTTCATGTGGTAAGGACTTTTTTGAATGATGACCCGGTGCTCCGGAATAATGGAGCAAAGCACCAAGCCGTCTGCAGACAAGAGTATTTCTCCATACGGAGGACAAGGTGCAATTTCAATTTTATCCGTCATAGGTATGGCCATCGGTCTGGCATGCAAGGCATGAGGACAAACAGGTGTAATAACACTTATGTCCAAGCTGGGATAAACGATAGGTCCTCCGGCTGATAAGGAATAAGCAGTGGAACCTGTAGCGGTAGCAATGATGATACCATCGGAGGGATAGTTAGCATAATGCTGACCGTTAATCCGTACTGTTAAATGAGTTAATTTGGACACATTGGATCCGGCAAAAACTATATCGTTAATAGCGTGGTGAGGCGTAACAACTCTTTTTTTACCTAACCAGACTTCTACCTGCAGCATGCTGCGCTTATCTAAGGAATAATCTTTATCTTTTATTCTTAGAATGGCTTCGCTCATTTTGGATAAGCCAACTTCTGTTAAGAAGCCCAGGTGTCCCAGGTTAATACCCAAAAGAGGAATATCTAAGGGTCCGACAAAAGGAGCTGCTCTTAAAATAGTACCGTCACCACCTAAGGTAACTGCAGTAGTTATTTTCTTTAAGGTAGCAGGTTTAGAGGTATCGTAGCCCGGCAAATCATATTTGGCTGCAATATCTACCGGCAAGCAAACTGCCAGCTTCTCCTCTTTACAGATGGCAAGGAAGTGAGGCAATTCCTGCTGCACCAATTCCTTGTCCATGTTAGGAAATATTCCGATAAGTTGTTTTTTCATTTTAGCACCCTCATTTTAAATTATCATGGGAGGCGGCAACCAAAGCAGCAACAGTGGTAGGATTAAAGGTTGTCTCTCCTTGTTTTGCTAAATAAAGCAAATATTCAATATTACCTTCCGGTCCTTTTACCGGTGAATAGTCCAAGCCTTTAATTACAAAGCCTAAACTAGTTGCTTCCCTCAGGACCTTTTCTATAACTGCCAGGTGTATTTCTTTATCTTTTACTACACCCTTCTTACCAACATTTTCCCTGCCTGCTTCAAACTGTGGTTTGATCAGGGCAATAACTTCGCCATCCTCTGCCAGTATTTTATAGGTACTGGGCAAAACTTTATCCAGCGAAATAAAGGCAACATCAATAGTAGCAATTTGAATTTTTTCCGGAAGAGAATTTTCTTCCAGGAAGCGCACGTTGGTGCGTTCCATATTTATGACTCTGGGATCCTGCCTAAGCTTCCAGGCCAGCTGTCCGTAGCCTACATCAATGGCATAGACTTTTTTGGCACCATGCTGCAAGGCACAGTCGGTAAAGCCACCGGTGGAAGCACCCAGGTCTGCTACAATCTTATCCTTTAAATCAATGGGAAATACTTCTACCGCTTTGGCCAGTTTCAAACCGCCTCTGGAAACAAAGGGCAGCTTATTTCCTAAAAGTCTGATTTGGGCATCAGCCTTAATCATGGTCCCCGGTTTATCTATTTTCTGTTCATTCACCAGCACTTCTCCTGCCATAATGGCAGCTTGTGCTTTGCTGCGTGATTCAAACAGTCCTTTGTCTACCAGGAACATATCCAGACGTGCTTTATCCATGTAGAACTCCTTAAAGCTTATTATGTTAGTCGGCGTGCCGTGTATTGCTTCACCGACTGTTTTATAGCAAGAGGCGAGCAGGTTTATTTTCTAAGAGCACCATTACTAGACTACAGGTGCTCGTGAAAATAAACTGCGAAGCCTTTATATTATGCTTTAAGCTCGCAGTTTATTGCCTCGGAAACCGTGACGCCTGGCGGCTTTTTAATGGTTTCCTTAGGCAAATAAACCTGCTCGCTTTTATTTACTTTAATGTTTCATACTTGCTAAGTACTTTCTCGACGATGCTGTCGCTGTCTAAACCCAGGTCTTTTAAAAGTAAGGACTTAGCACCCTGAGGTACATAGGCATCAGGAATGCCCAGATTCATGACAGCAGTATTCTTAAGAAGGCCAAGTTTGCCGGCAGCCTCTAAGACACCTTCACCGAAACCACCTAATACAACATTTTCTTCCAAAGTAACCAAAAGCTTGGCACCGTTCATGACTTCCTTCAGTAATGCTTCATCAATCGGTTTGGCAAAACGAGCATTAACTACGCCAGCATCAATGCCCTTTTCCCGTAAAGTATCTGCACATACCACTGCGGTAGATACCATGGTGCCAATGGCCCAGAACACTATCTCCTTGCCGGTTAAAATCACTTCACCCTTGCCAATAGGCAAGGCCTTTATCGGCTCACTGCAGTCAACCCCTAAGCCACTGCCACGGGGATAGCGAACTGCAATGGGTCCGTTATATTCTAAAGCTGTTTCTAACATATGACGTAATTCGTTCTCATCCTTGGGTGCCATGATAACCATATTAGGCATCATCCGCAAATAAGAAAAATCAAAAACGCCATGGTGAGTATAACCATCATCGCCTACTAAGCCTGCTCTATCCAGGCAGAAGGTAACAGGTAAATTCTGCATGCAGACATCGTGCAAGATTTGGTCAAAAGCACGTTGCAGGAAAGTAGAATAAATAGCAACGAAGGGCTTTAAACCATTGCTTGCCATACCGGCTGCCAAGGTAACGCCATGCTGCTCGGCAATGGCCACATCGAAGAAACGCTGTGGATAGGTCTTGGCAAAATCCGTAAGACCGGTTCCATCTGTCATAGCTGCGGTAATGGCCACTACCTTATCGTGCTTAGCTGCTAATTCTACCATGGTCTTGCCAAACACCTTGGTATAGGTAATAGGTGCAGCAGGATTTACTTTCTTTTTACCGGTAGCAATATCAAACGGTCCTGTGCCATGGAAGGCATTAGGATTTTCTTCTGCAGGCTTATAGCCTCTACCCTTTTGGGTAATAACATGAATGAGCACCGGACCATTAACTGTCTTGGCGCTTTGCAGGACTAATTGCAAGGCTTCCATATTATGACCATCAATTGGCCCAAAATATTTGAAACCAAAATCTTCAAAAAACATACCCGGTGCCAGAAAATATTTTAAGCTATCCTTCATTCTATTTACGCCCTTGGCCAAATCAGGACCAATGGACGGAATACTCTTTAAAACACTTTCTACCTCGGTTTTAACTCTGTGGTACCGTGGGTCAGTACGGATTTCAGTTAAATAACCTGAGATAGCACCTACGTTGGGAGAAATAGACATCTCGTTATCATTTAAAATAACAATCAAGCGTTTCTTCATATCGCCTGCATTATTGAGAGCTTCAATAGCCTCACCACCGGTTAAGGCGCCATCGCCAATAATGGCAACAACATTATAGTCATCACCGGCCAAATCTCTGGCGCAGGCAATACCTAACGCTCCGGAAATAGAAGTACTGGAGTGTCCGGTACCAAAAGCATCACAGGGACTTTCCTGTCGTTTAGGAAATCCCGATAAGCCATTGTATTGTCTGATGGTATCAAAACGGTCTTTACGACCTGTTAAGATTTTATGTACATAAGCCTGGTGTCCCACATCCCAAACGATTCTGTCCCGGGGCGAATCAAAGACCTTGTGCAAGGCCACCGTAAGCTCCACAACGCCAAGGTTAGGAGCTAAGTGTCCACCGTTTTTGGAAATAACCTCAACTAAAAGAGTACGAATCTCTGCACATAACTCTGTAAGTTCTTCCGGTGTTAATTTGTTCAAATCATCTGGAGAATTTATTTTATCTAGTACTGCCATACAGCAAGACCCTTTCGTTATCTGTCTTAATTCTTTCTACCATATAGTTGCTTAGTCATAAGGCGTAAGGGCTCAGCCTTATCGCCAAAGCCTGCCAAGGTCTGCATAGCCTCAGCCAAGGTATCAGCAGCAATCTGCTGTGCCTTCTCTAAAGAATATAAGGAAACATAAGTAGACTTGTCCAGCTTCTCATCGCTGCCGGTAGGCTTGCCCATTTCCTGAGCGTTGCCTGTTACATCCAAGATATCATCGGTGATTTGGAAAGCTAGTCCAAATAGTTCAGCAAAACGTCTTAAGGTTTTTAACTGTTCTTCACTTGCACCACCTAGCTGAGCACCGCCACAAATAGCGGCAATAAAGAGAGCACCTGTTTTAGCTTCATGAAGAGTTTTCATTTCCTCACCGGAAATCTTCTTGCCCTCTGCAGCTAAGTCCAGTGTCTGGCCACCAACCATGCCACGATTGCCGGCACACAGAGCCATTTCTCTTACCACCTTAACCAGCACCGCAGGATCAACGCCCTGTTGCTCCAGCATTACTTCAAAAGCCAGTGTCAGTAAACCATCTCCGGCTAAAAGAGCCAACGCATCACCATAAACCTTGTGGTTGGTGAGACGACCTCTTCTATAATCATCGTTATCCATCACCGGTAAATCATCATGAATCAAAGAATAGGTGTGGATCATTTCCAAGCCACAGCCTACAGACAAAAATTTTGTACCATCAGCGCCTACCACATCAGCAGAGGCCATGACCAGAAGCGGTCTTAGTCTTTTGCCACCGGCTAAGAGACTGTATTTCATGGCTTCATCAACCTTAGAAATACCTGGTACAGACATCCTTTTAACCAAAAAATCGTTTATTAACTTTCTGCGTTCTGTTAAATACTTGTCAAAATCCATTATTCGTTTTCTGCCTCCTCAAAATTTGTCAGGCTATAAGAACCATCTGCTTTTTCTACGACTTTTTTCACTTCTTTTTCTACTATGCTTAGTTTGTCTGCACAATTCTTATTAAGCTCTACTCCCTCCTGGAAAAGCTTTAAGGCCTCGTCCAGAGGAACATCCTGATTTTCCAGCTTGTCTACAATTTCTTCAAGCTTGGCTAAATTATCTTCAAAGCTGCTTTCTTTTTTAGTAGTTTTTCCTGCCATCATTTATCTTCCTTTCCATCTATCACTTGGGAAGTAATCCTACCCTTGGCCCATCTTGTCACCAAGATATCTCCTGCTTTAATCTCCTGAGCAGATTTCAGCAGCTTGCCCTCTACTGTTTCAGTAATGGTATAGCCTCTGGCTAACACAGCTAAAGGATTCAGTGATTCCAGCTTGGTATTTTGCAAAGCCAGCTGCTGAGACAATTTAGTTAAAATATTTTCCAAAGCATCCGGTAAGGCTGCCGTCAATTGGTCCAAGCGCTGTGCTTTATTTTCCCAAAGTCTGTAAGGCTGCTTAAACACCCAGGAAGTAGACAACCGTTTAAAGGCTTCCAGTCTTACCTGATAGCTGCTCAGTAAGGATCTGGATAATCTTCTTCGTAACTGATGCAGCTTATCCTGCACGGCGCTAACATCCTGTACCACTATTTCAGCTGCAGCAGACGGTGTTGCCGCTCTTACATCTGCAGCAAAATCTGCCAGCGTAAAATCTGTCTCATGACCTACCGCCGAAACGATAGGTAACGAGGAGGCTCCAATGGCACGGACCACCACTTCTTCGTTAAAGGCCCATAAATCCTCCATGGAACCGCCACCTCTGCCGACAATCAAAACATCTACTAAATTAAGCCTATTCATGTAAGCAATGGCATGAGCAATTTCACCTGCTGCCTCGTCGCCCTGCACACGAACAGGATAGAGAAATAATTCAATGCCCGGATTACGATGCTTGGCTACCTTGATGATATCACGCACCGCCGCACCGG